>Ga0209382_10000006_pt1 | contig 290946 bp, 259 predicted proteins | sample SoiMetdeltSBSDD5_FD_187599 | JGI IMG/M metagenome (GOLD analysis project Ga0209382, IMG submission 187599) | Bulk soil microbial communities from a Populus tree surrounding site in Tennessee, USA - Soil MetaG P. deltoides SBSDD5 (SPAdes) (version 2) | ecosystem: Environmental > Terrestrial >...
GACAGGGACAGCCCCGGACGAACATTCGGACATGCGAGAACCCGCGGATCAGAGGATGTTGACCGACGTCTCAAGGCTTCGCTCCCACCCTTGCACGACCACAACAGCTTGCCTCCAAGCGGCGATCGCGCGGACAACGAATGACCCTGCTCAGCAGCTTGACAACGGGACATCAGAGCAATCCGCAAAAGCGCCGCCCCTACAGCGGCTCGAGCATGGCCTCCAGCGAACCGGTCGCCATGGCTTCCCGGAATTCGTCGGCCATGCGGCGGCCGGCGTCGAGCGCCGCGTTCCAGGCGCGCAGCCGCTCGGCGTCGCGGCCGCGATAGAACGCAAAGTCCTCGCGGCTCGGAATCCGGCCGGCGGGCAAGCGGGCGATGAGCGCGCGCGAAGGGCACAGGAGCAGCGTGCGATCGGTCCGCCGCGCGCGCCGCCAGCGCAGCGGCTTGTCGAACCAGCGCGGCACGATGCGGTCCTCGTAGTGCGGCAGGAACAGAATGCCACGGGCGTCGATGAGCGCGAGGTCCATCTGATAGTCGATCATGCCGCCGTCGATGTAGTGGCCGGACGGTGCGCCCGCGATGGTCCCGATCCGGTCCATGATCAGCGGCAGCGTTCCGCTCGCGAGCACGGCGTCATGCAGGTTGTCGGCGGTGAGCGGCACCCAGACCGTCTTGAACTCGTCGGCGGCGAGGCTTGCCGACGGCCGTTCCCCGCTGTGGAAGATGTAACGGTCGAAGTGCGCGGCGAGCCATCGCGGACGCGTCAGGTTGGCGAGGAACGCCAATCCGAACCCGGCCTTCTGCAGCGTCGCCCCGGTCGCGGCGGCAAGCCCGCGCACGTGGGTGACGACCAGGTTGAGGCTGAGCCGCGCGCCGCCGAGCACGTCGGCGACCCCGCCTGCGCTCAGGATGGCCGCGATGATGCGCCGCGCCTCGGCGGTGACTTCGGCGCCGGTCGGCTTGGCGCCGTAGCGTTGCGCGAGATACGCCTGCTCGAAGCGGTCGATGGCCGCGCAGGGGTCGGCCTGCGCGCCGCAGACCAGCCGATAGGCGCCGATCGAGGATCCGACCGCGGGCAACGGGGTCTTGCGCTCGCGCAGCCATTCGCCGAACAGCACGCGGTCGAGCGCGCTCAGGATCAGCCATTTCGGGCCGCCGGCAGCCGCGGCGATGCAGCCGACGGCGTCGGGCGAGAAGCCCTCGCGCGCGATGATGGCGCGGGCGGCGGGGCCGGCGCGCAGCGTGAAGCTGGTCGGTCTTATGCTCATGCCGCAGGCCCACGGGTCTTATGCCGGCTTCGCAATTGCCCTATGTTGGCGGCAGCGACAAGCCATTTCGCCTTACCTCCGCTGGGAGCCGCCGCTCATGAAGGTCACCGTCGAGATCGATTGCACGCCGCTGGAGGCAAGGCAGTTCTTCGGCCTGCCCGACGTCCAGCCCATGCAGGAGCTGGTCATGGCGGAAGTCGAGAGGAAGGTTTTGGCGCAGATGGAGACGTTCTCGCCGGACGGGCTGATGCGCGCTTGGTTCGCGGCCATGCCGCAGAACGCCGAATGGTTCCGCGACATGTTTGGCGGCTTGTTCCCGCAGGGCCGTTCCGACTCGAAGGGGGGTAATCCGTAAGCTGGATCTTGGGCTGCGCTATCGCGCGCGGAATGGATCGGCTGCGAGCTGCCGGCCGGCCTCAAGGATGGGGCCGGCAGCCACAAATCCTTCGCGTTGACCGAGCTCAAGGCAGAGCACGCCCCACATGCTCGCGCTTCTTTGACAGCGCGACGGTCTTCCCACGCCGCGGCAGGCCCTGGGCGCTTGCCGCGCAGCGCATTCCTGTTGCTTGCGCAGCCGGGCGAGGCGGTCGCGGGGACGCGTTTCCGAGCCGTCATTGCGAGCGCAGCGATCCAGGTAACGGTGCAGTTTCTGGATTACTTCGTCGCAAACGCTCCTCGCAATGACGATGGGCGGCTTCTCTCGCTGCGTCGACGGAGGCCGCTAGCGCCTCCGCGGCGGCGGCAGGTCGGTGCACACGCCCTCGAACACTTCCGCCGCCATGCCGATCGACTCGCACAAGGTTGGATGCGGGTGAATGGTCTTGCCGATATCGACCGGATCGCACGCCATCTCGACCGCGAGGCAGATCTCGCCGATCAGGTCGCCGGCATGGGTGCCGACGATGCCGCCGCCGAGCACCCGGTGAGTGGTGTCGTCGAACAACAGCTTGGTGAAGCCCTCGTCGCGCCCGTTGGCGATCGCGCGGCCGGACGCCGCCCACGGAAACACCGCCTTGCCGTACTTGATCCCTTGCGCCTTGCACTGCTCCTCGGTCAGCCCGGCCCAGGCGACCTCGGGATCGGTATAGGCGACCGAGGGAATCTGGCGCGCCTCGAACAGTGAATTCTTGCCGGCGGCGGTCTCGGCGGCGACGTGGCCCTCGTGCACCGCCTTGTGGGCCAGCATCGGCTGGCCGACGATGTCGCCGATCGCGAAGATGTGCGGCATGTTGGTGCGCATCTGCTTGTCGACCGGGATGAAGCCGCGCTCGGTCACGGCGACGCCGGCCTTGTCGGCATCGATCTTGTTGCCGTTGGGGCTGCGGCCGACCGCGACCAGGACCATGTCGTAGAGCTGTGGCTCGGCCGGCGCCTTCTCGCCCTCGAAGCCGACCTTGATGCCGGCGGGCGTCGCCTCGGCGGACACCGTCTTGGTCTTGAGCATGACCTTGTCGAAGCGGCCGGCGTTCTTCTTTTCCCATACCTTGACCAGATCGCGGTCGGCGCCGGTCATCAGGCCGTCGAGCATCTCGACCACGTCGATGCGGGTGCCGAGCGTCGAGTACACGGTCGCCATTTCGAGCCCGATGATGCCGCCGCCGATCACCAGCATCGACTTCGGAATCTGCCGCAGCTCGAGCGCGCCGGTCGAATCCACCACGCGCGGATCGTCCGCAATGAACGGCAGCTTGATCGCCTGCGAGCCGGCCGCGATGATCGCCTTGTCGAACCTGACGACCTTGCGGCCGCCGCCATTGGTGGCGGCCACTTCGAGGTGGTAGGGGTCGAGGAATTTGCCGACGCCCCGCAGCACCGAGACCTTGCGCGCCTTGGCCATGCCGGCAAGCCCGCCGGTCAGCTTGCCGACCACCTTCTCCTTGTGGGCGCGCAGCTTGCCAAGGTCGATCTGCGGCTCGGCGAAGGCGACGCCGTGCGCCGCCATCGCCTTGACCTCGTCGACCACGGCGGCGGTGTGCAGCAGCGCCTTCGACGGGATGCAGCCGACATTGAGGCAGACGCCGCCGAGCGTCGGATAGCGCTCGACCAGCACCGTGGTCATGCCGAGGTCGGCGGAGCGGAACGCCGCCGAATAGCCGCCCGGTCCGGCGCCGAGCACCAGCATGTCGCACGCGACGTCGGCGTCGCCCGCATGCCGCGCCGCCAGCGGAGCCGGCGCGGCCGGCGCGGCCGCCGGCCCGCGCGCCGCCGTGGGCGCGGGCGGGGCTGCGCCCGCGACCCCGGTCTGCAAGGTCAGGATCAGGCTGCCGGCGCTGACCTTGTCGCCGATCCTGACCTTGAGCTCCTGCACGGTGCCGGCCGCGGGCGACGGCACTTCCATCGAGGCCTTGTCGGATTCGAGCGTGATCAGCGGGTCTTCGGGCTTGACCCGGTCGCCGCCCTTCACGGCGATCTCGATGATCGGCACGTCCTTGAAGTCGCCGATGTCGGGGACGCGTACCTCGACCACCTCGTAGACGCCGGCCGCCGCGCCGTAGTCGGCAACCGGGGCGCCTTCGCCGGTCGCGGTGCCGCCGCCCGTGACCTTCTCCTTGGGCGCGACGCCGGCCGGCGCCGCCTCCGCTTCGGCGGTGAGGATCAGCGTGCCTTCCGACACCTTGTCGCCGACCTTGACCTTGATCTCCTTGACGACGCCGTCGACCGGGGAGGGCACCTCCATCGAGGCCTTGTCGGATTCGAGCGTGATCAGCGACTGCTCGGCCTTGATCGCGTCGCCGGGCCCAACCAGCACCTCGATGATCGGCACGTCGCTGAACTCGCCGATGTCGGGGACCTTGACGTCGATGAGATTGGCCATCGTTCATTCCCCTTACACGAGGGCACGGCGCATGTCGGTGAGCAGGCTGCCGAAGTGTGCGTTGAAGCGCGCCGCCGCCGCGCCGTCGATCACGCGGTGATCCCATGACAGCGACAGCGGCTGGAACAGCCGCGGCACGAATTGTTTGCCGTCCCATACCGGCTTCTGGAACGACCGGCAGGCGCCCATGATGGCGACCTCGGGGGCATTGATGATGGGCGTGAAATAGGTGCCGCCGATGCCGCCGAGGCTGGAGATCGTGAAGGTGCCGCCCTGCATCTGGTCGGGCTTGAGCTTGCCGTCGCGGGCGAGCTTGGCGAGCTCGCCCATCTCCTTGGCGATCGCAAGCACGCCCTTCTGGTCGGCGTCGCGGATCACCGGCACCACCAGCCCCTGCGGCGTGTCGGCCGCAAACCCGATGTGGTAGTACTTCTTGAGGATCAGATTTTCCCCGTCGAGCGAGGCGTTGAAGTCGGGGAATTGCTTGAGCGACCCGACCGCCGCCTTGATCATGAAGGCGAGCATGCTGATCCGCACTCCGGATTTCTCGTTCTCCTTGTTGAGCCGGTTGCGGAACTCCTCGAGCTCGGTGATGTCGCATTCGTCGTGATTGGTGACGTGCGGGATCATCACCCAGTTGCGGTGCAGGTTGGCGCCGGAGATCTTCTTGATGCGCGCAAGTGGCTTGCTCTCGACCGGCCCGAACTTCGTAAAGTCGATCTTCGGCCACGGCAGCAGGCCGAGCCCGGCGCCGTCGGCAGCGGCTGCGCTGGGCGCGGACGCGGCGGCCGCCGCCGCGGCCGGCGCCTTGGCGAAATGGGCGACGTCTTCGGGCAGGATGCGGCCGCGGCGTCCGCTGCCCTTGACCTGGCGCAGGTCGACGCCGCGCTCGCGCGCAAGCTTGCGCACCGATGGCCCCGCATAGGGGATGTCCGACACCGCCTCAGGCTCGGCCGGCGCTGCCGCCGCCGGCGCGGCTGCCGGCACGGCCGTCGTGGCGGCGGGCTTTGCGGGCGCCGCCGCGGCAGTCGCGGCGGGCTGCGCCTGCGCGGCCGCGGCCGCATCGGTGACGAGCGTGAGGATGACCGAGCCTTCGCTCACCCGGTCGCCGACCTTGGCCTTGAGCTCCCGCACCACGCCACCAAGCGGCGAGGGCACTTCCATCGAGGCCTTATCGGACTCCAGCGTGACCAGCGGCTGCTCCGGCTTGATGGTGTCGCCGGCTTTGACCAGGAGCTCGATGATCGGCACGTCCTTGAAGTCGCCGATGTCCGGCACCCGCACCTCGGCGACGCCCGCCGGCGCGCTGGTCGGCGCCGGTGGCGCACTCACGGCCGGCTTTGCCGCCTCCGCGCCGCCGCCGCTGCCGTCGAGCTCGAGGGTCAGGATCGGCGTACCCTGGCTCACCCGGTCGCCGAGCTTGACCTCCACCGCCTTCACGACGCCGGCCGACGGGGAGGGGACCTCCATCGATGCCTTGTCGGATTCGAGCGTGATCAGCGGTGCCTCGGCGGCGACGCGATCGCCGGGCTTCACCTGGATCTCGATGATCGGGACGTCCTTGAAGTCGCCGATGTCGGGAACGACGACCTGCCTGGTCTCACCCATTGTCATGCCCCACGGGTGCGTGCGGTTTTGAACAACGCGACGCGGCCTTGGGGCCGCGTCGCCAAGTCATGCCTCCGTCATATCGTCCAGGGCGGCGGCCGCTCCGGATCGATCTTGTAGGTTGCGATCGCCTCGGCAACCTTCGCCTTCGGCAGCGCGCCTTCATCGGCCAGCGCCTTCAGCGCCGCGACCACCACGTAGTACCGGTTGACCTCGAAGAACTTCCGCAGGGCGACGCGGTAATCGCTGCGACCGAAGCCGTCGGTGCCGAGGCAGGTATACCGCTGCGGCACGTACGGGCGGATCTGCTCGGAGAACGCCCGCATGTAGTCGGTCGATGCAATCACCGGGCCCTGGCGGCCGCCGAGGCACTGCTCGACGTAGCTCTTGCGCGCCGGCTCGGACGGATGCAGCAGGTTCCAGCGCTCGGCCGCGAGGCCGTCGCGGCGCAGCTCGTTGAAGCTCGGGCAGCTCCAGACGTCGGCGGCGACGCCGAGATCTTTTTCCAGAAGCTCGGCGGCCGCGACCACCTCGCGCAGGATGGTGCCGCATCCGAGCAGCTGCACGCGCGGCCCCTGCTGACTTCCGGTCGCGTCGCGCAACAGATACATGCCGCGGCGAATGCCTTCCTCGGCGCCCGCCGGCATCGCCGGATGCGGATAGTTCTCGTTCATCAAGGTGATGTAGTAGTAGACGTCCTCCTGCTCCTTGATCATGCGGCGCAGGCCGTCCTGGACGATGACGGCGAGCTCGTAGGCGAAGGTCGGATCGTAGGCGACGCAGTTCGGGATGGTGGCGGCGAGCACGTGGCTGTGGCCGTCCTCGTGCTGCAGGCCTTCGCCGTTGAGCGTCGTGCGTCCGGCGGTGCCGCCGAGCAGGAAGCCGCGCGCGCGCATGTCGCCGGCCGCCCAGGCGAGATCGCCAACCCGCTGCAGGCCGAACATCGAGTAGTAGATATAGAACGGGATCATCGGCGCGTTGCTGGTGCTGTACGAGGTCGCGGCCGCGATCCACGACGACATGGCGCCGGCTTCGTTGATGCCCTCCTGCAGCATCTGGCCGGACTTGTCCTCGCGGTAGTACATCAGCTGGTCGGCGTCCTGCGGCTTATAGAGCTGGCCGACCTGCGAGAAGATGCCGAGCTGGCGGAACATGCCCTCCATGCCGAAGGTCCGCGACTCGTCGGGCACGATCGGCACGATGAATCTTCCGATTCCCTTGTCGCGCAACAGCGTGTTGAGCAGGCGCACGAACGCCATCGTGGTGGAGATCTCGCGCGCCTCGGTGCTCGCGAGCTGTGCGCCGAAGGCGGCAAGCTCCGGCACCGCGAGCGATGCCGACTTGCGCCGGCGCTGCGGCAGGCTGCCGCCGAGCCGCCGCCGCCGCTCCTCGAGGTATTTCTGCTCGGGGCCGCCCTCTGCCAGCTTCAGGAACGGGATTTCCTCGAGCTTGGCGTCGGTGACCGGGATCGAGAAGCGGTCGCGGAACTTGCGCAGCGCGTCCTGGCCCATCTTCTTCTGCTGATGGGTGATCATCTGGCCTTCGCCGGCCTCGCCCATGCCGTAGCCCTTCACGGTCTTGGCGAGGATCACGGTCGGCTGCCCGCCATGCTTCACGGCCGCCGCGTAGGCGGCATAGACCTTGACCGGATCGCTGCCGCCACGGCGCAGCGCCCAGATCTCGTCGTCGCTCATCTCCTTCACGAGCGCGGCGGTTTCCGGATACTTGCCGAAGAACTGCTGCCGCACATAGGCGCCGTTTTTCGACTTGAAGTCCTGGTACTCGCCGTCGACGCACTCCTCCATGCGCTTGCGCAGCATGCCGGAAGTGTCCTTGGCGAGCAGCGGATCCCAGCTCGACCCCCACAGCACCTTGATCACGTTCCAGCCGGCGCCGCGGAACATGCCTTCGAGCTCCTGCACGATCTTGCCGTTACCGCGCACCGGGCCGTCGAGCCGTTGCAGGTTGCAGTTGATGACGAAGATCAGGTTGTCGAGGCGCTCGCGCCCGGCGAGCGAAATGGCACCGAGCGATTCCGGCTCGTCCATCTCGCCGTCGCCCATGAACGCCCACACCTTGCGAGCGGCGGTATCGGCGATGCCGCGCCCCTGCAGATATTTCAGGAACCGCGCCTGATAGATCGCCATCAGCGGGCCGAGCCCCATCGACACGGTCGGGAACTGCCAGAAATCCGGCATCAGCCAGGGATGCGGATAGGAGGAGAGGCCGCGGCCCTCGGCCTCCTGCCGGAATCCCAGCAGCTGCTGTTCGCTCAACCGTCCCTCGACGAAGGCGCGCGCGTAGATGCCGGGCGCCGAGTGCCCCTGCACGTAGATGAGATCGCCGCCGTGGGTCTCCGAGGGCGCGTGCCAGAAATGCCCGAACCCGATGTCGTAGAGGGTCGCGGCCGACTGGAAGCTGGCGATGTGGCCGCCGAGCTCTGAGGACTCCTTGTTGGCGCGCAGGATGATCGCGACCGCGTTCCAGCGGATGATCGAGCGGATGCGATGCTCGATGTCGCGGTCCCAGTCGGCGCGTTCCTCGCGCTCCGGCGGGATCGTGTTGACATAGGGCGTGTTGAGCCGCGAAGGCTGCGCGATGCCGGCGCGCCCGGCTTCCTCGGCCAGCTTCTCGAGCAGATACGTCGCGCGCGCAGGCCCCTGGTGATGAAGAACGGCACGCAGCGAGTCGATCCATTCGCCGGTCTCGACCGGATCAAGATCCTGCAGGCGCTCCATTGGGTCCTCCCGTTGCGCTTCCTTGCGCCCGATCCTCGCGATCGTCGGTCAGGTTGTCCGCGATGTCACCCAAATCTGCATGTGCGGTTCTTGGTATGCCACCGTTGAACGTCGACGCGGCCGGCCGCGGTATGCCACGGCGACGTGGCAAGCCGCGTCGCATCGGGAATGTGGAACGGCTGCGGGAGCAGCGCCCACGATCGAGAACCTTTTCCGACTCTACCCACAAATCGCGCGCACGGTCCATCGCTCTCGGTTGATCATGGCGGTGTCGAGGATGCGGTGGCTCGAGAGATCCATCAATTTCTTATAAGCGGTATGGCTGCTACTTGCGGGCAGGGTGTTTTGACTCGCTTTCGCATCGGCGCGGGCGCATGATCGTTTTCAATGAGGAGAACACGCGGGAAAGCCGCAACGACGACCCGCAGCATCGAGCCATTAACCCATGAAGGCCAACTGTTAGGGAGGTAGCGGAGGGCAGCACCGAAGCAGTCAGGAGGACCCGCCATGTCGGACCACACGCTTTCAAGCTCCGCGATGCCCTATCGCGCGATCTCGTGGGTAGCCTGGTTGGGACTTGCTGCGCTCGGCGCATTCGCCTTCGCTGGCATCGCGCTCAACCGCAATGAGCCGGTGAGCGCCGCGTGGCTGGTGACGGCGGCGATCTGCGTCTACCTGATCGCCTATCGGTTCTACAGCAAGTTCATTGCCGACAAAGTTCTCCAGCTTGACGATACGCGGCTCACTCCGGCCGAACGACACAACGACGGCCTCGACTACGTTCCCACCAACAAATACGTGGTGTTCGGACATCATTTTGCAGCGATCGCGGGCGCCGGGCCACTGGTCGGCCCGGTGCTCGCCGCGCAAATGGGCTACCTGCCCGGCACGCTGTGGATCCTGATCGGCGTCGTCTTCGCCGGCGCGGTGCAGGACTTCGTGATCCTGTTCTGCTCGATCCGGCGCGACGGTCGCTCGCTCGGCGAAATGGTGAAGATGGAGATGGGCCCGATCGCCGGCGGGGTCGCGCTCGTCGGCACGCTCGGGATCATGATCATCATCCTGGCGGCGCTCGGGCTGGTGGTCGTGAAGGCGCTCGGCGAAAGCCCGTGGGGCACGTTCACAGTCGTGGTCACCATTCCGACCGCCATGCTGATGGGCGTCTACATGCGCAGCATCCGGCCGGGAAAGGTCGGCGAGGCCTCGGCGTTCGGCGTCGTCGTGCTCTTGCTCGCGATCTGGTACGGCCAGTATGTCGCCAAGGACGCGACGCTCGGCCCCGCCTTCACCTACAGCGCTCCGGCGTTGGCGTGGGCGATCATCATCTACGGCGCGATCGCTTCCACCCTGCCGGTCTGGCTGCTGCTCGCACCGCGCGACTATCTCTCGACGTTCCTCAAGGTCGGTGTCGTGGTCGCGCTTGCGATCGGCATCTACCTGGTCCAGCCGGAGCTCAAGATGCAGGCGGTGACCCGGTTTGCCGACGGCAGCGGACCGGTGTTCTCCGGGCCGCTGTTCCCGTTCCTGTTCATCACCATCGCCTGCGGGGCCGTGTCCGGCTTCCACGCGCTGATCTCATCGGGGACGACCCCGAAGATGATCGAGCGGGAGTCGCACGCCCGCTTTGTCGGATACGGCGGCATGCTGATGGAGTCCTTCGTCGCCATGATGGCGCTGTGCGCCGCATGCGTGCTCGACCCCGGCATCTACTTCGCCATGAACAGTCCGGCGGCGGTCATCGGCAACGCGCCGGAGCGGGCAGCCGAGGTGATCAGCAGCTGGGGCTGGGTGATCACGCCCGACGCCATCACCCAGAAGGCTGCCGACGTCGGCGAGCATACCATTCTCAACCGCGCCGGCGGCGCTCCGACGCTCGCGGTCGGCATGGCGCAGATCATGGCGCTGGCATTCGGCGGCAAGGCGCTGGAGGCGTTCTGGTATCACTTCGCCATCCTGTTCGAAGCGCTGTTCATCCTCACCGCGGTCGACGCCGGCACCCGTGCCGGCCGCTTCATGATCCAGGACCTCTTGGGCCACGTCTACCCGCCGCTCGGTCGCACCGAGTCGGTGTTCTCCAACATCGTGGCCACGGCGCTGTGCGTCGCCGGCTGGGGCTGGTTCGTCTATCAGGGCACCGTCGATCCGCTCGGCGGCGTCAATACGATCTGGCCTCTGTTCGGCATCTCCAACCAGATGCTGGCCGGCATCGCGCTGCTGCTGGCGACGACCATCCTGCTCAAGCTCAAGCGCGAGCGCTATGCCTGGGTTACGCTGGCGCCGACCGCCTGGCTCCTGGTCTGCACGCTCACCGCGGGCTGGATGAAGGCGTTCTCGGCCGACCCGCGCATCGGCTTCTTTGCGCTGGCCAACCGCTACAGCGATGCGGCCGCGGCCGGAACGATCCTCGCTCCCGCCAAGAGCATCGCCGAGATGCAGCGCGTGGCGTTCAACAACTACGTCTGCGGATCGCTCACGGTGCTGTTCGTGCTGCTGGTCGTCGTCATGGCGGTCTTCACCATCAAGATGTCGCTGCAGGCGCTCCGCAGCGCGTTCCCGACCGCCGCCGAGACGCCGCCGATGGTTCGCGAGGGAGGGCTGGCCAGTGCTGCTGCGTGACGTCTTGAAACCGGCCTTCTCGTGCACCGACGCGGCAGGCTTGAGCGTGGGCGAGTGCGTGGCCTGCGCGCGCTCGACCATGGTACAGATCCGGGGCGGTTGGCTGCGGATGCTCGGTGCGCCCGACTATCGCGCCTACCTTGCCCACCATGCCGCCAATCACTCAGGTTCGCGTCCGCTGAGCGAACGCGAGTTCGTCGCGACCTACCTCGAGCGCCGCTACGGCGGCCGCGGTGCGGGACGGTGTTGCTAGCCCAATCCAGCTGGTCCCGGCCGAGCGCAGCGCGAGCCGGGACCCGTGGCACGCCGACGCCATAGAATATTGCGCGCAAGCCTGTGTCTCATGGGTCCCGGATAGCGCCGCCTTCCGCGACTTCCGGGATGACACACAGTAGGCGCGATACGCCGCTCAATTGTCCCGAGAGCGGGATGCAAGCGGGTGACTCGTTTGTGGCTCGCTCGTCACCATAGCGCGCAGGCAGTCGGGGCAATAGCATCCGCGGGTGGGGTCGAGCCTCGGCAGAACCGGAACCTCGCTGCACCAGCAATGGCCGGCGGGCTGGCAATGCATTCGCGCTCCGCATGCGCTGCAATCAATTTCCATCTCGCCGGCACCAATTGATCCAGTATCGCCGAGCTTAGGATGGCCAACATGACCCGGTCCAGCGCTCCGCGCCGGCATCTGGCGGTCTCGACCGCTGTAACTGGAATTTCGATTGCATATGACTTCCCGAGTGCACTGACCCTTCATTCGCCCACGCGTGAGAAGGAACTTCGCCGCAGGATGCAAAGGAAACTGCGGCGCTGGCGCCCGGCCGCGAAAGCGGCGGACGGGAGAGCCGTCACGGCGACGTTCGAGGATGCGGAGCAGGCAGAAGCCGCGATCGAGGATATCGAGCGCATGCTCGACCGTTTTGTCGGGGAGAGGCTCTCGCCCAAAATGGTCGAGGAAATACTCGCTATTACGCCGGTCGAGCGATCGCGCTGGACCAAGGATGGACGGTAGCGCGAGGCGGACGCAGAACGTCAACGCGCAGGCGTTGTGGATGCGGCCGTCGAGCCGGCGGCAACCAAGGCGTCGGGAGAGAGCATGTGTCGGGGAAACAACACGCGATGAATCTTCCTCGCTAGGAGAGCGAGAGCGTTTTCGACGGATTGACACCATTCTGCGTCGCCCCATAGCGTGCGCGCGACGGTGCCCTTCGGGGATCAAAAGGGAACGCGGTGAGGCCGAGGAGCCAAAGCCGCGGCTGCCCCCGCAACTGTAAGCGGCGAGTCTTTCGTCAACAAAGCCACTGGGAATTCGGGTCCCGGGAAGGCGACGAGAGGTGAAGACCCGCAAGCCAGGAGACCTGCCGTCGTCCGTGGTCACACGCGAGCACGTCGGTCGGGGTGTTACTGACGGTTGCCGAACCAACGTCGTGACGTTGGGGAGACTTCGTTCGCGGTGACGTGCCACAACGTCGCGCCCGAGGTCTCAGCCATGCTTTCCGTTATCCTCGTCCGTGCCGCGCGCCGGCACGGCCTTTGCGCATCCACCGCGCTCGCCGTTCTGTTGAGTCACGCAGGAGCCGGGCGATCCAACGCCCAGCCCCTCGACCCGCCTCCGCAAGCACTGCCGGAGGTCGTGGTCGCTCCAACCGCCGTCCCAACCCCGATCGAGCAGGTGGCAAGCTCGGTGACCGTGATTACCGCCGCCGAGATGGAGCGCGACCAGCGCCGCACGGTCCCTGACGCGCTGCAGACGGTGCCGGGCCTCAGCATCGTGCAGACCGGCGGGCCCGGCGGGCTGACCTCGGTGTTCATACGCGGCACCAATTCCAATCACGTCAAGGTCCTGATCGATGGCATCGACGTCAGCGATCCCAGCAACCCCAATCGTTCGTTTGACTTCGCTCATTTGCAGACCGCGGACATCGATCGCATCGAGGTGGTCCGCGGCCCGCAGAGCGGTCTTTACGGCGCCGACGCGATCGGCGGCGTAATCGCGATCTATACCAAGAAGGGCGAAGGCCCGCCCCGGCTCTCGACCACCATGGAGGGCGGCTCGTTCGGCACCCTCAACCAGTTCGCAACATTGAGCGGCGCAAGCTCGCGCTTCAACTATGCCTTCAACGTCGCGCATCTGCGTTCGACCGATACGCCGGTGACGCCGCTCGAACTGCTGCCACCGGGCCGCAAGCGCATCGACGACTTCTATGACAATCTGACCTACTCGACGCGAGTGGGCGCCAACCTGACCGACTATCTCTCGGTCAACCTCGTCGCCCGGCACACCGACGCCACGTTGCGGTTCACCGGCGATGATTTCTCCGTCTTTCCCAGCGTTCCGGCCGCCGCCCAGAGCACGCAGATCGTCAGCCAGAACTTCGCGCGCGGGGAGGCGGTGTGGTCGCTGTTGGACGGCATCTTCGTCAACCGCTTCGGCACCGGCTTCACTGATCACTGGAACTCGAACAGGGGCCCTGACACGCCTTTTGGCCCGGCAATTCCGACCATCAATCGCGGCGAGCGGGTCCAGTCGGATTGGCTCGGAACCGTGCGGCCGGTGCCGGGGCAGACGGTGTTGATGGGGCTGCAGCAGGAAACCGAACGGATGCGCACCGACACCGTGATCGCCGAGAACGGCAACAAGGCGGCCTATCTCGAGCTGCAGTCGGAATACGCCAAACGCTTCTTCGGGGTAGCTAACGTGCGCCTCGACGACAACGACAGCTTCGGCAGCCACGTGACCTACCGCTTGGCGCCTGCGATCATCCTTCCGGGAACCGAAACCAAGCTGAAGGCGACCTACGGGACCGGATTCAAGGCGCCGACCTTGAGCCAGTTGTTCGAGAACTTCCCCGCCTTCAACTTTTTCGCCAATCCCAATCTCAGGCCCGAGGAGAGCGTTGGCTACGACGCGGGCTTCGAGCAGCCCTTGTTCAATGATCGGGTGCGGTTCGGCGCCACCTACTTCCACAACGATATACGCAACCTGATCACGGCCAACGCCACTTTCACCTCGTTGATCAATGTAGGCCGAGCCGAGACCCAAGGCGTGGAGGCGTTCGCGTCGGTTGCGGTGACCGAGCGCCTGAAGCTCAGAGGCGACTACACCTTCACGGACGCGCGAGACGCCACTACCGGCCTCGAGCTGCTGCGACGGCCTCGGAACAAGGCGAGCGTCACCGCGGTTTGGACGCCGATCGACCCGCTTGTTCTGTCGGCGACCATCCTGCACGTCGGCCCGTGGGTCGACATATCGCGCGACGCCTCGACCCCTCGGTTGCCGGCGTCGGGGTACACGCTGGTGCACTTGGCAGCGAACTATACGGTCGACGAAAACGTGAAACTGTTCGGCCGCATCGATAACCTTTTTGACGTGCGCTACCAGAATCCTACCGGATTTCTGCGGCCGGGTTTTGGTGTTTTCGCTGGGATGCGGGTTGCCACCTCGGTTCCCCTGCCCGCGACCGCGATTCCGTGACGCACGACGCGGTTGCGGAAGGGGTGAGTGAGCAGTAAGTGTTGATGCCGGGCTTCGTCAGGCTCGCGCTCGACGGCTAACGACGTTCGGCACGGGAGGCACGGCCATGCGAATCTGCTCCCTCCTTCCCAGCGCTACCGAAGTTGTCTTTGCAGTGGGACTGGGTGATGCCTTGGTCGCCGTCAGTCACGAATGCGACTTTCCGGCGGCCGTGCAGGCGCTGCCGAAGGTCACCAGGAGCAACATTCCGAAAGGATTGGCGAGCTGCGAGATCGATCAGTTCGTCACCGCCGCTCTGGCGGATTCCGGGTCACTCTATGCGCTCGAGGTCGAGCTGCTCGATCGGCTTGCGCCCGATGTCATTATCACGCAGCAGCTCTGTGACGTATGCGCGGTCGCAACCGATCATTTGCAGGACGCGCTCACGGGTTTCGCCCGCAAGCCGGCGGTGGTCAGCCTGAATGCGCAGTCGCTGCAGGGCATTCTGGATGATATCCAGACGGCCGGCGTTGCGCTCGGCCGTCCCGAACAAGGCGCGCAGGTCGTCCAGAGACTGCGGCAACGGATCGAGGCGGTAGAAGCGAAGACTCGCAACATCGCGTACCGTCCGCGGGTCTGCTGCCTGGAGTGGGCCGATCCGCCCTATTGCGGCGGGCACTGGATGAGCGAGCTCGTGCGGATAGCCGGCGGCAGGGACGATCTCGCCGTCCGGCATCGGCCGTCGCACCGGATCGAATGGCAGGCGATCGCCGCATTCGCGCCCGAAATCATCGTGCTGACGTGCTGCGGCTACGATCTCGAGCGCTGCACCCTCGAGGCACGGGTGCTGGCGCGGCGGGAGGACCTCCGCGACGTGCCGGCCTTGCGGACCGATGCGGTGTTCGCAACCGACAGCTCTAGCTACTTTGCCCGCCCCGGCCCGCGCATCGTGGAGAGCCTGGAGATCCTCGCCTCGATCGTCCATCCGGAGCTGTTCCCGGCACCGGAACTGCCGAACGCCTTTTGTCGCGTTGTCGTGGGTGAAAGGGCGACCGCGCTTGCATGAGCGTCGCCCTTTTCTGGAGCGGCGGAAAGGATTCCCTGCTCGCTCTCGATCGGGCACGGCGCGCCGGCATGGACGTCACCCACCTGGTCAATATCTTCGATCAAACCACCGCTCGGGTACGTTTTCACGGGATCAAGAAAGAGCTGATCGGCGCCCAGGCCGTTGCGTTGGGCAAGATCCTGGTCCAGCGGGGAACGGCCGCGGCTGATTTCGAAGCAACGTTTCTGCGCCTGCTCGCGCAGCTGCGAGAGCAGGGGCTCCGGGACATCGTCTTCGGCAACATTCATCTGGCCGACGTCCGGGCCTGGTACGAGGAGCGCACGACCGGGTTGGAATTTCGTCATCACGAGCCGCTTTGGGGAGGTCGCCCCGCGCAGCTTGTCGCAGAGTTCATCGCGCGCGGCCACCGTGCCAGAGTCACCAGCGTTTATCTCGATCATGGCGGGCGCAGCGAATGGCTTGGCCGCGAGTTCACGCTTGAGTTCTTAAGGGACCTGGAGGCGGCGGCCGATGTCGACGCGTGTGGCGAACGCGGCGAATACCACAGCTACGCCTTCGCGGGCCCGCTGTTCGCGTCGGCGATTGTCACGCGCGAGGTTGGCCGGTTCCGTTCCGAAGGGCACCTGATCCTGGACTTGGATATCGAGCGCTGAACGCGCGTGGCGCGCACACCGCCATTTGGCGATTGACGTCGTTAGCTTGGGGCGCGCGACAGCCTTCGTTGGCCGCTCGGACCGGCGACCAGTCTCGCCCCCAAGTGCCATACCGCCACCAACGCCAAAAACGACACGAGGTTGAGCAGTGCAAGCCTTGTCACGATGGCCGGCGTGAATGCTTCAAGGTCATCCAGAGCAACGCCCACGGCGATCAGGCAGACCTCGTAAGCGACAAACGCCGCGACCAAGCCGTACCCGTAGCCAAGGACCGAGCCCCTGAGGCGAGGCCGATTCAATACTGACGCAGCCGCGGCGGTCGCGACGAGCGCGGCGGCGCCAAGCGCCACGCCCCAAGCAATCGATTCGCCCGAGATCGGATATGCCAACAGACCGTAGCCGATGGCCTGGTTCAGGAGCCAGGTCCCGGACACCGTTACAAGCGCGGAAGGCAAGGGCAGCGCCGCTGCGGCAAAAACCGCCAAGGCGGCGAACGGTGTCGCACACGTGAACACGAGGGTCGTCAGGGCGCACGCGGCCGCCATCAGGATGGAGCAGAGCAGGAGCCGGTGCCGGAACACAAAGGAGCCGGCAACAGGCCCGTTCGGACCCAACAGCGCGCTACCCTTCGCGTATCTCGGCATCCCCTCGTTCTCCCACCTCGCACGCGATCGGTTCTTGGCCGTGCGCTGGTCATGCAATGTAGCCGATGTGGCCGGGTAAGGCGACGGTGGTTTGGCAAACCCAAACCCGGCGGGACGGAGCGGGGCATGGCAAAGGCTTGCGTTCGCCGGCAAGGTGTTTCTATTGATCGCACGGTTCTCGTGGCGGCTAACCTGCGTCCGCGATCCCGGCTGCTGAGACTCCACCGAGCAGAATGTGCCCCTTGCGATGACGAGCCAATCCCGCCGCCCCGATGACCGCCCTGCGGCGCGCCTTCCGCGCGGGTTTCAAGACGCGACCGGCAAGGCCGTCGCGGCGCACGAGCAGCTGATCCGCAAGCTGTCGGAGGTCTATGCGTCCTACGGCTTCGAGCAGCTGGCAACCCCTTGCATCGAATATGCCGATGCGCTCGGCAAGTTCCTGCCCGACCAGGACCGGCCGAACGAGGGCGTGTTCTCGTTCCGCGACGACGACGACCAGTGGCTGGTGCTGCGCTACGACCTGACCGCGCCGCTCGCGCGCTATGTGGCGGAGAATTACGAGCGGCTCGCGTTCCCGTACCGGCGGTTCCAGACCGGCCTGGTGTTTCGCGACGAGAAGCCCGGACCTGGGCGCTTCCGCGAATTCGTGCAGTTCGACGCCGATACCGTCGGCACCGCCTCGATGGCGGCGGATGCGGAGTTCTGCATGCTGGTCGCCGACGCCATGGAGGCGCTGGGCTTGGGGCGCGGCGACTACCTGGTCAAGGTCAACAATCGCAAGATCCTCAACGGCGTGCTGGAGCTGATCGGCGTGCCGCCGGGCCCGGAAGGCGACGCGCGGCGCCTCGGCGTGCTGCGCGCCATGGACAAGCTCGACCGGCTCGGTCTCGACGGGGTGGCGGAACTCTTGGGCGGCGGGCGCAAGGACGAGTCCGGCGACTTTACGCGCGGCGCCGGCTTGGCGCGCGCCGACATCGAGCGCGTGCTCGGCTTCTTGCGCGCCGGCGGCGCCGCCGCCGGTGCCGATCGCACGGCGGTGTGCGCGGCCCTCGGCAAGCTGGTCGAAGGAAGCGCGGTCGGCGAGGAAGGGGTCGCCGAGCTCTTGCAGATCGACGCGGTGTTGACCGCCGCGGGCTTCGGCCCCGACCGCGTGCGCATTGATCCCGCGGTGGTGCGTGGCCTTGCCTACTACACCGGGCCGGTGTTCGAGGCGGAGCTCACGTTCGAGATCACCGGCGACGACGGCCGCCCGATCCGCTTCGGCTCGGTCGGCGGCGGCGGGCGCTACGACGACCTGGTCGAGCGCTTCCTCGGGCGCAAGGTGCCGGCGACCGGCGTGTCGATCGGCGTGTCGCGGCTCGCCGCCGCGCTCGAGGCCAAGGGCTTGCTCGCCGGCGCTGCTGATACCGGGCCGGTGGTCGTGCTCGTCCTCGACCGCGACCAGCTGCCCGGCTACCAGGCGATGGTGAGCGAGCTGCGCGCAGCCGGCATCCGCGCCGAGCTCTATCTCGGTGAAGCCGGCATGCGGGCGCAGCTGCGCTATGCCGACAAGCGCGGTGCGCCGGTCGTCGTGATCGAGGGCAGCAACGAGCGCGCGCGCGCCGAGGTGACGTTGAAGGATTTGGCCCTCGGCGAGGCGATCGCCGGCACGATCGAGAGCCGCGAGGAGTGGCGCAAGGGCGCCGCCGCCCAGGTCGCGGTCAAGCGCGCCGACCTGGTGGACGAGGTGCGGCAGATGCTCGGGCGCACGGGACGGTAGCGCGATCGTCATCGCGAGGCGCGTCGGCGTCGAAGCAATCCAGATCGACGGCGCGGTTCTGGATGGCTTCGCCTTCGGCTCATCCGGGCTGCAACTGCAACCGGCCGATCATTTCGTTTGCTGGTTGTGTCGGATCGAGCAGCCGCTTGGCTTGTTCGGCCCCTGCCACTGGCAGCAGGGCCGGATCGAGTATTCCAACCTGCACCAGCAGCGTCGCCTGGTCCCAATAGATATGCTCGTAAGCGACGCGACCGGCTTCGTCGAAGCCCATCACGACGACGTGCGGCAATATCACCTTGCGGCCCGTCGGGGCCACCCCGGGAAGATAGACGCGCATTTCCCGGTCATGGGTGAAGCTGACGATCAGTTCGTCGACGACACGATTCTGCCCGACGGTGCGCGACAGCGGTTGCACCTGAACGTCGTCCGGCCAGTGGCCAACGAAGTGATCACGATAAAAGCGCTCGACCTGCGCTCTTCCGGTGCCACCCGTCAGGGTCGGAACGTGGGTCAGGTATGGTTCAGGCGCCATGGTAGCCATGGTCGCGGCGACATCCATGTCGACGAATTCCGCCTTGACATGGGCATCAAAAACCGCGCCGAGGTCCTTGGCCGCTGCCTTGCTCTCAGTCATGGTCGCAATTCCCCCACTGCCCTTCGGACCAATAAACACATTCATAACATTGCCCGCCCGCTGCGGGTCAACAGCAAGTACCGAATGATCGGAGCGAGATCGCGGTCGACCTCACCGCATCATAAACGCCTGAGCGGTGTGTCTTGAACGGAGCCGATGCACAAAACGCGCGGCAGCGCAGTCCCGGATTCGCTTTCACTCGTCCGAGCCAAAGTTAGCCGTCATTGCGAGTTGCACACCGGCCTGGCGACCGATCCACCCGGATGAAACCTGGGCAATGCCTCATCCTGAGGCGCGTCTCGAAGGATGTTCGAGGAGTCCGCAGCGACCCTGCAGTGCGCGGGAAAGCACGTCAGCATGAGGAGGTGGGGGGCGCCTGAAACCCATCGCCGCTTGCCTCCGTCATTGCGGCTCGTTTTCTCTCTCGGTTTCTTCCGAGGAGCGAAGCGACGAAGCAATCCAGTCGACGGCGCCGTTCTGGATTGCTTTGCCTTCGGCTCGCAATGACGCAGCGGCCGGTGATTCACGCGATCCGCAAATCCGCCACCGAACGGCGTGCCGGCTCGATGCGCGGGGTCTGGCCGCCGCGCAGCACGCTGTTGCCTTCGAACAGGGTGCGCTGGTCGAGCGCGGTCGGCTCGAGCCAGTCGGATTCGCGCATGGCGCCGGAGAGGCCATAGACCGCGAGCGCGTTGGCATAGGTGACCTGCCGGATGACGTCCCAGGCGATCCCGCGCTCGGCCATCAGCGCCGCCGTCTTCGGCACCGCCAGCGGGTCGGAGATGCCCCAGTCGCAGGCCGAATCGATGACGATGCGCTCCGGACCATAGCGGCGCACGATCTCGGTCATGCGCTCGTTGCCCATCTTGGTGTGCGGATAGATCGAGAAGCCGGCGAAGAAGCCGCGGTCGAGCACCTCCTGCACGGTTTCCTCGTTGTTGTGGTCGATCACGCAGTGGCGCGGGTCGAAACCGTGCTCGGTCAGGACGTCCATGGTGCGCGTCGTGCCGCGCTTCTTGTCGCGATGCGGGGTGTGGATCATGATCGGCAGCTCGAGCTCCTTGGCGAGCTCGATCTGCAGCCGCAGATACTTGTCCTCGAGATCCGTCTGCTCGTCGTAGCCGATCTCGCCGATCGCCACCACGCTCTCCTTGGTGGCGAAGTGCGGCAGCACCTCCATCACCGCCTCGGCCAGCGCCTGGTTGTTGGCCTCCTTCGAGTTGAGCCCGATCGTGCAGTAGTGCCGGATGCCAAACTGGCCGGCGCGAAAGCGCTCGAATCCGACGATGGTGGAGAGGTAGTCGACGTAAGCGCCGAGATTGGTGCGCGGCTGGCCGATCCAGAACGCCGGCTCGATCAGCGCCACCACGCCGGCGCGCGCCATCGCCTCGTAGTCGTCGGTGGTGCGCGAGATCATGTGCGCGTGCGGGTCGAGGAACATGGTCCCGGCCGGGAACGCCAGCGCGGTCTGGCCCGCTTCCTCGAGCTCGAGCTTGGCGCTGCCGTTGTCGGCGCGCAGCGAGAGGCCGGCGCCGCAGCACGGGCAGGACAGCCCGAAACGGTCGGCCGGCCGCGAAGGGCTCGCGCCTCCGGGGTGGGCTTTGTCGTTCATGTGAGCATCCTTTCCAAACCTCAGCCCTTCATCAGGGTGCGCAAGTAGACCATCACCTTCAAGATCTGGTCCTGCGTCATGCGCTTGCCGAACGGCTGCATGGCGCCGGAAGCGCCGCCGAAGATCACCTCGAACAAGCCGACATCATTGGTGATCCGTTCATACACGTGCTTCTCGCCGATGAGGCTCGCGCCCATGCGGCCGGACCCGTCGGGCAGATGGCAGACCTGGCAGTAGGTCGCATAGAGCTTCTTGCCTTCGGCGAGCGCATCCTCTTTGCCATTGTACGGGTTCTGGCCCGTCTTGCGAAACTCCTGCACCGCATCGGTGAGCGTCTCACCGGGCTTGGGCGTGACGTCGAGCGGCGAGTTGTCGATCGCGTAGCGGAACGCGATCTCCTGCGGCAACGCCGCGCCCAGTCCGGCCGTCACCAATCCGACCGCGATCGCGATCGCGGCAGCACGCCTTTCGATACTCGACAACACGGCCTCATTTCATCTGCATGTCGTGCCCGGCCGCGCCGGGGAGCGAGGGGGCGGGTGCGCCGCCCCGACGCGCCTCCGCCGCCTTCAGTTCGGCATCTTCACGCGCGCGACCTCCATGCCGGGCCTGACTTCATCGGCCGGCATCAGCCGCCACAACGCGCCCGGCGGGTTCGCCAGCGGGCCCTTGTCCTCGAGATAGAAGCAGTAGCAGTTGGTCGCAAGCACGTAGCCCTTCTCGTCGGTGTCGCCGGCCGTGAACTGGAACGGCGCCTGCATCAGCTCCTGCATCTGCCACTTGTTGGCGCCCTTGTCCCACGCGATGCCCCACACGCGACCGGAGCACCAGTCGCCGACGATGTAGGCCTTGTCCATGCCGCCGTAGTTGGCGACGCCGAGGCCCTGCGCCGAGCAGCCCCAGCCGTCGGTGAGCTTGGGCGCGCCAGGATAGGGCTCCTGGTGCGGATATTCCGCCACCGGCAGCACGCCGACGATCGGACACTTGTCGTTCGGCCCGAGGGTCGGATGGCAGTGCGAGGCCTGGTTGTGCTTCCAGCCGTAGTTCTCGCCCCCCTTGGAGGAGCGCGGCTGCCAGTTGATCTCCTCCCAGTGGTTCTGGCCGACGTCGGCGATGAACAGGTCGCCCGACTTCGGGTCGAAGTGGAACATGTACGGATTGCGCAACCCGTACGCCCAGATCTCCGGCCGCGATCCGATCTTGATCTTCGAGAAGCCCTGCTCGGTGATGCCGAACAGGCTCATCATCTGCGGATAGTCGGCGCGCGCGAACGGATTGTCCTTTGGCACCGAATAGGCAACGTCGTCCGCCGTATTGACGTCGATGCGCAGCATCTTGCCCCACAGCACCTCCATGCGCTGCCCGGCGTCGAGCGGATCGCCTTCCCATCCGGCGTCCCCCTTGCCGATATACAGCATGCCGTCGGGGCCGAACGCGATCCGGCCGCCGTAGTGGTTGTAGTACGGCTGCGGGATATTCATGATCACCTTGACCGACTTGTTGGCCTGGTCGGTGGTGATCTGGTTCGGGCTCGCCTTGTCGACGGTGTAGCGGGCGACGATCGATGCGCCGTTGAACGGCAGCGACGCGTAGTGCACGAACACCTGCCCATTGTCCTTGAAGTTGGGATGGAACGCGATCGACCACAGGCCCTGCTCGACGAAGCCGGTCTGCACCTCGCTGCCGAGCGGGTTGGTCTTGGTCAGGTCGAGGAACGGCTCGGCCTGCACCTTGCCGTCGGCTCCGACCACTTTCACGCGGCCGACGCGCTCGACCACGAAGATGCGCCCCGAGCCGTCATTCGCCACCGCAACGCCGACGGGGTCGTTGAACCCGTCGGCCACCTTCACCAGGGATACTTTCGGATTGCCCGGAATCTTGCCCCCCGGCTTGGCGACTTCCGCCGGAGACTGCGGGATCGTTTGGGCGAGCGCCGGCGCAACCGCCAGCGCCAGTCCTGCTGCGGTCAGCAGCAGTATCTGCCTTGCTGTCATGACATCCTCCCGGTCCGCGCTCCGTTGGACGCGACAGAGACGCGCCTCAGGCTCTCGTGCAAGAATTCGACGGACCGCGACGGAGCTTAGGAGCGCCCCGAGGGTTGTTCAAGCCGGAAGCTTGGCGCGAGGCCGGCGACGGCTATGCCGCAAACACATGCGTCAGGATCGCGTCCTTGACCGCCGTCGCGGCGACCGGTCCATCGGGCAGCAGCCGCGGCTCGCTGGAGATGAACAGCGGTCCCTCCGCCGCGGCATCGGTGACGCGGCCGTGCGAGCCCTTCACCAGGGTCGCGTCGAGCGGGATGACGTCCATCAGCACGCGGAAGCCGAGCGCACGGCGGGCGAGCCGCCAGCCGACCGCGAGCTTGGGCGAGCGGATCGCCGGATCGAGGAAGAGCTCGACCGGGTCGTAGCCGGGCTTGCGGTGGATCTCGACCAGGCGCGCAAAGTCGGGCGCGTGCCGGTCGTCGAGCCAGTAGTAGTAGGTGAACCAGGCATCCGGCCGGGCGAGCGCGACGAGCTCGCCCGAACGCGGGTGATCGAGGCCGAGCGCCCGTTGCTCGGCGCGGTCGAATACGCCGTCGACGCCCGGCAGCGCTGCGACGATCCTGCGCACGTCCGGCACCAGGCTCGGATCGGCGACGTAGACGTGCGCGATCTGGTGGTCCGCGACTGCGAAGGCGCGCGATTGCGGAACGTCGAGCAATTCGCCGCCATCTTCGACCCGCACGCCGAGGTGGCCCGCCTGGCGCAGGGCGCGATTGACATGGATCGGCGTCGAGACCGGCACGATGCCGTACTCGGAAAGCACGATCACGCGCGCGCCGTCGCGTTGCGCGTCCGCGATCAGGTCGCCGGCCACGGCATCGATTTCGCTGAGGCTTCGCTCGATGCGGGGATCGTCCGGGCCGAAACGCTGCAGGTCGTAGTCGAGGTGCGGCAGGTAGACCAGCGTGAGCGTGGGCGCGCGGGTGCGGCGCACGTGGCGGGCGGCGTCGGCGATCCATCGCGACGACGCGATCGTCGTCCCCGGCCCCCAGAATTGGAACAGCGGAAAGGGCCCGAACTCGCGGGTGAGCTCGTCGCGCAGCTCCGCCGGGGCCGCATAGCAGTCCGGCAGCTTGCGGCCGTCGGACTTGTAGATCGGACGCGGCGTGACGCCGATGTCGTGGCTCGCCGCCATGTTGTACCACCAGAACAGGTTGGCGGTGGTGAACGCGGGGTCGCGCTTCTTGCCGGCCTCCCAGATCTTCTCGCCGGCGACCAGCTGGTTGGACTGCCGCCACAGCCACACCTCCATCAGGTCGCGGAACAGCCAGCCGTTGGCGACGATGCCGTGGTCGCGCGGCAACGTGCCGGTCATGAACGTCGCCTGCATGGTGCAGGTCACGGCGGGCGTGACGGCGGTGAGCGGCCGCATCGCGCCGGCCCGCGCCAAGGCGGCAAGCCGCGGCGTATGCGCCCCGAGATGGCGGGGGGTCAGGCCGACGACCAGCACAACAAGCGTCGGATGCATGCACGCCCTCAACGCTGCGAGGAAGGGAAGACCGGCGCAATTCTCGTTATCGTGCCGACGTGGTCAACACCGCCATGCAAATGTTGCGGCGGTCATCCCGGAAGCCGCCAGCCGAGCTCGGGCTTACCCGAGTTCGGCCGCTCTCAAGATTGGTCGAAGTCGGATAAATCCGACTTCGAGTGGCGGCGATCCGGGATCCATGAACCTCGGATGCCGGGATGGGTGGTTCCCGGCTTTCGCGGAGCCTGTCCTCGGACGGCGCGAAGCGTAGATCCGGGGGCTCGGCCGGGATGACAAGGAGTGCAGGCCGGCGTCGAGGGATTTGACTCACGACCGAGGCGCGGCGAAGTTACAAGGGACTGCCAACCAACGTTCAACCAATACGGCAGCAGGCAATGCGTCTCGACAGCGTTCCGGGCGACGTTCATCTCACCTACTGCACCAATATCCATGCCGGTGAGACGTGGGACGAGGTGCGCTCAAGCCTCGAGGCCCATGTGCCGCAGATCAAGGCGCAGGTCTCGCCGCAGGCGCCGCTCGGGGTCGGCCTGCGGCTCTCCGCGATTGCCGCCGAAGCGTTGAGCGCGCCGGCCGCGTTCGACGAGTTCCGACGCTTCCTCGGCCAGAACGATCTCTACGTCTTCACCATCAATGCGTTCCCGTACGGCCCTTTCCACGGGACGCGGGTGAAGGAAGACGTCTACCAGCCCGACTGGCGCACGCCCGAGCGGCTCGCCTACACCGACCGCGCGGCCGAGATCCTGGCGGCCCTGTTGCCTCCCGGCATGGTGGGCTCGGTGTCGACCGTGCCCGGCACCTTCAAGCCGCTGGCGCAGCGCCCGGGTGCGCCGCAGGAAATTGCCCAAAACATCGCGCGGCATGCGGCGACGCTTGTCGACATCGCCCGGCGGACGGGACGCGAGGTCGTGCTGGCGCTCGAGCCGGAGCCGTGCTGCATGCTCGAGACCGTGGAGGAGACGGTCGCCTTCTTTCGCGATCACCTGCACGGCGAGGCGAGCGCGGCGGTGGTGGCCGAGCGCGCCGGCCTCGACCTCGCCGCTGCCCGCGAAGCCTTGGTGCGCCACGTCGGCATCTGCTACGACATCTGCCACGGCGCGGTGGAGTTCGAGGAGCCGGCGGCGGCGTTTGCGGCCTTCGCCGCGGCCGGAATTCGCGTCGCCAAGCTGCAGCTGAGCTCGGCGCTGCGCGTGCCCGCGCTCGGCGCGACCACCGAGCCCGCGCTCGCGCAATTCGACGACGGCGTCTACCTGCATCAGGTGGTGCAGCAGCGCAACGGGACGCTGACGCGCTTTGTCGACCTGGCGCCGGCGTTCGCGGCGCTGCGTGCCGGCGACGCCGGCGGCGAGTGGCGGATCCACTGCCACGTGCCGATCTTCCTCGAAGCGGCGGGGGATTTTCATTCCACGCAGCCGACGCTCAAGGCCTCGCTCGCCTGCACCAAGGCGGGCTTCGTCGCGCCGCATCTCGAGGTCGAGACCTACACCTGGGACGTGCTGCCGGCGGCGCTGCGGCAGGGCAGCCGGGCCGCAGCCATCGCGCGCGAGCTCGAGTGGGTGGTGCGGGAGCTGAAGTGATGGGCGTCGCTGCGCGCCAGCCGGTCTCGCTCACGACCTTGTTGCGGCTCGGGCGCGTCTCCAACCTGCCGACGGTGTGGACCAATGTGCTGGCCGGGACCGTGCTTGCCGGCGCGGAGTGGCGCAACTGGAAGACCGCCGCCGTGCTGGTCGCGATGAGCCTGTTCTACGTCGGCGGGATGTATCTCAACGACTATTTCGATCGCAGCGTGGACGCGCGCGAGCGGCCGGAACGCCCGATCCCCGCCGGCGAGATCGCCGCCGAGGCGGTCGCCGCCGGCGGGTTTGGCTTGCTGCTCGCCGGGATTGTCGTGTTGCTGCCGCTTGGCACCGGCGCCGCCCTTGCGGGCGTGCTGCTCGCGCTCGCGATCGTCGGTTACGACGCGTTCCACAAGGGCAACCCGCTGGCGCCCCTGGTCATGGGCCTGTGCCGCGCCCTGGTCTATGCCGGCGCCGCGGCGGCCGCGCTCGGCAGCGTCGACGGCACCGTGCTGGTGGCGGCGCTCGTGCTGCTCGCCTACGTCGCCGGCCTGACCTACGCGGCACGGCAGGAGAGCCTCGACCAGGTCGGCAACCTGTGGCCGCTCGTCCTGCTGGCCGCGCCGCTCGTGCTCGCGCTGCCGGCCGTTTCTCAAGGGCCGATCGCGCTCGCGATCTATCTCGTGCTGGTCGGATGGACGGCCTACGGCGTCGTTCTGCTCGCCAGGCGCCCGTTCGCCGGCGCGGTGTCGCGCGCGGTCGCCCTCTTCATCGCCGGCATCTCGCTGGTGGATGCCGCGCTGATGGCCGGCGCCGGCGCGATCGCGGCCGCGCTGATCGCGACCGCCGGTTGCGGCGCGACGCTGCTGCTCCAGCGCTCCATTGCCGGGACCTGACCATGATCGAGCCGACCATCACGGCGCATGCCTTGCCCCGTCCCGATCCGGCCGCTGTGCTCGATTTGCTGCGCGCGGCGCTCGCCCGCAACCTCGCGCCCGCGGCCGTGGCTTGGCTGCAAGGCGAGATCGACCGGCAGCGCGGCGCGGTCGACGACCGCCGCCTCGGGATCTCGCTCGGCCTCGTCGGCCGCAAGATCGGCCGCAGCGACCTTGCGCTCGGCGAGGACGATATCGCGACGGCCAAGCGGCTGCACCCGCGCTGGCGGCCGGATACCTGGGGCGCCGACGAGGCGGCGCGGATCACGATCCTGCTCGCCGCCTATCACGCCGACGACGCAGCGTTTGCGGGGCGCATCGACCGCTTGTGCACGACCGCCGAACTGACCGAACACGTCGCCTATCTCAAGGGCTTCGCAGTTTTCCCGGCCGCGCGTGAGCTGCACGATCGCGCCCGCGAGGGGGTCCGCTCCTCGACGCGGCTGATCTTCGAGGCGATCGCGACCGACAACCCGTACCCGTTCGAGTACTTCGACACCGCCGCCTGGAACCAGATGGTGGTCAAATGCGTGTTCGTCGAATGCCCGATCGAGCGCATCGTCGGCCTCGACGAGCGGCGCAATCCCGAGCTGGTGCAGATGCTGCGCGACTTCATCTCCGAGCGCCGCGCCGCCGGCCGCCCGCTGCCGGACGCGGTGCATCGCTATGCCGGCGACCATTAGGGCGGTCGAGCCGTGCTTCATGCGGCGCGGGGCCCCTTAGCTCTCCCCGCAAGCGGGGAGAGGTGAGGACGGTGGTTCGCGCCCGTAAGCACTTCTAAGCCGCGATGGAGGAGACGTGCCACAGGCCAATAGCCTCTCGACCGCAACCCGGATCGTGAGGCGGGATTCCGGAAGTCCGGCTACGCAGATCGCCGCCGACATCTGCGTCCTCGGCAGTGGCATTGCCGGCGCCTCGGCGGCGCTGGAGGCGGCACGCCTCGGCTTCAAGGTCGTTCTGGTGGACGCCCTGCCGGCACTCGGCGGCCAGGCGGTGAACTCGCTGATCGGGACGTTCTGCGGCCTCTACGCCAACGGCCCGAACGGCCATCAGCTGACGCATGGGATCGCCGACGAGATCCTGCGCGATCTCGGCGCCGAGGGCGCGCTCCACACCCGGCTCGGGCCCAACACCAAGATCGTGCTCTATGATGAGATCCGGCTCGCGCGCTGGATCGAGGAGGCGGTGCGCAAGGCCGGCATCACGGTGCTGCTCGGCGCCGTGCAGCGCGGCGTCAGGCGCGAGGACCGCCGCATCAAGTCGATCGATCTCGCAACCCGCTACGGCGATGTCGCGCTCGCGGCGACCGGGTTCGTCGATGCCAGCGGCGATGCCGCGCTCGCCTGGGGCGCCGGGCTCGAATGCCGCGAGCCGGCCGACGGCCCGATCTACGGGACGCAGATGTTCGTGCTCGAGGAGATCGACGAGACGCGCCAACCGACGCGCGAGGAGGTGGTGTCCCGCCTGCGGGAACGCGCGGAGCGCTATGGCCTGGTGCGCAAGGACGGCTTCGCCTTCGCGTTTCCAGGGCGCGGTCTGGCCCTCGTCAACATGACCCATGTCGAGACGCCGCTCGAGCCGATCGCCGCGTCCAGGAACGCGCTCGAAGGCAAGGCGCAGGCCGACCATGTGGTTCGGTTCCTGAAAGAGGAATTCCCCGACGCGTTCGGCCATGCGCGCGTGCGCTCCTATGGCTTCCCGGGCATCCGCCAGACCCGATGGATCGTCGGCCGGGCGCAGCTCACGATTGACGACGTGCGCGCCGGCACGCGCTTTGCGGACGCGGTCGCGCGCACCGCCTGGCCGGTCGAGCTGCACAATCGGCCGGACGGCATTTCCTGGGAAGTGTTCGGCGAGGATCACATCCACTACGTGCCGTTCGGCAGCCTGGCGCCCGCGGAGGTCGACAACGTGGTGGCGGCCGGGCGCTGTATCGATGGGGATGCGGCGGCGCTTTCGAGCGTGCGGGTGATGGGGCCGTGCATCGCGATGGGTGCGGCGGCGGCCCACGCACTCGATCTCGCCGGCAACGGCAGCGTGCACCAGATCGATGTCGCGGCGCTTGGCCGGCGGCTGCGCGACAACCTGGAAGACGCGTAGAGCACGGCGCCACCCGGTTTTGCATCGGGCCGCTGCTTCACCTCTCCCGCGCAGGTGGCTATCGCATTCACACGTCTCCGCCCGCGCCCACGAGCGCTTGCCGCGCGCGATCGAGCTTCGGCTCCAGCGGCTGGGGCTGCTGGCGCCGGAGGACAGGCTGGCGCGGGCATCTTGATGGAGCGATTCTTCGGTCGACGCGGCTGTTCGTTCGCCAAACGACTCGATGTAGGATCGAGTCATCAAGAGGTTGGCCATGGCCCAATTGGAAGCGATCCTGGTTCGCAACTGGGCGGTTGGCTACGTGCACAGCGCCCCCATCCCCAATGGCACGGTCCTGCAGCTGCAATTCACGGATCGTGCACCGATCAACCTGGCCTTCCCGCAGGAAGGGGCGCTGGCCATGGCCAAGGCGATCCTGGATCAGTACTCGAACCCGCCGCCCACACCGAATCGTCGGATGTAAGCTGGCGGCGTCTCGCAGTCCGCAGGAGCCCCGTGTCCGCGCTTCGCTCGCAATGACGGCGTCGTCATCGCGGAACAGCCGCGCCGAGACGTGCAGCAGCGCGTCGCGGCGGTTGCTTCGTTGTTGCGGCGCCGGCGGGCTTTGCGCTTGCCGGCCGTCATGGCCGCGCGAGCCGCGGCAGATGCGCGGGCGCCTCGATCTCCATGCGCAGCAGCGCCGCCGCGACGTTCTTGCCGAGATTGTCCATGCGCAGCGAGCGCGCCGCGCCCCCTTGCAGCGCGCCGTTGAGCACGATCTTGAGCGCCAGCAGGTTGTCGAGCGGGTAGACCTCGACCGGGCCCGTGGCGAGCGACGCGAAATGCGCCGCGATGCGCGGCGCCGTCACCTCGCGCTTGAGCACGTCGTAGGTGGGGGCGTCATAAGCGAACAGGCCGATGTCGGCGCGGTCGGCCTTGTCGCCGCTCCGCGCATGCGCGATCCGCCACAACGCGACCTGCATCAGACGTCCTCGACGTCGACCGTGACATTGGGCTCGATCAGGTCGCGACGCACCAGCGTCGGCCAGATGCCGAGCAGCTCCTTGGCGCCCTGGATGCCCTTGAAGCCGCCGGCGTAGGGCGGGCCCGACAGGCCAAGCCAGGGAAACAGCCGGCCGAAGCCGTCCGCCACCCGGCGGTCGCGGGTGCGAATGGTCATGCGCAGGAAGCATTCGTTGAGCTGGTCGCGATAGGTGGCGTCGGCGTGGGCGCCGAGCAGCGCGTCGTAGCCGATATAGCTCACGTGCATGTCCTCGACCGGCCAGCCGCGCTCGGCGACCAGGCCCTTGATGATCTCGGCCGAGGTCTCGCACTTCTTGTAGGCATCGGGCCAGGAGAACCCGATGATGCCGGTGCCCATCCAGCCGTCGTGATAGCCGGCGACCACCTTCAACGTCTCGGGACGGGGCGCGCCGCTCGCCCCGGTGACGCGCACCTGATCGCGGCCGAGATCGTCGAACTTGAGCGTCCCCATGTCGAGCACCACGTCGGGCGAATAGTAGGCGTGCGGGTTGTGCACCTCGTAGAGCAGCTGCTGACGCAGCGTGTCGAACGAGATGCGCCCGCCGGTTCCCGGCGCCTTCATGAACAAGGCGGTGCCGTCGGCGCCGACTTCGGCGATCGGGTAGCCGAGATGCAGGAAATCCTGGGTCTTCGCCCATTCGTCGGCCGAGCCGAAATTGCCGCCGCTCGCCTGTCCGGAGCATTCGAGCAGGTGCCCGACGGTCAGCCCCTGCGCCAGCCGGTCCCAGTCGTCCCAGCGCCACGCGAGCTCATGCATGATCGGGCCGAGCGAGAGCGCCGCGTCGGCGACGCGGCCGGTGATGACGATGTCGGCGCCGCGCGCGAGCGCGTCCGCGATCGGCTGCGCGCCGAGATAGGCGCTCGCGAACAACAGGCGGTCGCGCACCGTCGCGATGTCCGCGCCGGTGTCCATATGCGCGAGCGTCTCGCCCGAAGCCTTGAGCTCGTCGAGACGATCGGCGATCGAGTCGCCCGTAACGGTGGCGATCCTCGCCTTCCAGCCCTTGTCGTGGAATGCGCGGGCAACGGCATCGCGCGCGCCCTGCGGGTTGAGCCCGCCGGCATTCATCACGAACTTGACGCCGTGCTTGGCCGCCACCGGCCATAGCTCCGCGAGCATCGGCACGACGTCGCGCGCGTAGCCGGCCGCGGGGTCCTTCTGGCGATCCTTCTGCAGGATCGCCAGCGTGAGCTCGGCGAGATGATCGGAGGCGATGTACCGGACGTTGCCGTTTTCGATCGAGGCGCGAACCGGACGCCAGGAATCGCCATAGAAGCCCAATCCGGCGCCGATGCGGACCGATTTCATGGGGGCGAAAAGCTAGGGGCAGGTTTTCAAAAAAGCAAATGCTCGGTACAATCCGGCGCTAACCAAGACACGGGGCCGCAAACAAAACACGCGGGCCGCAACCGTGCCGGCAAGGGGGAAACTGATTGCTCAGCCAGGTGCTGCAACTATTCCTTGCCGGGGTCGCGCAGGGCTGCGTCTACGCGCTGGTCGCTCTCGGTTTCGTGCTGATCTACAAGGCCACCGAAACGGTCAATTTCGCGCAGGGCGACCTGATGATGCTCGGCGCGTTCTTCGGCCTCACCGCCAGCACGGTGCTGGGCTGGCCGTACTGGGCCACTATCCTGTTCGCGATCACCGTCATGGCCGTGGTCGGCATGATGATCGAGCGCATCGTCATCCGCCCGGTGCTCGGATATCCGACCTTCACGGTGGTGATGATCACCATCGGCATCGGCTACGTGATGCGCGGCATCGTCACCATGGTGCCCGGCTGGGGCACCGAGACCCATGCGCTGCCGAGCCCGTTCGGGAATGCCGTCGTGCGGATCGGCGGCGCGGTGCTCGCGGTCGAGCAGCTCGCGGTGATCGCCATGACGGCGGCGCTGTGCGCGCTGCTCTACGTCTTCTTCCGTTACGCCAAGCTCGGCGTCGCGATGCAGGCCACCTCGCAGAACCAGCTCGCGGCCTACTACATGGGCATCCCGGTGCGGCGCGTGAACATGCTGATCTGGGGCCTCTCCGCGGCGGTGGCGGCGTTCGGCGGCATCCTGCTGGCCCCGGTCGCGTTCGTGCATTCGAACATGGGCTTCATCGGCCTCAAGGCTTTCCCTGCGGCGGTGTTGGGCGGCTTCGGCAGCGTGCCGGGCGCGATCGTCGGCGGGCTGATCATCGGCGTCGTCGAGGCGCTTGCCGGCTTCTACCTGCCGGAAGGATTCAAGGACACCGCCGCCTACGTCGTGGTGCTGATCGTGCTTCTGTTCATGCCGTCCGGCATCTTCGGCGAAACGTTCCACAAGAAGGTCTGAAGCGGTGCGGTTCATCTTCAAGACCGACTACGACCAGGACATCCGGCTGTTCCAGCATGGCGGGCAGGTCTTCTGGTACGGCCTGCTGGTCGCACTGCTGATCGCCGCGCCGTTCCTGGTCAGCGAATACGTGCTCTCGCAGCTGCACTTCGTGTGCATCTACTCGATCGTCGGCCTCGGGCTGATGCTGCTGGTCGGCTATACCGGGCAGATCTCGCTCGGCCATGCGGCCTTCCTGGCGGTCGGCGCCTACACCGAGGCGCTGCTGCAGTCGAAGGGCATGCCGTTCTTCGTCTCGATCATCAGCGCCGCGCTGCTGTCGGCGGCGGTCGGCGTCATCGTCGGGCTCCCGGCGCTGCGGCTCAAGGGCATCTACCTCGCCATCGCCACGCTCGCCTTCAACGTGATCGTGGAGGAGATCGTCACCCGCTGGGAATCGGTCACCGGCGGCAACCAGGGCAAGCACCTCAAGGCGATCGAGCTGTTCGGCTTCCGGCTGGTCGGCGACGCCAGCTTCTACTACCTGTGCCTGGCGCTGACCGCGCTGTCGTGCCTTGCCCTCGTCAACCTGCTGCGCTCGCCGACCGGGCGCGCCTTCGTCGCCATTCGCGATTCGGAGATCTCGGCGAGCTGCATGGGCATCAACCTCGCCAAGTACAAGACCATGTCGTTCGCGCTGTCGGCGGCGCTCACCGGCGTCGGCGGCGCGCTCTATGCCCACAAGGTCGCCTTCATCACCCCCGAGCAGTTCACGCTCCTGACCTCGATCGAGCTCGTGACGATCGTGATCATCGGCGGGATCGGCTCGCTGCACGGCGCGGTGCTCGGCGCCGCCTTCATCATCGTGCTGCCGCAGCTGATCTCGATCGGCAAGGATTGGCTGCCCGCGGCGGTCGCGTCGCAGTCCGGGCTGCAGTCGATCGTGTTCGGGCTGGTGCTGATCGCCTTCATCATCTTCGAGCCGCTCGGCCTCTATGGCCGTTGGCTGAAGATCCGCAGCTATTTCCAGCTGTTTCCGTTCTACCGCGCCGGCACTTTCCGGCGGCAGAAGAGCTACATGCGATCGGAGCGACTGCGGTGAGCTTCTTCCGGGTGGAGAATCTGGGGGTGCGCTTCGGCGGCGTGGTCGCGGTCGCCGGCGTCAGCTTCGAGGTCAGGCAAGGCGAGGTCTACACCATCATCGGGCCGAACGGCGCCGGCAAGACCACGATCTTCAACCTGATCGGGCTGATTTACCCGCCGACGTCCGGACGCATCCTGTTCCAGGACCGGGAAGTGAAAGGCGCGCCGCATCACGTCGCCGAGCTCGGCATCGCGCGCACGTTCCAGAACATCGAGCTGTTCGAGCACGCGACCGTGCTGCAGAACCTGCTGATCGGCCGCCACCGCCACTGCTCGACCTCGCTGTGGCAGGAGCTGTTGTTCCTCCCCGCCGTGCGCGCCGCCGAGCTGTCCCACCGCGCCGCGGTCGAGCGCGTGATCGACCTGCTCGATCTCGCGCACTACCGCGACAACCTGGTCGCCGGGCTGCCCTACGGCGTGCGCAAGGTGGTCGAGCTCGGACGCGCGCTTGCGACCGAGCCCAAGCTGATGCTGCTCGACGAGCCCTCGTCCGGCCTCAACCCGGAGGAAACCAACGACATGGCGTTCTGGATCGCCGACATCCAGCGCGAGCTCGGCATCACCATCCTGATGGTCGAGCACGACATGAACCTGGTGTCGCGCGTCTCCAGCCGCGTGCTGGCGCTCAACGAGGGCCGCATGATCGCCGAGGGGACGCCAACGGAGGTCCAGTCGCACCCGGCGGTGATCGAAGCCTATCTCGGCGGAGCGGCGCGATGACGGCCGCGATCCTCGAGCTGCTCAACGTCGAATCGAGCTACGGCCCGGTGCAGGCGTTGCGCGGCGTGAGCCTGTCGGTGCCGGAGGGCAAGATCGTCACCGTGCTCGGCGCCAACGGCGCCGGCAAGTCGACGACGCTCAAGACCATCTCCGGCATCATCGATCCGCTCAAAGGCCAGGTGAAGTTCCGCGGGCAGGAGATCCAGGGGCGGTCGCCCGACCGCATCGTGCGCGCCGGCATCGTGCACGTCCCGGAAGGCCGCGAGGTCTTTCCGCTGCTCTCGGTCGAGGACAATCTGCGCATGGGCGCCTATACACGGCGCGACAGCGACGGCATCGCGCAGGACCTCGAGGCGGTGTTCGGTTATTTTCCGATCCTGCGCGAGCGTGCCAAGCAGGAGGCGGGGCAGCTCTCCGGCGGCCAGCAGCAGATGCTGGCGATCGCGCGCGCCTTGCTGGCGCGGCCGCAGGTGATCTTGATGGACGAGCCGAGCCTCGGGCTGTCGCCGAAACTCACGGCGGAGATCTTCGCCATCGTTCAGCGCATCAATCGCGAACGCGGCGCGACCATCCTCTTGGTCGAGCAGAACGCCCACATGGCGCTCAGCATCGCCGACTACGGCTACGTGCTGGAGGTCGGCCGCATCGTGATGGAGGATACCGGCGCGCGGCTTGCGGAGAAGCCCGATATCCAGGAATTCTACCTCGGCATGAAGGCAAGCGGGGTGAGGGGGGAGCGGCGGTGGAAAAAGAAGAAGCTGTGGCGCTGAGCGGCGCGGCCGACACCGTGCCGAAAATGTTCTGGCACAGCGTGCGCGCGCGCGGCCCCGAGGTGATCCTGCGCCAGAAGGAGTTCGGCATCTGGCAGAGCGTCACCTGGGCCGAGTTCGGCGCCATCGCGCGCGAGGTCGGCATGGGGCTGATCGCGCTCGGCTTCGAGCCGGGGGAATGCGCCGCCGTGCTCTCCAACACCAACCGCGAGTGGCTGTACGCCGACATGGGAATCCTCGGCGCCGGCGGGGTCTCGAACGGCATCTATCCGACCGACGCCCCGGCGCAGGTCGAGTATCTGTGCGCCGATTCAAGCGTCGTGCACCTGTTCGTCGAGGACGACGAGCAGCTCGACAAGGCGCTCGAAGTGCGTGAGCGGCTGCCGCGGCTGCGCAAGATCATCGTGTTCGACATGGAGGGCTTGCGCGACTTCAAGGATCCGCAGGTCATGAGCTTCGAGGCGCTGCGCGCGCTCGGGCGCGAGCACCAGGCCGCGCATCCGGAGCTCTGGGAGGTGCGCCTCATCTCCCGCCAGCCGGATGACCTCGCGATTCTGATCTACACCTCGGGAACGACCGGCAAGCCGAAGGGCGCGATGCTCTCGCATGCCAACATCGTGTTCGCCTGCAACCTCTATTGCCGAATCTTCGAGCAGCGCTCGGACGACGAACGGATCTGCTTCCTGCCGCTCTGCCACGTGGCCGAGCGCGTGGTCGGGTCCTACACCGCCCTGCTCGCCGGCACTCGGCTCAACTTCGTGGAGAATCCCGAGACCGTGCCGGAGAACGTGCGCGAGATCGCCCCGACCGTTTTCGGCGCGGTGCCGCGGATCTGGGAGAAGTTCTATTCGGCGGTGCTGATCAGGCTCAAGGAGGCGAGCCGGCTGCAGCAGCTGGCGTACGGCGTCGCCATCGGCATCGGCTACCGGGTGGCGAAGCGGCGCGAGCAGCGCAAACCGGTGCCGGCCGCGCTGGCCGCGGCATTCTGGCTCGCGCGCGTGCTGGTCCTCAACAACATCCGCAAGGTGATCGGCGTACACCGGGCGCGGCTGTTGATCACCGGGGCGGCGCCGATCTCGCCCGATCTCTTGCGCTGGTACATGGCGCTCGGGCTGGAGATGGTGGAGGTCTGGGGACAGACCGAGTCCGGCGGCATCTCGACCGCGATCCCGGCAGGCGGCGCCAAGCCCGGATCGATCGGCCTGCCGCTGCCCGAGACCGAGGTCAAGCTGTCGCCCGACGGCGAGCTCCTGGTGCGCAGCCCCTCGGTGTTCATGGGCTATCTCAACCAGCCGGAAAAGACCGCCGAGACGCTGCGCGACGGCTGGCTGCACACCGGCGACGTCGGCCGGGTCGACGCGGAAGGCTATTTCTACATCACCGACCGCATGAAGGACATCATCATCACGGCCGGCGGCAAGAACGTGACGCCGTCGGAAATCGAGAACCAGCTCAAGTTCTCGCCCTACGTCACCGATGCGGTCGTGATCGGCGACCGCCGCCCGTTCCTCACCGCGCTGATCATGATCGATCACGAGAACGTCGAGCAGTACGCGCAGGAACGTTCGATCCCGTTCTCGAACTACGCGAGCCTGTGCCGGCGGCCGGAGATCCAGGAGCTGATCGAGGGCGAGATCGCCAAGGTCAATGCCGGCTTCGCGCGCGTCGAGCAGGTGCGCAAGTTCCGCCTGATCGAGCAGAAGCTCACCGCCGAGGACGAGGAACTGACCCCGACGATGAAGCTCAAGCGCAAGCTGGTGAACGAGAAGTACCGCGACCTGATCGAGGCGATGTACGGCCGCGAGGCGGCGTGAACCGCGCCCGTCACGTCCCGCCCGAACAGCAACCGGCGACTTGGCGCACTATTCGCCGTTTCGGCGAGCCTCGCAGCGGTCGAAAATTCGACGAAGCCGAACAGATGCGACTTCGAGGCTCGCCGGTCGACCGCAATTCGCGCTCCGGCGCCCGATCTGTCGCAGTCCTCGATTCCTGGCATCGTCGGAAAGACGCCGGCTTGATCTTGAGCGCCCGGACGGCGCACAATCGCCGCAACGCACCAGAGGGGAGGATCAACCCGATGAAATATCTGGCCGCCGCAACGCTTGCGCTCCTTGCCGCCTCGCCGGCGCTGGCGCAGACGCAGGGCGTCTCGAGCTCCGAGATCGTCATCGGCACCGCGCAGGACCTTTCCGGCCCGATCGTTTCGCTGTCGAAGCCGGCGGTGAACGGCATGCGCATGCGCGTCGACGAGATCAACGCCGCCGGCGGCATCCACGGCCGCAAGCTCCGCCTCGTGGTCGAGGATCACGGCTACGATCCGAAGAAGGCCGTGCTCGCCGCCCAGAAGATGGTGCAGCAGGACCGCATCTTCGCCGCCGTCGGCTCGATCGGCACCCCGACCGCCGTTGCCGCCATGCCGATCTACCTCGATCGCAACGTCGCGCACCTGTTCCCGCTCACCGGCGCGCGCGAAATGTTCGAGCCGCTGCACAAGCTCAAATATTCGTTCTCGGCGCCTTACTACGATCAGATCCGCGCCGGGCTCAAGCGCCTGATCAAGGACAAGGGCCTGAAGAAGATCTGCACGCTCTACCAGGACGACGACTTCGGCCTGGAGGTGATGCGCGGCGGCGAGGACGGCCTCAAGGACCTCAACATGGCCTATGTCGAGCGCACCACCTACAAGCGCGGGGCGACCGACTTCTCCTCGCAGGTCCAGAGGATGAAGGAGGCCGGCTGCGACGGCGTGGTGATGGGCACCATCATCCGCGAAACCATCGGCACCATTGCGACCGCGCGCCGGCTCGACTGGAACCCGCAGTTCATCGGCACGACCGCGAGCTACTTCGACATCATCCACAAGCTCGGCGGGCCGGCGGTGAACGGGTTCTACTCGACCTGCACCATCAACTACCCGTACGAGGACGACCCGTCGAAGGAGGTGCGCGACTGGTTCGCGGCCTATAAGCAGAAGTTCGGCGAGGATCCGACTGTATTGTCGGTCTACGGCTACCAGCTCGTGAGCATGTTCGCGACCGCGGCCGAGAAGGCCCGGCAGAACCTCAACCCCGACACGCTGGCGAAGGCGCTCGAGACCTTGACGGTGCCGGGCGACAAGTTCGGCGGCGACGAGCAGAAGTTCGGGCCGACCAAGCATCTCGGCTCCGACCGCTCGATGCTGTGCCAGATCGTCAATGGCAAGTGGAAGTCGGTCAGTGAGCACATCAACTGAGGCTCGCCGGAGCGCGCTCGATCCTTGAGCGAATCGAGCGCGCTCTGAGCGTTCGGGTTTGAGGTTGCGGCCTGGGCAGGCGCTGCTTGCAGGCCGTGGTGCTTCGCTTGCAGGGGCGGAAGTTCCATAAGGCGGCATTCCGGCTGGCGACTGGGCGTGCGCATACGCAGGAGGAGGCAATGCGGTCCACGTCGAGGCACCGATCGGCACCTACACCGGCTGGAACCTCGGTCGGACGGATCGCTTCGAGAACGGGTTCTGCTCGCTGCAGGGCAGCTTTATTCCATTCGCCGCCACCCGCCAGCAGCGGCTGGAGAGCAACGATCCGCGCCTGTCGATCGAGCAGCGCTACCCGACGCGCGACGCGTATGTCACCGCGGTGCGGCAGGCGGCCCAGAAGTTGACTGCACGACGCCTGCTGCTGCCGGCCGATGCGGCGCGACTGGTCGCCGAAGCCGAGCGGGACGGCATCAGGACGGAGCCCTAGTTGGCGGCGCTGTTCCGGCGGACACCGGCCGCCGAACTTACCTGGCCGCGGCCATCAAAACGTCCGGCGCGCATCGCGTATAGGTTTGAGTGCCACGCTTGCTCGTCCACGTCAGCCGATTGTCGTGGACGGTCAGGCGGACGTTGGTCGTCCAGTGTTCGCGCTGGTTCGAACACTTTGCGACCACCCGCCAACCTGTTTCGGTTTCTTTCTTGTTCGTGAAAACGCAGAACGTCTCGCCGGCCCACGCCCCCTCGGCATTGATGACCGCCGGCAGTACGCCCGCTCTAAAATTTTGCGCCGAGCAGGTACCTTCATCGGGGGACCAAACACCCACGATCGTGGCCTTCTTCACGGACTCGGGGTTCGCCTGATCTGCGGGAGGATGCGGGAGCGGAGTGGCTGCCGCGAGATCCTGCTGCGGCAGCGCGGCCTGGACCGTTTCGACTGCTTGCGGCGGCGCAGCGGCTTGGGTTTCCGCGTACGCGACCTCGACAACGGATGGCCGTTCTATCGACGGCCTGATCGGTTCGGGGACGTCCGACGCCACCACGGCCGTCGCGACGCGGTCGGGCTGAGCGGACGGTTGGATTTCAATACTGGGAGCCGTTGTCGTCGCGACCGATTGTGGCATGATCGACGCGGCTGACTCCCGGCTAGTAGCCTGATCAATCAAGCTGTCGATCTTTGGCGTTTTGGCGAAGGGGCCGAGATTGAGAACGACGGCAGCGCAGGTCAGCATCGCGCCTGCTGTGGCAAGTCCATGCAGATGAACCATTCGTGGGCGAAGAAACGATCGTAGCAGCGTGGCTCTGCCCCATGGAAGCATCTGGTGTCTCCCTTCAGGTTGCCGACAACATCGCTCTCTCGCTCTGCCGACGCGATCTCACTCCCTGCGGCAGGGCCCTTGATGTCGTACTCGTTACGCTTGAAGAATGGACGGCAGACCCCATCATTGATTTTAGTCGTTTGGATGGCGCAAACGTGGCGCAGCCCGTCTGTTTTTGCATTTCCGAGGGCGCGAACGTGGTCGTCTCGCACGTGTCTCGCACGCCTGCGGCCTGCGGAGGACGAAAGTGCAGCTGGCCAAGGCGCCTCGTCCGAATCACGAAGACAGAAGGTGAGCAATCGGCGCGAACCAGCGCTGCAACAAGGCCGCCGCTCGGCAGTCCGCACCCTATGGTGCAACGAGCTCCACGCGCCGATTGAGCGCGCGGCCGTCCTCGGTGCCGTTGGGGCCGACCGGCGCCAGAAATCCGACGCCGGCGGTGCGCAGCCGCGTACTGGCGATCCGGTATGATCGCACCAGCTCGGCCGAAACCGCTTCGGCGCGCCGGCGCGACAGGTCCATGTTGTGCTCGTAGGCACCCTGGCTGTCGGTGTGGCCGACGATGACGACGTTGAGCTGCGGCTGCGCGCGCAGGAGCTTGGCGATCTCGTCGAGCGTCGCGCGGCTCTCCGGCTTGATCACCGCCTTGTCGGTATCGAAGTAGATGCCGTAGAGCGCGATGTGGCCTTTCTCGCCCAACCCTTGCGCCATCGCGCCGGCGTCGACCATCTTGTTCTCGATCGCCCCGACCACGGCCACCACCAGCTGCGCATAGACCTCCTCGTTGCTCTTGCTCACCAACACGGTCGCATAGGTTTCGCGTCCGCCCTCCGCCTTGCGCCCGGCGTAATAGCGATAGTTGAAGCCGTCGACCCACATCAGCGGCATCGGCAGCGTGTCGACCGCTTCGACGAACGGAATGCCTCCGCACGCGTCGGTCTCGCAGGCGAGGAGCGTTTCGAAGCCGGCTTTGGCAAGCTGGGTTTCGAAGTTGCGCGCCACTTCGAGGATCGATGGGCCGGGATTGCTGCGATAGGCGAGGCGGGTGACGCGGCCCTCGACCTTGCGCTCACCGGTCGGCCGGCCTTCCCGGAACGGCGAGGCCTGCAGCCGCGCCGCGTCGAAGTCCTTGGCCTCGTGGCCGGTGATGACGCTGCCGGCGAAGCGGCCGATGCCGGGATAGTCCCGCGCTCCCGGCACATCGCGCGCCTGCGCCAGCGCGTCGGGAATTTCGAGCGCCGAGAGCGCGAGCACGAGCAGGAGGGCGCGCGAAGCGCCGATCGATCGCTGCATGGTCTCGATTCCCCCTCGCGGACATGGGCCCGATGGCCCGGTATTGCGGCCACGCGGCGACTATCGCCCCGATCAGGGCGCCGCGCCAGCACCTCGCATGAGGGCAGAGCGCGCCTCAAGGATGAAGCGTTGGGAGGCACCTATCCTCGGCATCAGCCCGCGGTGACTTTGGCCACCGCCTCCGGCCCGTAGTCGCCCGCCGGCAAGCGCAGGAACGCCCGCGTCGCCTCGAGCTGATGGTCCATCATCACGGTGCCCGGCTGCACATGGCATCCGCGGGCCTGCGCGGCGGCGAGCAGCGGCGTGATCTGCGGGTGCACGACCACGTCGCCGACGATCGCGCCGGCTGCAAGCTCCGCGCAGTCGATCGGGACGGGATCGTCCCGCTGCATGCCGGCGGGGCTTGCGTTCACGATCAGGTCGAAACCTTTGGCGGCCGCAGGCGACGTGCCCGACGGCGTTCCGGCGGCCGCGAGGCGCCGGGCGAGGCCGGCGGCCCGCCCGGGCGCGATATCGGAGACATGCACCGACGCGGCTGCCGCCTCGGCGAGCGCGAACGCGATCGCCGCGCCGACGCCGCCCGATCCGACCACGAGCGCCCGGCGCCCGGTGATGCGCTGGCCGCTCCGCAAGAGTCCGTCGACGAAGCCGATGCCGTCGACGATGTCGCCGGTCCAGCGCCCGTCCGCCTCCGGCCGCATGACGTTGACGCTGCCGACAAGCCGGGCCCGCGGCGTGAGCGCGTCGACGAGTTGCGCGGCGGCCGGCTTGTGCGGAATGGTGACGATCAGGCCCAAAAGGTTGAGCGCGCGGCGGATGCCGGCGAAGGCGTCGGCGAGATCGCGCGGCTTGACGTGCAGCGGGATGCACACCGCGTTGATGCCGTTGAGCCGGAACAGCGCGCTCCAGAGCTCGGGCGAGCGCACCTGCCGGATGGGATCGCCCAGGATCCCGAGGATCTGCGTCGATCCGTCGACGATGCGGGCCTTCACGCCAGGTCCTCCGCTCTCAGCAGGTAGGCGAGATCGTAGACCGCGGAGTGCGCGGCGGCGATCTCGACCGTGTCGCGCACCATCGCCTGCGCGGCGTCGCTCGTCCCTTCGAGCTCGCGCCGGCCGACGCCCTCCACCATCACCACGGCGTCGAACACCTCCTCGCCGGCCTGGTGACGCAGCTCCGACTCGCGGGTCCTGACCCGCGTCGTCGCGGCCGCCGCGACGCCGAGATGCGCACCCGTAACGCCGTCGAGCGCCAGCATGCCGGCGGCGAGCTTCTCGGCTGCCGCCTCGAAATCGGCCGCAGCCCCCGCGGCGAGATTGAGCCGGAGGGTCGCGAGCGCGCCGCCGATCCGCGCCCGAGGCTCGCCGCCGTGACGCAGGCCGAGCGCGCGAAGTTGAGGAAGTTCGGCTGGGTGCGCATGCTCCACGCGGTCGGATTGTTGAGCCGCGCCCGATACGCCTCGGAGCCGAACGTCTCCAGCGTCGCGCCCTCGTAGAGCGTGAAGTAGCGCTGGTGGTCGCGGTTGCGGTCGATATAGCGGCGGCCGACGCGGAAGCCCGGCACGCCGAGGCGTTCCGGCATGTGCTGGCGCGTGTGCCAGGCGTTGTACTCAGGCTCGCCGGCTTCGGCGATGTCGTGCCAGATCGCCAGGAACGCCCTGCCCGCGAGCGCCACCTTCACCCCACCACGTAGGCGGCGCCGCCGGTCGCGATCAGGTCGCCGGTGTCGTTGGCGAGCTCCATGTGGGCGACCGCGATGCGGTTGCCGAGCCGCACCACGCGTCCGGTGGCGATGAAGTACGCTCCGCGGCCGGGGCGCAGGTAGTCGACGTGCAGGTCGATGGTGCCGATGTTGGGGAACTTGACGCCGCCGCCGGAGCGTTCGCTGCCCTGCTTGAGCAGCGCGAGCTGGATCGCCAGCCCCGCGGTCACGTCGAGCACCGCCGAGATCACGCCGCCGTGCAGGATCTGGCGCAGCGGATTGCCGACCAGGTCGGGGCGCATGTCGAAGCGGATTTTCGGCGCCTCGGGATCGACCGACTCGATCTTCAACCCGAGCACGCGGTTGAACGGCACGATCTCCTCGAACACCTGCCGCATCCGCGCTTCCAACGTCTTGGCATCGAGCGCCTGCGTCATCCCCGCCACCCGAGTTGTTTGGCCGCCAGGTCCTTCATGATCTCCTCGGCGCCGCCGCCGATCGCGAACACCTTCGCCTCGCGGTAGACCCGCTCGGCGCGCGTGCCGCGGACGAAGCCGGCGCCGCCGAGCGTCTGCACGGCTTCGTCGGCGCAGAATTGCATCGTGCGCGCGCAGAAGTTCTTGGTCATCGCGAGCTGCGCGATCCACTGCCGCTCGCGCGGCGCCTGGGTGAGCTTCCAGGCGGTATCGTAGAGCATGGCGCGCGCCGCGTGCACGCGGGTCTGCATGTCGACGAGCTTGTGGCGGACCGCCTGATGCTCGACCAGCCGCTGGCCGAAGGTCTTGCGCTCGCGCGCCCACTCGACCGCATCGTCGAGGCAGGCCTGGGCGAAGCCGACCGCCGCCGCCGCCATCGCGAGCCGCTCGGTATTGAAGTTGTGCATGATGGCGCGGAAGCCGGCGTTCTCTTCGCCGATCAGGTTTGCGACCGGCACCCGCACGTCGTCGAAGCGCAGCATCGCCGTGTCGGAGCACCACCAGCCCATCTTCTTGAGCGGCGCGCGCGCAAAGCCCGGCCGGTCGCGCTCGATCAAGAGCAGCGACACGCCGGCGGCGCCGGGCCCGCCGGTGCGCACCGCTACCGAGTAATAGTCGGCGCGCATGCCGGAGGTGATGAAGGCCTTCTCGCCGTTGACCACGTAGTCGCCGCCGTCGAGCCGCGCGCCGGTGCGCAGCTGCGCCACGTCCGATCCGCCGCCCGGCTCGGTGATGGCGAGCGCGCTGATTTTCTCGCCGGCCAGGATCGCCGGCAGCACCCGGCGCTTGAGCTCTTCGCTGCCGGCGGCGGCGATCGGCGGCGCGCCGATCTGGTGCGAGAACAGCCCGGCATGGATGCCGCCGGCACCGGCGAGCGCGATCTCTTCCGACAGGATGAGGTGATAGAACAGGTCGGCCGGCGTGCCGCCGTACGCTTCCGGAAAACCGACGCCCAGCAGTCCCGCGCGCGCGGCCTTGCCGTAGAGCTCGCGCGGAAACTCCTCGGCCTCGTCCCAGGCGGCGGCGTGCGGCGCGACCTCGCGCGCGACGAACCGGCGCACGGTGTCGCGGAAGGCCTCGTGCTCGGCGGTGAGGGCGGGGTGCACGACGAGCGTCCCAGCACAGTTCACTTTACATCCCTCGAGACGCGGTCCTTCGGACCGCTCCTCGGGATGAGGACGGCGGGGCCTGCACGAGTCTCCTCACGCCGAGGAGCGCGCGCAGCGCGCCTCTCGAAGCGTGCAAAACGGGCATCGACGCCTGAACGCGATCTCAAGCGGCCTCCAGCTCGACCAGGAGGTGCCCGGGCGCGACCTGCGCGCCGGCCGCGACATGCACCGCCTTGACGCGGCTGCGCGCCGGCGCGCGCATGCCGTGCTCCATCTTCATCGCCTCGAGCACGACCAGGGCGTGGCCGGCCTCCACGGTCTCGCCGGGCGTGGCGTTGACCGCCACCACCCGGCCGTTCATCGGAGCGACCAGGCGGCCGTCGCCCGCACCGGCCGCGCGTTTCGCCGCCGGCACGTGCAGCGTCCGGGCGAAGCGCCAGCTGTTGCCGCCGCGCGCCAAGTGCGCCGCATCGTGTTCCAGCAGGAACGCCACCGTTTCGTCGGGCTTGCCGTCGAGCGCCACGCGCGCGCGCGGCAAGTCGAGGTCGACGAGGCGCAGGCCGACCTCGGCGCCGGCCGCGTAAGCGCGGTAGCAGCCGGCCGCAAACGTGAGCGCAATCTCCTCGTCGCCGAGCTTCATCGCCATGGTGCGCGCCGGGTTGTTGCTCCACGACGTCCACTCGCCGAAACCGGCGCTCGCGGCGGCGAGCGCCGCGGCGATGGCCAGCGCCTCGACATCGGCCGCGATCGGCTCTGACTGCGCGCCGTGCCGCGCCAGAAAATCCGTGGTCGCGCCGCGCGCCGAGAATTCCTCGTTGCGCAGCACCGTCGCCAGGAAGGCTTTGTTGGTCGGCACGCCGAGCGCCACGGTGCGCTCCAGTGCGCCGGCAAGCTGCCTACAGGCGGCCGCGCGCGTCGGCGCGTGGGCGACGAATTTTGCGACCAGGGAATCGTAATACGGCGAAATCTCCGTGCCCGCCTCGAGCGCGTGGTCGACGCGGATGCTCTCGTCCGGCAGCCACACCGCCAGGCGCCCGGCCTGCGGCAGGAAATCGTGCGCCGCATCCTCGGCGCACAGCCGCGCCTCGATCGCATGACCCTCGAAGCGGATGTCGTCCTGCCGCAACGGCAGCGGCTCGCCGGCGGCGACGCGCAGCTGCCATTCGACCAGGTCGATCCCGGTGATCATCTCGGTCACCGGATGCTCGACCTGCAAACGGGTGTTCATCTCCATGAAATGGAACTTGCCCTCACCGTCGAGCAGGAACTCGACCGTGCCGGCGCCGGCGTAGTCGACGGCGCGCGCGAGTGCGATCGCCGCCGCACCGAGACGCGCCCGCAGGGCGTCGTCCACGGCCGGCGAGGGGGTCTCCTCGATCAGCTTCTGGTGCCGCCGCTGCAGCGAGCAGTCGCGCTCGCCGAGATGCACGACGTTGCCGTGCGCATCCGCGAACACCTGGACCTCGATATGGCGTGCGCCTTCGAGCGCGCGCTCGAGCAGCATCCTACGGTCGCCGAACGCGTGCTGCGCTTCCGACTGCGCCTGCCGCAGCGCGGCTGCGAACTCGCTCGCGTGCCGCACCAGGCGCATGCCGCGCCCGCCGCCGCCCGCCGCCGCCTTGATCATCAACGGGAAGCCGGTCCGGCCCGCGACCTCCGTCAGCACGGCCTCCTGCTCATCGGCTTCCTCGCTGCCGGGCAAAATCGGCACGCCGGCGGCGCGCGCGATCCGCTTGGCTTGCGCCTTGTCAGCCATGGCGCGGATGGCGGCCGGCGATGGCCCGATCCACACCAGGCCGGCATCGAGCATCGCCTGGGCGAAGTTGGGGTTTTCCGCCAGGAAGCCGTAGCCGGGATGCACGGCGTCGGCGCCTGCGCGCTTCGCCGCCGCTATCACCGCCGCAATATCGAGGTAGGACTGCGGCGGCGCCGCGCCGCCGATCAGCACCGCCGCGTCGGCCTCGCGCGCGTGGCGCGCGCCCGCGTCGGCTTGCGAATAGATCGCGACCGTGCGCAAGCCCATGCGGCGCGCGGTCCGCCCGATGCGAAGCGCGACCTCGCCGCGGTTGGCTATCAGCAGCGCGCGCACCGTCTCACCGCTCATCCTGACGAGCGCCGCGAAGCGGCGCGTCTCGAAGGATGATCCAGAAGTCGGCAACGGCGCCGCCGTGCGTGCTTCGAGGCTCTCCCGAACTTCGTTCGGGAGAGCACCTGAGCATGAGCAGGCTGGAGATCGTTTGCGTCATCGCGCGTGTTTTCGGACAACGGAGGTCAGTTCCGCGGATAGGTCCCCATGTGCTTGCAGATGATGCTGAGCATGACCTCGTCGGCGCCGCCGCCGATCGAGGTCAGGCGGCCGTCGCGATAGAGCCGCGACACCGGATTGTCCCAGGTGTAGCCCATGCCGCCCCAGAACTGCAGGCAGGTGTCGGGGATCATGCGGGCGAGCCGGCCGCCTTTGAGCTTCGCCATCGAGGCGAGCGTGGTCACGTCCGCGCCCTCGATGTAGAGCGCGACCGCGCGGTAGACCAGCGCGCGCAGGCTCTCGAGCTCGGTCTGGCACTCGGCGAGCGAGTAGTGCACCCATTGCTGGTCGAGCACGGTCGACCCGAACAGCTTGCGCTCGCGCGTATAGGCGACCGTGTCGTCGATGCAGTTCTGCAGCCCCTGCAAGAGCTTCGAGGCCGCCCACAGCCGCTCCTCCTGGAACTGCAGCATCTGGTAGATGAAGCCCTTGTCCTCCTCGCCGATGCGGTTGCGGCGCGGCACCCGCACCTCGTCGAAATGGATCTGCGCCGTATCGGACGACATCATGCCGATCTTGCGCAGCTTCTTGGCGACCGCGACGCCCTTGGTCTTCATCGGCAGGCAGATCAGCGTCTTGTTGCGGTGCGCCTGCCCGTCCGAGGTGTTGGCGAGCAGGCACATCCAGTCGGCCTGCGTGCCGTTGGTGGTCCACAGCTTGCCGCCATTGATGACGTAGTCGTCGCCGTCCTTGCGCGCGGTGGTCTTGATCGAGGCGACGTCGGAGCCCGCGCCCGGCTCGGACACGCCGAGACACGCCACGTAGTCGCCGGCGATCGAGGGCACGAGAAACTCCCGTTTGAGCTCGTCCGAGCCGAAGCGCGCGAGCGCCGGCGTCGCCATGTCGGTCTGCACGCCGATCGCCATCGGCACGCCGCCGCAGCGCACGTGGCCGAGCGTCTCCGCCATCACCATCGAGTACGACCAGTCGAGGCCGCTGCCGCCATACTCGACCGGCTTGGTCAGGCCGAGGAAACCCAGGTCGCCGAGCTTCTTGAACACGTCATGGGCGGGGAAGATCTCCGCCTCCTCCCATTCGTCGACATGCGGGTTGATCTCCTGGTCGATGAAGCGTTTGAGGTTCCGCCGCAGCTCCTCGTGCTCGTGCGTGAACTTCATGGGGTCGTCTCCTCGGGCGGGGAGGTGTGCACCGTCATTGCGAGCCGAAGGCGAAGCAATCCAGGCCGCAGTGCCGCTTCTGGTTCGCTTCGGCGTTTCGCTCCTGGCGATGACGAGAACAGGGTCATGGTCTGGCCACCGCGAATTGCACCGGTCGCACGGGCCGCGCATCGGCCTCCCGGCAGATCGAGAGCGCATAGCCGATGACGTTGCGGGTGTCGCGCGGATCGATGATGCCGTCGTCGAGCATCAGCGCGCTGGTGACGAACGCGCTGCTCTGGCGCTCGAAATTGTCGACGATCCGCACCTTCATGTCGTCGATCGCTTTGTCATCGGGCTCCCGGCCTCGCCGCCGCGCGCCCGCCTCCATCACATTGGCCATGGTGAGCGCCGCCTGCTCGGCGCCCATGACGGCGGTCTTGGCGTTCGGCCACGAGAACAGGAAGCGCGGATTGTAGGCGCGGCCGCACATGCCGTAGTTGCCGGCGCCGAACGAGGCGCCGCACATCAAGGTGATCTGCGGGACGTTGGCGTTGGACACCGCCTGGATCATCTTCGAGCCGTGCTTGATCATGCCGGTCTCTTCCGAGACCTTGCCGACGATATAGCCGGTCGTGTTCTGCATGTAGAGGATCGCGAGGCCGGCCTGGCAGCAGGCCTGGATGAAGTGCGTCGCCTTGTTGGCGCCGGCCGGATCGAGCGGGCCGTTGTTGGTGACGATGCCGATCGGAACGCCCTGCACGGCGGCATGGCCGCACACGGTCGCCGGGCCGTAGTCCGGCTTGAAGTCGAGAAAATCCGAGTCGTCGGCGAAACGCGCGATCGCTTGGCGCATGTCGACCGGCTTCTTGGGATCCTCGGGCATGATGCCGAGCAACTCGTCGGCGGGGTAGCGTGGCGCCGCCGCCGCCGGCGGCGACGGCGGCGGCGTTGCACCCCAGCCGAGCCGCGCGACGATCTCGCGGGCAAGCCGCACGCCGTCGGCGTCGTCCTCGGCCAGGTATTCGCCGAGACCGGACACGTGTGTGTGCATCACGGCGCCGCCGAGCTCCTCGTCGGTGGCGATCTCGCCGGTCGCCGCCTTGAGCAGCGGCGGGCCGGCCAGGAACGCCTTGGCGCGACCGCGCACCATGATCACATAGTCGGAAAGCCCTGGCATATAGGCGCCACCCGCGGTCGATGAACCGTGCACGACCGTAACCACCGGGATCCCGGCGGCGGAAAGGCGCGCCAGATTGTGGAAGATCGCGCCGCCGTGGATGAAGCCCTCGACCCGATAGCGCAACAGGTTGGCGCCGGCGGACTCTACCAGGTGCACGAACGGCAGCTTGTTGGCGAGCGCGAGCGCCTGCGCGCGCAGGAGCTTCTCGCGCCCCATGTGCTGGATCGCGCCGGCGTCGATGCCGGAATCGCTCGCAACCACGAGGCAGCGGGCGCCCGAGACGTGGCCGATGCCGGCGATCATGCCGCCGCCCGGCACCGATTTCTCGAGCTCCGGCGTGTCCAGCCCGTAGCCCGCGATCGAGGAGAGCTCGAGCCACGGCGCGCCGGGGTCGAGCAGGCGGGCGACGCGCTCGCGCGGCAGCAGCTGCCCGCGCTTGTCGAACAGCGGCTTCGCCTTTTCGGATTCGGCGCGCGCCCGCGTCTCCAAGGCGCGCAGCCGCGCGACCAGCGCCAGCATGTGGACGCGATTGCGCTTGAACTCTTCGCTCGCGGTGTCGATCGTGCTTTCGATTGCCGGCACGGTCAGCCCAGAACCTTCGGCTTGCGGGCAAGGTGAAACCCGTCGAAAGGCACGGTCTGGCCGTGCCGGGGCCGGTCCCAGACGCGCTTGGCGTTCGGCACCGCGCCGTCGACCCGCAGGCAGGCGCCGGAGATGAAGGCGGCCGCCGGCGACAACAGGAACACGATTGCCGCGGAGATTTCCGATTCGGTGCCGAGCCGGCCGAGCGGCACCTTCTTGGGCAGGCCGCGGATGTGGTCGGCCCTTTCCGGCGGATAGTGGTCGAGCCCCGACGAGGCGATCCATCCCGGCGCGATGGCGTTGACGCGCACCGGCGCCCATTCGAGCGCCGCCGTCTCGGTGAAGTTGAGCATGCCGGCGCGGGCCGCGCCGGAGTGACCCATGCCGGGCATGCCGTTCCACATGTCGGCGATCATATTGACGATCGCGCCGGTGTTTGCCTTCATCCACTGGGTGTAGCACTCGCGTGCCATCAAGAATCCGCCGCCGAGATTGGTGCGCACCACCGCGTCCCAACCGCGCGCGGAAATCTTCTCCAGCGGCGAGGAGAACTGTCCGCCGGCATTGTTGACCAGGAAATCCAGCCGTCCGAGCTCGCCGAGGGCGGTCGCCACCACCGCCTTCACACGCTCTTCCTCGCGGATGTCGCAGGCGAAGCAGCGCGCCATGCCGCCGGCATCCGCGATCTCGCGCGCCACCGCTTCGAGCTTTTCCGGCTTGCGGCCGACCAGCGCCACGTTCGCGCCGAGGGCGGCGAGCTCATGCGCGGTGCAGCGGCCGATGCCGCTGCCGGCCCCGGTCACGATGCCGGCCTGACCGGCGAACAGGTCGGCGCGAAAGACCGTGTTGAACGGCGAGGTCATGTTAGCGCGCTCAACCGGTCGTTCCGGACATTCACCAAGCAAATGCTTCGTAAGTGTGTCCCAGCGCAATATGGTTGGTCAACGGGAGAGGAGTGACCTGTTGCCTGGGTTCGAATCTTCCCCGCACCCGGCCTCGCTTCGCTAAGGTTCGAGCTCTCCTCACTGGGAAGCGGTCGGCTTCCGAGTGGCAAGCGAGCAGGCCGTCTAAGGCGAACCAAACGCAAGAGTGGAGCAAGCGCATGGCGACGAAGTTGCCCGCGTTCGAGAACCTGCTGGTCGAGCGCCGCGGCGCACAGCTGCACGTGACGCTCAACCGGCCGGATGCGCGCAACGCGCTCAGCCGCGACATGGTCCGCGAGCTGCTTACGCTCGCGGACTGGCTTGAAAACGGTCATTCGATCAGCGCCGTGGTGCTGCGCGGCGCGGACGGAACGTTCTGCGCCGGCGGCGACATCAAAGGATTCATGGCGTCGTTCAATTCGCCGCCGCCGGCTCCGGGCGAGCAGGACTCGATCGCGCGCGGCAATCGCGGTTACGGAACGTTGCTGACCCGCTTCGAGGCGCTGCCGCAGACGGTCGTGACGGTGGTCGAAGGCGCCGCGTTCGGCGGCGGGCTCGGACTGATGTGTGTCGGCGACGTCGTGATCGCGACCGCTGACGCGCGCTTCGCGCTCACCGAAACCACGCTCGGCATTCCGCCGGCACAGATCGCACCGTTCGTCGCCGGGCGCATCGGCGTGGCGCGGGCGCGGCGCCTGGCATTGACGGCGATGCGCTTCGACGGCGCCGAGGCGATGCGCATCGGCCTCATCGACATCGTGTGCGACGGCCGGGTCGCGCTCGAAGGGGTGCTGATCAAGCTCCTCGCCGACATCGACCGGTGCGCCCCGAAGGCGAACGCGGTCACCAAGCGGCTGCTGCTCGCGAGCACCACGACGCCGCGCGACCGGCTGCTGGACGATGCCGCGGAGGCGTTCGCGCAAGCCTTGCGCGGCCCGGAGGGGCGCGAGGGGGTAACCGCGTTCCTTGAAAAGCGTCGGGCGGCCTGGATCGACGCGATCTAGCGTCGCCATTGGTTGAATTAGCGCCCGTTGATGGGTTGATGGAGAAGAGGCGCCTCTCTCGCTATATTGCAGACCATGCGCCGCGACGAGGTCATAGCCCACCTGAAAGAAGCCGAGCCCGCCTTGCGCAGCTTCGGCGTGGCGGCGCTTTACCTGTTCGGCTCACACGCGCGCGGCGAGGCGCGGGCGGATTCGGACGTCGATGTGTTCGTGGACAAGGACACCACGCGCAAGTTCGGCTTCGATGAATTCATGGATGCCTATCTGCTGTTGGAGGAGCGTTTCGGCGGGAGGCTTGATTACGGCACCCGGGAGGGACTTCACCCGTTGCTGCTGCCTGAGATCGAGCGCGAAGCCGTCCAGGTCTTTTGATGGCCCCGCGTCTCTTGCGCGTCCGGCTGAGGGACATCCGCGAAGAGATCGCCGGCATCCGCGACCTGACCAAGGACGCCAGCCAGGAACGCTTCGCGGCCAGCTGGCGGATGAAGCGCGGTGCAACACGCGCTTCCGATTGTCGCGGAAGCCGCTAAGCACGTGCCGCAAGGTATGAAGGACTCGCATCCTGAGGTGCCTTGGCAGAAGACTCACTCACTTCGGCTCCGTGATCATAGCTCATGAGCCGGTTAGAACATGCGCATGAGCTTTGCAGAAGCTAAGATGACGCGACGGCATTCGCTCCTCGTTGCCTCGCTTGTGTTGTGCCCGCTTGAAGCGGCTGCCCAAACTCCTTCTCGCCCGCAGAGGGAAAGCATGCCCATTCGGCTGGCAACCCTCAAAGACCTTCCGGCGGTGGTCGCATTGTTGATCCAGGACGCCAAGGCGCGGAGTTTATTGGACCCTGTGCTTTGGCGCATTGCGGGGGATGCTCCTGCCCGGATCGCAAGAGCAGCTAGTGCTGCACTCAACGGGTCTCAGGCCCTGGCGCGGGAGTTGTGGCTTGTCGCCGAGCACGCTGGCCGAATTGTCGGGGTTGCACACGCGATGCTCGTGCCGGTTCCGCCTATCTACGATGGCTCGGCCGGTCCTCCCGGACTTCTCCTCGATGACTGCTTCGTGTCTGCCGATGCGCCATCAGGCACGGTCGAGGCCCTGCTCACTGCCACCGAGGCCGCTCTGGTAGCGGCAGGGGCGCCACGGCTGATTGCGTCCTGTCCGGCAGACGGACCCTTGCGCCCTTTCTATGAGCGACGCGGCTATGAGCCCGTCACGCTTTACATGGCGAAGCATCGTCTTAGGCCAGCCTCCCTTCCGCCCAGCGTGCGAAAGGCTGGTGCCGAGGATATCCCCAGCATCGTGAAGCGCAGCGCGGAACATCGCCGAACACTGGCCAAAATCAACCCGCGCTTCTGGCATATTCATCGCGAGGCCGATGGTCGCTTCGGGGCGTGGATGGGGCGCAGCTTGACGTTCAGCGACCGCGACATGCTCGTCGCAATCGCGGGCGGCGAGGTGCGCGGCTATATTGTCGCCCAGCCCATGGCACCTCTGTTGGTTCCGGCCGCGCATGAGATCGCAGCCATCGGCGTGGTTGACGACTTCTATGACGAAGACCTCGCGGACATATCGGCACTCTCAAACGACGGGATGAGCGCGGAGAGCTTGCTGGCAGCAGCAGAAACCGCGTTTGTGCGACGCGCCATCGAAAGCACCCTTGTCGTCTGCCCTGCTGCTTGGCCATCCAAGGTGGCCTTGCTGGAACGGAGAGGGTACCGGCAAGCAAAGCTCTGGATGCTTAAACGTTGACTCAATCTGATCCCCAGGGGAATCGCGTTTGACCTGGGTAGTGTACTCAGTTTGAATTTTTAACTTTCAGTATTTGCGATGCCATTGCTGGGTACGTCTTCTTTTGTGGCGCGTAAACGTAGGATGAGCTCCCGCTCGCTCTTGCGCTTGCCCCATGTTTGCAAAAGCGATCTTCAGACCGTCTCAGCCTGCGCCACACGCTCTGAGATCTGGCTTTGCAGCTTCGCTCAGCCTTCGGAGACCTTGTCAGAGGAGCCAATTCGCCGTTGCCTTGCTCCCCAGAAGTCTCCGGCGGTGCAGCGATTCCGCCCGGAATTGGAGGGTCAACAGACTCTCGGCGGACGTGGCCGCGAGGACCGTTCGTGACCCATTTTCGTCGTCGGCGAACCTGCTTTTGCTGTGACGCACAACACACGCAATGACTGACGATGCGGCCTCTCGATTCGCTGCCGCTGCTCAGACCGCTCGAACTTCGGCAAGCCGCTTGATTGCGTACTCGTCGTCCCAGCAGACGGCGGCGTCCCACGCGGCCGACGCTTGCGCGGCGATATCATGCGCGCCGTCGTCGAGACCGGCGGCGTTGTGGGGCAGCACCAGGTCGAGGTCGGGGACGTCGACGTGCGACTCGTCCCAGTCGATCAGCGCGACCCGATTCGCGGTCATGCGGACGTTGCCAGGGTTGTTGGGGTTGCCGTGGACGACGCATGTCTGACGTCCGATGAGCCGCGCCCACGCTGCTCGGCATCGAGCAACGCCCTCAGGCGGCATCGCGCCGAGGTCGACCTTCGTCCCGGTCTCGGCGTGCAGGAGGTCGGTCGACGATCGCCAACCTGGGCGCTGCGGCCAGCCCTGCGTCAACCGATGCAGCCGGCGGAGCGTGTCGGCCACGCGACGCCAGTCGCCCTCCGTCTCGGGCGGTCCGCCCTCCACGTATGTCATCACCACCAGACCGTCCGCGAACAGCCGGCCGTCCGTCGTCAGGATCGGCACCGGCACGGTCAGGCCTTCACGGTCGAGGTGTTGGAGGAGCTCAGTCTCCCACGCGAGATCAGCGTCGCTCCTGGCACCGAGACGACCGACCGCGAGGTGCCCGTGGACGCGCACGCTCCACACGTCGTTGGCGACTCCGCCGGCGAGTGGTTCGATGCGAGCTACGTCTTCACCCCACTGCTCCAGTGCCTCCCATCCCACTGGCGACATTTTCGCGGAGTTCCGGACATCGCTCGTGCGAATCGCACTTCGCGAATCGGAGCGACCAGAATCACGGTCATCGGCACACGTCAAGAACCCTCGGTCGCCACTACAGGGCGAACGCTCGCCGACGAGATCATCGAATTATGAAAAAACACGCGCCGCAAAAAATTCATGGCCTCGGGAACATGCTGCGGCATGAATACCGCAGGATCGATCCTGATATTCTTTGGTCGATCATCCGCGAGCATCTGGACAAAATGGACACGGCCGCGGCGGCACTGCTCGCCAGCTTTTCCGAAGATGGGTAGCGCTCGTCGCGTTTTCGCCGCCCGCGGGGCGGCGCGCCCTTGCCGTCCACGAGCTTGATGCGGCTTGCGTATGTCGCGCGTGCAAACGGTTTTGCCTGAAAACGCTTTCTCGGCGGGCATGTCGTGCCGACAAGCCGCACGATCGGTGAAAGACGATGGCAAGCGGCCTTGATCGCTGGCGCCGCTCGTTCACCGCCGCCAGACCAGCGTGCTCGACATCGCGTAGTTCCACACCGCGCCGACCAGGGAGCCGAGCAGACCGGCCAGCCACCATACCGGTCTGTTGCTGTAGAGCCAGGTGGCGACCCCGATATTGCTGACCGCGCCGATCGCACAGATCGCGTAGAAGATGATCAGGCCCTTGAGGGCGGCCGCGCCCGTGAGCCGCTGATCGCGGTAGGTGATGGCATTGTTGAGGAAGAAGTTGCTGGTCATGGCGATCAGCGTCGCCAGCGTCTGCGCGACCGCGAACGAAAATCCGAGCAAGCTCAGCGCCGCCTTCAGGGCGAGGAGATGCACGACAACGCCCGATGCGCCGACCAAGAGGAAGCTGGCGAATCGCACCGGGATGGCATTGCGGGCAAGCTTGCTCACCAGCAGGCCGAGAAAGTCCAGCGCGACTTGGCTGTCGAGCTTGCTTGTCCCGTGTAGCCGGGCGCGAAAGCGGTACGGCAACTCGCAAACGCGCGTTCCGCCCGGCATCAAGGCGAGAATGTCGGCGAGAATCTTGAAGCCCTGGGTCGAAAGCCGCGGCGCGATGGTCTCCACCAGCTCTCGCCGCAGCATGAAGAAGCCGCTCATCGGATCGCTGATCTCGATGCCGAGGAAGCGGCGCCAGAGCATGCCGGCGAGCCGGCTGGAGACCAGGCGCGGACGCGACAGGCCGTCCGGGTCCGAGTCGCCCAGGTAGCGGCTGCCGACCACGAGGTCGTATCGCCCGGTGCGCAGGCGGGCGAGCATTTCGCCGAGCAGAACTTCGTCGTGCTGCAGGTCGGCGTCCATGACCGCTACGAACGGCGCGCTGCTCGCGAGCATGCCCTCGATGCAGGCGCCGGCAAGGCCGCGCCGGCCGACCCGGCGGATGCAGCGCACCCGCGCGTCACGATCGCCGAGCGCCTTGGCGGTGGCCGCGGTGCCGTCTGCGGAGTCGTCGTCGACGAAGACGATCTCCCAGGCGATGCCGGCGAGCGCGCCCGCCACCCGCTCGACCACGATCGGCACGTTGGCGCGCTCATTGAACGTGGGCACCACAACCGTCAATTCGGGAGCGATGGCGACGGCAGCAAGCGAGGGCGCAGAAGCGTCGGCGCGGGCCATGCGGTGGTGCACTTTCACAAAGATGAATTGCGGCGGCGGGGCCTTTGGTCCGGACGTCGAATCCTGCTGCCGTACCAAAACCGCAGTCTGCATGCTAGCATCGTGGCCGTGTGGAGGCTTGGGCGAGGCCGCCGCTGGTCGATTTGGATCCGGTCGAGCCGCGATGACCAGGAACCCCCGCTGGGCGACAGCCGCCATCTTGACTGTGCTGGTGTCGGCATTGCCGACCGGCAGCGTGGCGGGCGCGCCGCAGCCGCCCCGCCTCACCACCAACGAGAGCTACGTGGAAGACGTGGGTCGGGTCGGCGAGTTCGACATCGCCGACGTGACCGCGACCTTCGCCTTCGTGTTCAACGCGGTTCCCGACCGCGTCAAGGTCTATCCGACCGAGAACTACTACTACTTCGCATTTCATCATCGCGGCGTGCGTTACGTCGGCAACATCCGGCTGGAGAACGAGACGCGGGACCAGGGCAAGGTTCACTTCGCCTACGAGGTGGAAGCGGCCGCGTGGAACCGCCCGGAAAAAATCTTTTACCTCCTGCTCGACGGCTCCCACGGACTGGCGGTCGAGAAGCTCGATCCCTTGGTCTACCGCCTGAGCTACCGGGGAAAATCGGTCACCTTCGAGCTCAACGACCTCTCCAAGGTGGTGCCACCGCCGACCGCGATCGCGGCGGGCGAGCGTTACATCGGTCCGGTGTTCGATGAATCCGCGGTCCGCTTCTTTCTCGTCTACAATCCCAAGCTCAGGATCTTTCACTATGTTCTGGACGAGACCGTGCCGGTCGCGGACGAGCTGGCTGCATCGCTCAACGACCGCATCCTGATCGGCAAGCGCACGGGCTTTGCCTTCTATCGCGATCACAAACGCGAGCGGAAGATCCTGATCGGCGTGTTCGAGGGCAACGTTCGCCTCAACAACTATTTCGACGGCCCATTCGACCAGCTGCCGGACAACTTCATCGAAGGCGAAGCGCTGCGCAGCGCGATTCTAGAGATCGAGCCGCGGCTCGCCGGGCGCATTGATCGGTTCGGCAGCTCGTTCGGCGATCAGATGCGCTATGCGATATCGCCGTACATGCAATACGCCGCGGTGCGCGACCTGCAAAGCATCCATCGTTGCGCCGTCAGCCGGCGCGGTTCGTCCGATCGCTATTACACCTGCTTTGTGGTCGACGAGCGAGCCGGCAGACCGACGGCGGGCCATGCGCAGCCGCGCAGGAGGACGCCCGCGGTCAAGCGGACGGGGCCGTCCGGTCACGCTCGGGGCGCGCGCTAGCGGATTTTCCGCTCGCACTGCCTCACCTCTCCCGGCCGATTCCGGCCTTGAGGCCTTAGGCGCGAACGTAACCCATCTCCTGTCATCTCGGCCGGGCGAAGCAAGAGCCGGGACCCATGTATCCCTGTCGGCCAGATTGTGTCTCAATGGATCCCGGCTCGCGCTCGCTTCGCGCGCTTGGCCGGGGAGGACACCAATTAGCTCGTGAACGAAAGTTAGCCTAAGGGCCTTGAGCCGGGGATAGGCGGGACCGAGCTCACACGAAGCCAGCGAACGAGCCCGAAAATCAGTGCTTCATGGATTCCCGGAAAGCCCCTTCGCCGGCTTCCGGGATGGTCAGCTACAGCCAGTGAGAACCGGCGCTGTCAGCGTCATCTCCGGCGTTGCGAAGACCGGTGAACCGTCGCCGCAGCCCAGTGCAGCACCAGGATACCGACGCTGGTGCGCGGCGGCTGAGGGCTTTGATCCATATGAGCCAAGCAAAAGAGTAAACTTTTGTTAACCACTTGTGTTGCATCGACTTCATCTTGAAACAAGAACATCCGTCAACGTGGATCTTCTCGGTAAGTCCATGGTACTTCGCAAGTAGTAACTGCTCAGTGCGCACAGTAGTTCTTTTACATTACTGGTGCGATAGCCGAATACTATTGTAAGTGCCGTTTTTATTTGCGGCCAGTTCTTACCTATCCCTCGTGCAATTTTCAATGCGGTTCCCCAGAGGCTCCCCGGGTGGGGGTGCTTTGCGTGCCAAATCGCTGGAGCTATTGTGTTTTGATCGTCGGCGAGTCCCCCGCGCTTGCACGGCTCGTCGAATTGAACCTTACCCGCTCCCCCGACGACTAACCCTACGAGCCGGTCTGGCCGCCCGATGCAGACGACATCAGACGAAGTTCTGATCGGACGGATCGCCAGCGGCGATCGGCTCGCGATGCAGGTTCTGTTCGCCCGGCATCACGTACGGGTCTACCGTTTCGTTTTGCGGCTGGTTGGGGACCCGACCTCGGCGGAGGACCTGATCAGTGAGGTGTTCCTCGACGTCTGGCGACAAGCCAGCCGGTTCGAGGCGCGGTCGGCAGTGTCCACCTGGCTGCTGGCGATCGCACGCTACAAGGCGTTGTCCGCTATGAGAAAGCGGACCAACGAGGAATTGGACGAAGAGACCGCGGAAGCAATACCGGACAGCGCCGACACGCCCGAGGAGGCCGTCCAGAAGAAGGACAAGAGTGAGATTCTGCGGAAATGCCTGACGTCGCTTTCACCGGAACACCGGGAGATCATCGACCTCGTATACTACCACGAGAAGTCGGTCGAGGAGGTGGCTGCGATCGTCGGGATTCCGGAGAACACCGTGAAGACCAGGATGTTTTACGCACGAAAGCGGTTGTCGGAACTGCTGAAAGCCGCGGGAGTTGATCGAGGTTGGCCATGACGACGCTGAATGCGCCCGAGCGCGAAGAAATCGAACAGCTGCTGCCGTGGCATGCGGCAGGCACGCTGAGCCGCCGTGACGCCCAGCGGGTCGAGCAGGCATTGCGGAGCGATGCCGAGCTGGCACGGCAGTATGCGCTGGTGCGCGAGGAGTTCTCCGAGACGATCCACCTCAATGAGACGCTCGGCGCGCCGTCTTCGCGCGCGATGGAGCGCCTGATGGCCGGGATCGAAGCCGAGAGCGGCCCCGCACGCCAAGCGCGCTCATCGTTCTCCTTCGGCGCCTGGCTGGACGAGAAGCTGTCGGTGTTCGCGCCGCGCAAGCTCGCCTATGCGGCCACGGCGGCGGTGGCGCTCCTCGCCATTCAGGCCGGCCTGCTCGGCGGCCTGTACATGGCCGATCGCGACGATGGTTTTCGTGGCATCGGCGGGTCCGGCACGACGCGATCCTACGAGACCGCAAGCAAGCCCGACCTGACCGGCAGCTTCGCGCTGGTTGGCTTTAATCCACAGGCGACCGCCGCGGACGTCACCAGGTTCCTTGAGATGAACCAACTCGCCGTGGTCGACGGCCCGCGCAGGGACGGTCTCTATCGCGTCCGCGTCGCTCCGCTTCCGGTCGCCAAGGACGAATTGGCCCAGATCACCGCCCGCTTGGCCCGGGAGGGAGGCGTCGTCCGCTTCATCGCGGCCGAGCAGTGATCTATGATCGGTCCGACCGGCACGCCCGCGGACCCACCACGCCGACGTTAGGATCAGTCAGCGCCGCGGTCGCTAGAGGAGGCTGCCGTGCGCCCGCATGATCGACCGCGCTTGCCTGCCATGCCGGCAATTTTCCGCCCCGGCAAGCGGTTGCGGCTGGCTCTCATGGCCATCGCCGTCGTGGCTCTCACGATACCGTTCATGCAGGAGGCCTCTGCCCAATTCGGCATCGGTGGCTTTGGCGGCGGCTTCGGCCGCATGCCGGGTGGCGGCTTCGGCCGCATGCCGGGCGGCGGCTTCGGCCGCATGCCGGGCGGCGGCTTCGGCCGCATGCCGGGCGGCGGCTACGGCCGCATGCCGGGCGGTAGCATGCGCGATCCGGGGTTGATGGGCGCGCCCATGCGCGGCCCAAAGGGCATCGGCCTACGGGGTGTCGCCCCGCAAGGTCAGGTCCCCAAGGGGACCGCTTTGCGGACGCCCGCCGGGCAAGTCCCTGGCGCGCAAGCAGCCGGCGCTCGCGGCGCGGCTGAGCAGGGCGCGGGCGTTCACCGCAGCGCGGCCATACGCCGTGCCGGCCTGCAGGGAACCGGAATTCGTGGCGGCCGCCGCGTGCCTCCCCGTTGCCGAGGGCCCGGCTGCCATCGACCGGGAGGTCCCGGGGTGATTGTGGGCGTTCCGCCCGTGCTGGTGCCGCCCGATGTCGGTCCGCCCGGCCCCACGGGGGTAGTCCAGGACGAAGGACCTCCGCGCCGCGCCGGCGGCTCCGATGGCCGTGGCGGGGTCCCTCCGGCCGGCGCAAGCGCGACGCCGCCCTCGTCCGGCGGCGGCCGCGCCATCAGCGGCGTGCCGCCCGCCGGAGAACGTCGGTTCGTGCCCGACCAGGTCGTCGGGGTCATGCGCGCCGGCCTGACCGATCAGCAGATCGATACGTTCCTGCGGCAGAACCGGCTCGCGCGCACGGCCGGCGGCGAGCGGGAGATCGCGCTGATCGGTGCCCGGGTGTTCAGGTTCCGCATCACGGACGGACGGCCAGTGCGAACGGCGATAGCCGCGCTCGAACGGCATCCCTTCGTCGTCTCCATGCAACCCGAATACCTCTACCGCTTCGCGCAGGTGCGGGAAGCCGCCGGCGGCAACGCAAATCCGGCGAGCGCGGCGTCGACCGAACAGCCTCCCAAACGCGACCCGACGATCGAACGCCTGCAGTATGCGGTAGGCAAGCTCAACCTCGCGCAAGCGCACAGGGTCGTGCGTGGCGGCGAGGTCCTGGTGGCGGTGATCGATTCCCGCGTCGATTCCGCGCATCCGGAGCTTGCCGGTGCGGTGGTGCGCGAGATCGACGTCCTCGACGACCGGGACGGCAAGCCGCATTCGCATGGCACCGCGATGGCCGGCGCGATCGTGGCCAAGGCACGGCTCATGGGTGTCGCGCCGGACGCGCGCGTGATTGCGGTGCGGGCGTTCTCGGTCACCTCGGCGGGAACGGCATCCGGCACCAGCTTCGCCTTGACGCACGGCCTCGACCGCGCCGTCGCCGAAGGCGCTCGCATCGTCAATCTCAGTTTCGCCGGGCCCGCCGATCCGCTGCTGGCGCGCGCCCTCAAGGCCGCGCGCGAGCGCGGCGTGGTGCTGATCGCGGCAGCCGGCAACGCCGGCCCGCGCGCTGCGCCGCTGCATCCCGCGGCCGATCCCAACGTCATTGCGGTGACGGCGACGGATGCCAACGACAAGGTCTATAAGGGCGCCAATCGCGGCAAGCACATCGCGGTCGCAGCACCCGGCGTCGACATCCTGGTTCCGGGGCCGCAGGAGGCATATGAGATGTCGACCGGCACCTCGGTCGCGGCCGCGCATGTCAGCGGCGTGGCGGCGCTGTTGATGGCGCGCAACCCGGCGCTCGATCCGGACGGCGTGCGCAAGGTCCTGACGGGAAGCGCACGCGGCCTCGGCGCGCGCGACGAATATGGTGCCGGCCTCGCCGACGCCTATAACGCGCTGCTGACCGTCGACCCCAAGGCCGGGGAGGCCATTCCGCTCGCCGGCGCGCCGACCCAGTGAGGCGCGCCGTCGGACGCGTCGTCGCTTGGCGGCCGCAGGCCCGCACGCGCCAAGCGCGACAGCTTGCGCAACCTTCCGCCCGATGTCCCCGGCGCTCGATCCGAGCTATGCTTGCGGGCGACAACAGACGGAGCGCCGGTCGATGAATCTCAAGCTGCACCATGTCAATCTCTGCTCGACCAACGTGGCGGCCATGGACGAGTTCTATCGCACCGTCCTTGACCTGCAGCCGGAGCCCAGCTTGCACGCGCAGAGGCTGACGCAACAGGGCTATTCCGGCGATGTCGCTTTCGTCACCGACGGCACCACGCAGGTGCATCTTGCCGAGAAGGATTTGGGGGTCGGCTTTCGTACCGGCCAGGCGGTCAATCCGGTGGAGCGCGGCCATATCGCGTTCCGCACCGACGATATCGCGGCGTTCAAGCGGCGGCTTGAGGAAAGGAAAATCCCCTATTCGGACTACGGCGCCTGGGCGATGAGCGGCTGGGAGCAGATCTTTTTCTACGATCCCGACGGCAACATCATCGAGGTCCATCAGGTGCGCGCCACCTGAATGCGCGGCCGCTCGGTCGGCCATCGTCTGCTTCCCGTTCGCTGGCGGTCGATGATTGGCGTTGGACGCGTGCGCCGAAGGCGCTAAAAGACCCGTGCGGGGAGCCGTTTTGGTTGCATGACTGAGGACATCATCCTCGAGACCGAGGATCTCACCAAGGAATTCGCCGGTTTCGTCGCCGTCAACGGCGTAGCTTTGCGCGTGCGGCGCGGGTCGATCCACGCGCTGATCGGCCCCAACGGCGCCGGCAAGACCACCTGCTTCAACCTGCTCACCAAGTTCCTCGCCCCGACGCGCGGGCGCATCGTCTACAAGGGCCAGGACATCACCGCGCTCGCCGCCTCCGACGTCGCGCGGCTCGGGCTGGTGCGCTCGTTCCAGATTTCGGCGGTGTTCCCGCATCTGACCGTGCTGGAGAACGTGCGCATCGCGCTGCAGCGCAGGCGCGGCGGCTCGTTCGATTTCTGGCGCTCCAAGGGAGTGCTCGATGCGCTCAACGAGCGCGCGTTGGCGCTGATCGGCAGCGTCGGCTTGAGCGACTTTGCGCAGGCGACCGCGGTCGAGCTGCCGTACGGGCGCAAGCGCGCGCTTGAGATCGCGACCACGATCGCGCTCGACCCCGAGATGATGCTGCTCGACGAGCCGACCGCCGGGATGGGCCACGAGGACATCGACCGCATCGTCGCCCTGATCAAGTCGGTCGCGGCCGAGCGCACCATCCTGATGGTCGAGCACAATCTCAGCGTGGTGGCGAGCCTGTCCGACCGCATCACCGTGCTCACGCGCGGCCGCGTGCTCACCGAAGGCGACTACGCGACCGTGTCCGACAACCCCGACGTGCGCGAGGCCTACATGGGCGTGGGTCATGCCTGAGGCACGGCACGCGGATCGGGCGCCGGAGAAGAGCACGACGCCGGCGGCGCGGCCGTTGCTCGCGATCGAGCGGCTGGAAGCGTGGTACGGCGAGTCGCACATCCTGCATGGCGTCGATTTCGAGGTGATCGAGGGCGAGGTGGTGACACTGCTCGGGCGCAACGGCGCCGGCAAGACCACCACGTTGAAATCGATCATGGGGATCGTGCCGCATCGCACCGGCTCGGTGCGCTTCGAAGGCCGGGAGCTGATCAACAGCACCTCCGACCGGATCGCCCGCGCCGGCATCGCGTTCTGCCCGGAAGAACGCGGCGTCTTCGCCAGCCTCGACGTCGAGGAGAACCTGCTGTTGCCGCCGCAGGTGCGGCCGGGCGGGCTCGGCCTCGATCGCATCTTCGAGCTGTTTCCCAACGTGAAGGAACGATTGCGCAGCCAGGGCACCAAGCTCTCGGGCGGCGAGCAGCAGATGTTGGCGATCGGCCGCATCTTGCGGACCGGTGCGCGGTTGCTGTTGCTCGACGAGCCGACCGAAGGGTTGGCGCCGGTGATCATCAAGCAGATCGGCGAGACGATCCGCGCCCTGAAGGCGCAAGGCTTCACCATCCTCTTGGTGGAGCAGAACTTCCGCTTCGCCTCGACCGTCGCCGACCGCTACTACGTCATGGAGCACGGCCGTGTGGTCGAGCGCTTCGCCAATTCCGAGCTCGAAGCCAATATGGGCAAGCTTCACGAATACCTCGGGGTGTGATTTAGACGAGCCTACGGCGGTGTCATCGCCGCCCTCGCGGGGGCATGACCGCTAGAAGAAAACCGGCCTCACCGGCCACAAAGGAGAGATTGATAATGAAAGCCAAGATGGGACTGGGCGCGCTCGCGCTCGCTCTGACATGCGCAGCCGCGCACGCGCAGATCAGCGACAACGTCATCAAGATCGGCGTCATGAACGACATGTCGGGCCTCTACGCCGACATCACCGGCCGCGGCTCGGTATTCGCCGCCCAGCAGGCAGTCGAGGACTTCGGCGCCGCCGCCAAGGGCCTCAAGGTCGAGATCGTCGGCGCCGATCACCAGAACAAGCCCGACATCGGCTCCAACATCGTGCGCGCCTGGATCGACGTCGACAAGGTCGACGTGATCGTCGACGTGCCGACCTCGTCGGTGGCGCTGGCGGTGAGCGAGATCGTGAAGGAGAAGAACAAGGTGTTCCTGGTCTCGGGCGCGGCCGCCTCCGACCTCACCGGCGCCAAGTGCTCGCCCAACACCATCCATTGGACCTATGACACCTGGGCGCTCGGCAACGGCACCGGCAAGGCGATGGTCAAGACCGGCGGCGACACCTGGTTCTTCCTGACTGCCGACTATGCGTTCGGGCACGCGCTCGAGCGCGACACCGCCGCGGTGGTGGAGGCGAACGGCGGCAAGGTTCTGGGCAAGGTGCGCCATCCGTTCCCGGGCACCGACTTCTCCTCGTTCCTGCTGCAGGCCCAGGCTTCCAAGGCCAAGGTGATCGGGCTGGCCAATGCCGGCGGCGACACTATCAACTCGATCAAGCAGGCGGCCGAGTTCGGCATCACCCAGGGCGGGCAGAACCTCGCCGGGCTGTTGGTGTTCATCAGTGACGTGCACGCGATCGGGCTGCAGAGCGCGCAAGGCCTGGTGCTCACCGAGTCCTGGTATTGGGACGCCAACGACGCCAATCGGGAGTTCACCAAGAAATTCCAGGCGCAGTTCCGCGGCAAGTACCCGACCATGGTGCATGCCGGCGTCTACTCGGCGGTGACGCACTATCTCAAGGCGGTCGAGGCGCTCAAGAGCGATGCCGACGGCAAGGCCGTGGTCGCCCAGATGAAGGCGACGCCGACCGACGACAAGCTGTTCGGTAAGGGCTCGATCCGCGCCGACGGCCGCAAGATCCACGACATGTACCTGTTCGAGGTCAAGAAGCCGTCGGAGTCGAAGCACGCCGGCGACTACTACAAGGTCCGCGCCACCATTCCGGCCGCGGAGGCATTCCGCCCGCTCAAGGATGGCGGCTGCCCGCTGGTCAGCGGCTGACGCTCTGGTGTCGTGCCGGCCAAGCGATCCCGGCGAGTGTCGGGATCGCGCGCGCCGGGACCCACGTGCCCCGGCGCGGGGGCGATCATAAGGGGCAATGACACGTGGATCCGGCTCTCGCGCGTTGCGCGCTCGGCCGGGATGACACTCCCAGAGAGAACGCATGTTCGAGATCTTCGGCATCCCCTCGCAGGCGTTGTTCGGGCAACTGCTGCTCGGGCTGATCAACGGCTCGTTCTACGCGCTGTTGAGCCTGGGGCTCGCCGTGATCTTCGGCATGCTCAACATCATCAACTTCACGCACGGCGCCCAATACATGTTGGGCGCGTTCACGGCCTTCTTCCTGCTGCAGTATGCCGGGCTGAACTACTGGTGGGCGCTGCTGATCGCCCCGATCTTGGTGGGCATCACCGGGATCGTGATCGAGCGACTGTTCCTGCAGTGGCTCTACAAGCTCGACCATCTCTACGGCCTGCTGCTCACGTTCGGCATCGCGCTGATCCTCGAGGGCGTGTTCCGCAACTATTTCGGCTCGTCGGGACTTCCCTACCGCGTGCCTCCGCAGCTCACCGGCGGCCAGAACCTCGGCTTCATGTTCCTGCCGAACTATCGCGCCTGGGTGGTCGTGTTCTCGCTCGCCGTCTGTTTCACCACCTGGTTCGTGATCGAGCGCACGCGGCTCGGCGCCTACCTGCGGGCGGCGACCGAGAACCCGACCTTGGTGCGCGCCTTCGGCATCAACGTGCCGCGCATGATCACGCTCACCTACGGCTTCGGCGTGGCGCTGGCGGCGCTCGCAGGCGTGATGGCGGCGCCGATCTACAATGTCAGCCCGCAGATGGGCGCGAACCTGATCATCATCGTATTCGCGGTGGTGGTGATCGGCGGCATGGGCTCGATCATGGGCGCGATCGTCACCGGCTTTGCGCTCGGGCTGATCGAAGGCCTGACCAAGGTGTTTTTCCCGGAAGCGTCCAATACGGTCATCTTCATCATCATGGCGATCGTGCTGATCATCCGCCCGGCCGGCCTGTTCGGGAGAACCGCGTGACGCGAGCCCGCACAACTCCGCTGTCATCCCGGCCGAGCACGAAAAGTGCCAGAGCCGGGATCCATCTCTCCCGGTCTTCCATGCTGGGGTGCGTGGATCCCGGCTCGCGCGCACCGGCTAAATGCTTGGCTAAATGCCGGGTCGCTTGGCCACCCATCCGCGAGGCGTAGCATGGCGCAGCTAGCCGAGCCTGTTCCCGCCGCTTCCGCCCGCCCGGCGTGGCTCGCCAGCGAGACCATCGGGTTCATCGCCATGGTCGCGATCCTGGTGATCGCGCCCGCGTTCATCTATCCGGTGTCGCTGATGAAGGCGCTGTGCTTCGCGCTGTTTGCGTGCGCCTTCAACCTGCTGATCGGCTATGTCGGCCTGCTGTCGTTCGGCCACGCGCTGTTCTTCGGCTGGGCCGCCTATATCGCGGCGCATCTCGCCAAGGTCGGCACCATCAGCCTGCCGTATTGGCGCGCGGCCGGTGCCTGGCAGTGGTTGGTGATCCCGCTGCCGCCATTGTCGCCCGAGCTTGCCATCCTCGGCGGCACGGTTGCAGCCGGCGTGCTGGGGCTGATCGCCGGCGCGATCGCGATCCGCCGGCAGGGCATCTACTTCGCGATGATCACGCTCGCGCTCGCGCAGATGATGTACTTCTTCGCCGTGCAGGCGCCGTTCACCCACGGCGAGGACGGCATCCAGGCGGTGCCGCGCGGCTGGCTGTTCGGCGTGCTCAGCCTCTCCGGCCAGACCGCGATGTACATCACCGTGCTGGTCATCTTCCTGCTGGGATTCCTGCTGATCTATCGCATCATCAACTCGCCGTTCGGCGAGGTCTTGAAGGCGATCCGCGAGAACGAGGCGCGCGCGATCTCGCTCGGCTACAAGACCGAGCGCTACAAGCTGGTGGCGTTCGTGATGTCGGCGACGCTCGCCGGCACCGCCGGCGCCACCAAGGCGATCGTATTCCAGCTCGCCTCCCTGACCGACGTCGATTGGCCGATGTCGGGCGAAGTGGTGTTGATGACCCTGGTCGGCGGGCTCGGCACCATCTTCGGGCCGGTCGTCGGCGCTTTCATTGTGATCGCGATGCAGGACAATCTCGCCCACTACGGCCAGTGGGTGACGGTGATCCAGGGCGCGATTTTCGTCGCCTGCGTGCTCGCCTTCCGCCGCGGCATCGTCGGCGAGATCGCAAACTACTTCCGCATTAGATTGTAGAGGGCGCGTGTTGCGCACGTGGCGCAGCACGCTCGCCGCCAAATGAAATATTCAAATGATAGCGCGTGTGCCGTAGCTCTCCGACCTTGGTGAGCGCGCCTTTCTCGACCAGGTCCTGCAGGTCCCTGGTCGCGGTGGCGCGCGAGGCCCCGGTGATGTTGATGTACTTGTCCGCGCTCAGGCCGCCCCTGAAGCCGTCGATCCCCTCCCGGAACATGCGCGCGATGGCCTTCTCTTGGCGCTGATTGAGCCGGCCGCGCACGCGTTCGTAGAGCTTGGCCTTGGCGACGTAGAAATCCACGCGCTTGATGGTGTTGGCCTGCGCCGCAAGGACGGTATGGGCGAAATAGATCAGCCAATCGGTGATCGCGTTCTCCTTGTTGTTGCGCGCGAGCGCGGCGTAGTAATCGTTGCGCTTGGGCTCGATGGTGTAGGCGAGCGCGACCAGGCTGGGCTGGCCGAGATTTTGCGCAAGCGACTTTTCGGAGAGCGCGCGGCCGATGCGGCCGTTGCCGTCCTCGAACGGGTGGATGCACTCGAAGTAGAGGTGCGCGATCCCGGCGCGCGTGAGCGCAGGCAGCGGGCTCTTGCCGCCGGACGCAGTGTCATTGAACCACGCAATGAAGCGCGTCATCTCGTTGGGTACCCGTGCTGACGCCGGCGCCTCGAAATGCACGGTCGGCTTATAATCGGGTCCGGAGACGACCTGCATGGGCTCGGCGTGGGTCCGGTATCCGCCGACCACGCGGATTGAACGGTCGCCTTCCAACAGCATGCGGTGCCAGTTGAACATCGTCTGGTCGACGAGCGGCGCCGCGAAGTTGCGGTACAGATCCACCATCATCCTGGCGATGCCGCGTTCGGCTGGCTTGACGCCCGGCTGTTCGGTCCCGAGCCCGAGCTGCTGGCGCAGCGAGGACTGAACGCTGTCGCGGTTGAGGATTTCGCCCTCAATCTCGGAGGTCTTGACGGCTTCATCGCTGATGAGCTCGATCTTGAGGGTCTCCTGGTCGTCCGCGCCGATGTGCCTGCTTGCGCCGACGAACTCGCCCGATCGCAGCAGGAAGTGCTGCTCCAGAGGTGCTAAAGCCCCTGAATCATAGGTGAAATCCGGCCAATCGGGTCGTTGCCAGTTCCAGGTCATGAGCTATCGGAGGTCTGTCTATAGCTCACAATAATTCAAAAAATGAGCTATAGCAAAGAGCCCAATAACTCATGAGCGGTGGCGGCCCTCCAAGGCGCTCCAACTCGCGCCCATCCCCAGCGCTCGCCGGATCTCTAGCAGACGCGGGTCTCCCCGGCGGCCGGGATCAGCAGCAGCTCGTCGGGGGCTCACACCGGCCGATCGCCCTTCTGCACCGTCAGGGTGCGGGCATCGACGCCCGGCAGCATGCGCGCCGGATCGCGCGTGACCACGATGTCGAGCACCGTCGGCGTCGAGGTATTGGCGAGCCCGTCGCGCAGCGCGGGCGCGAGCTCGTCCGGCCGCTCGACCCGGATGCCGCGGCAGCCCATGGCGCGCGCGATCGCCGCGTAATCCATCTCGATCAGGTCCGACGACTGATACCTGCCGCCGCCGAACATCGCGTGCTGCAACGCCTTCACGTAGCCGGAGGCGGCGTTGTTGAACACGCAGGCGACGAAGGCGGCGCCGGCGCGGCGCGCGGTCTCCAATTCGCCGAGCGCCATGTTGAAGCCGCCGTCGCCGGTGAGCCCGACCACGCGGCGCGCGCCGGCCGCAAGCTGGGCGCCGAGGCTTCCCGGCACCCCGTAGCCGATCGAGGCGAAGCCGCGGTCGGCGACGAAATGCCTCCCCGCCCGCTTGGTGTCGTAGAGCAGGCCGCCCCAGTGGCCCGCGAACCCTCCATCTGCGACCAGGATGCCGTCCTCCGGCATCAGGCCGTTCAGTTCGTGCATCAGGCGCCCGACATTGATCGGCGTCTCGTCGGACTGCAGCCGGTCGGCGGCGCTGGCGCGCCAGTTGGTCATCCGCTCCGGAACCTCGGCGCAATAATCCTTGCGTCGCGCCCGCGCCTTTGTGCCGTCGCCCAGCGCGGCGGCGAGATCCTGCAGCGCGAGGCGCGCGTCGGCGGCCAGCGCCACCTCGGCGCGGGTCGTGCGGCCGATCTCTTCGGGCGAGATATCGACGTGGATCAGCGGTTTGCCGGGTGGGATCAGCGCAAAGCGCCGGGTCGCGATCTCGCCGAGCTTGCAGCCGACCACGATCAACGCGTCGGCGGCGGCGATGAGGTCGTTGGCGATGCGCGAGTAGCGGCCGAACAATCCGGCCGACAGCGGATGCGTGCAGGCGATCGCGCCCTTGCCGGACATGGTGTGGGCGACCGGAATGCCGTGGCTTTCCGCGAGCGCGAGCAGCGCCTCATAGGCTTGCGAGATGTGGATGCCGCCGCCGACCAGGAGCAGCGGCCGCTCGGCGCCGGCCACGATCGCCGCCGCGCGCTCGAGGTCGGCCGGATCGGGGCGCGTGCGGCGCGCCTGCGCCTTGAGGGTGCCGGGATCGATCCAGAAATCGGCGGCGTCGAAGTCGTGCTCGCCGTGGCAGACATCCTCCGGCACGTCGAGCACGACTGGGCCGCAGCGTCCGGAGGTCGCGACCGCGAAAGCGCGGCGGACGAGCTCCGGTATGCGCCTGGTCGTCTCGACCCGGATCACCTCCTTCACGGCCGGGCGCAGGATCTCGGTCTGGCGCGCCTCCTGCGTCATGTTCTTGCCGGCATGGTCGCGGTTCGCGTCGCCGATCAGCACGACCTGCGGAATGCCGGCGTTGAACGATTCCACCAGCCCGGTGACCAGATTGGTTGCGCCCGGCCCGAGCGTGGCGTCACAGGTGCCGGGCCGGTTGGTGACGCGCGCATAGGCATCGGCCGCGAACGCGCCGCAACGCTCGTCGTTGATCAGGTGATGGGTGAGCCCGAGCGCACGCACCGCCTCGTAGAACGGCAGCAGCTGGAAGCCGCCCATGCCGAAGATCGGGCCGACCTCGGAGAGCTTGAGCATCTCGGCAAGCGCCTCACCGCCATTGAGGCGCCGCGCGGAATTCGAGACCGGCGTGTTCATGGAGGCGGCTCCTGCCGACGCGCGGCCGCGAAGCGGCCGACCAGCTCGACCGCGGAGATGCCGATCTCGGCACCGTAAGCTCTTGCGGTGGCGTTGAGCGCGCTGACGAAGCCGTCGCGATAGGTCGACAGCCCTTCGCCGATGCGGGCGCTCCAGGCGCTCACCGTTGCGCCCGCGATGCCGCGCGCATCGAGCGCGGGCAGGCGCGAAATGCCGGCGTCGTCGGCGCCGAAATCGGCGTCGTTGAAGACGGCCGCGAACACGTTGGCCTTGATCGCAGTCTCCGGGCGTCCGCCCGGCAGCGCGCCATGCGAACCGGTGAGCACGATTGCGCCGGCATCGTCGGGGCGCACCAGCGAGGCGGAATCGATCGCGCAGATGGCGCGGCTCGAGGGCGCGGTGGCCTCGATCGCCCGGCGCGTTTCCTGCAACGGCGGCGGCTCGCGGCTGGGGGCAAGATCGGCGGCGGCCAGGAGAGCGAGCGCCTGACGCACGGGCATGCCGGCAAGAACTCCCAGGCGCAGGGCGGAAGCGTTGACGTAGCTGATCACGCCGCGTGCCGCGCAATCGGCACCGTCGCCGATCCGCGCCGAACGATGGCCGACCGCTGCGGCGGGTATGCCGAGCTCGTCGAGATAGCCGAGCCCGCCGATGCCGGCGCGATCGCGCCCGACCCCGGCGTCGCACAGGATCACGGCCTTCACGCTGGCGCGGGCCGCCAGATAGGCGGCGTAGATTCCGCCGTGCGAGGCCGCAAGCACGGCGCGTCCGTGCGCATCCGGTCCGAGAGTGGTGACGCTGTCGGTTACGATTTCGAGGGGCACGGGCAGCGAGGTCGGAGGGTTTGCGTGGCGTCGGAAAGGCGGGCAGACTTGACCATGCCTGCCCCCGCCGGCGCAAGCCGCGCCAAATCCTCCGAGCCGCAGATGAGCGATGCCGGCGACAATTTGAAGCGTCTGATCGATCTCTATCGCACGATGGTGCGCATTCGGACCTTCGAGCAGACCGCGCTCGAGGCGCACCGCGCGGGCGAGATCCCGGGGCCGCTGCATGTCTCGATCGGCCAGGAGGCGGTCGCCGCCGGGGTGTGCATCAACCTGCGCAGGGACGACCGGTTGACGTCGAACCATCGCGGACATGGTCACGCCATCGCCAAAGGCGCGGATCCGGCGCGCATGATGGCGGAGCTCTACGGCCGTGCGACCGGCTACTGCGGCGGCAAGGGCGGCTCCATGCACATCGCCGATTTTTCCGTGGGCATGCTGGGCGCCAACGGCGTCGTGGCCGGCGGCATCCCGATCGCCTGCGGCGCGGCGCAGGGGCTCAAGCTGCAGAAATCCGAAGCGATCGTCGCCTGCCTGTTCGGCGACGGCGCGGTCAACCGCGGGCCGTTCCTCGAGGGTCTCAACTGGGCCGCGCTCTACCGGTTGCCGGTGCTGTTCGTGTGCGAGGACAATGCGGTCGCCGCCTTCACCCGCGCCGACAGCGTCACCGCCGGTCCGGGAGCGCCCGCGCGGGCGCAAGCGTGCGGCGTGCCGGCGACGAGCGTCGACGGCAACGACGTGATCGCGGTCGACGAGGCGGTCGGCGCGGCGGTCGCCATGGTTCGGCAAGGGCAGGGCCCGCAGCTGGTGCACGCGCGCACCTATCGGCTGATGGGGCACACCGCGACCGACGCGGCCGCCTGGCGGCCGGCGAGCGAGGTCGAGGCCGCGCATGCGCAGGAGCCGGTCGCCCGCCTCGCGCGCGTGTTGACCGAGCGCGGCGTCGCGGCCGAAAGCCTTGCGGCGATCGGCGCGCAAGCCGCGGACGAGATCGGCGCGGCGCGCGCGGCGGCGCGTGCGGCGCCGTGGCCGGAGCCGGCGCGCGCCTTCGCCGACGTGCAGGATCTCGGAGCGGTGGCATGGCGGCGGTGACGCTGCTGGAGGCGACGCGGCTCGCCGTCCAGCAGGAGATGCGGCGCGACCCGCGCGTCTGGGTGCTGGGCGAGGACGTCGCCCGCGGCGGCCTGTGGGGGCAATACCGCGGCTTCGTCGACGAGTTCGGGGCGGAGCGCGCGGTCTCCACGCCGATCTCGGAGGCGACCATCATGGGCGCGGGGCTCGGCGCGGCGCTGGTCGGCACGCGCCCGATCATCGAGATGCGCATCTTCGACTTCGTGATGTGCGCCATGGACGAGCTGGTGAACCAGATCGCCAAGGTCCGCTACATGTTCGGCGGTCAGGCCAAGCCCGCCGTCGTGGTGCGCATGCCGCACGGCATGTGGCGCAACTCGGCGGCGCAACATTCGCAGATGCTGGAGGCGTGGTTCGCGCATCTGCCGGGCGTGATCGTCGCGACGCCCGCGACCGCCGCCGATGCCGCCGGCCTTCTGGTCGAGGCGATCCGCTGCGACGACCCGGTGCTGTTTTTCGATCCGAAGGATCTTTGGACCGCAACCGGCGATGTCGGCGAGCCGATTGCGCCGATTCCGTTCGGCCTCGCGCGCAAGGTCCGCGACGGCGACGCCGCCACGGTGGTGACCTGGTCGGCGGCGGTGCCGGTGGCGACCGCCGCGGCCGAGCAGCTGGCCGGGGAGGGGACCGCGGTCGATCTCATCGACCTGCGCACGATCTGGCCGTGGGACCAGGAGGCGGTGGTTGCGTCCGTGCACAAGACCGGACGCCTGCTGGTCGTGCATGAAGCCGTGGAGGTCGCGGGCTTCGGGGCCGAGGTGGTGGCGCGCGTGGTCGAGCGGCTCGGCCCTGCAGCCCTCAAGGCGGCGAAGCGCCTTGGTGCGCCGCGCATTCCGGTCCCGTTCGCCCCGCCGCTGGAGGCGGAGGTGCGGGTGACGCCGGACAAGGTGGTGCGGGCGGTGCAGAGCTTGATCGATTGAGGCTGTCATCCCGGCCGAGCGCGGAACGCGCGAGAGCCCGGATTCAAGTAGCCCAGCGTAAGGGGCGAAGCTCATGCGCCGGGATATGTGCATCCAGGCTCGGCTCACGCCGCCGTCCGGGATGACAACTCGGCTGGCCCGCCCGTCTGAATGGTCGGCTGCGGCGCTACCCTTCGGGACAGCCGCGATCGATCCAGTCCTCGATCAATGCGATGAGCGCAGGCGCGACCGGGTCGCGCCTGCGCGGCATGCGGCCGATATTGCCTGCGTCGAATGGATCCTCACCCTTGAGCGCCTTCACCAGGTTCGAGTCCCGACCCCGGTTGGGTCCGGGCGGGGCGATCAGCTCCAAGCCATCGACCTCCTCGGTAATGAATGTCGCCAGTGGCACTTGCCAGAATCGCTGGTGCCGCGGGGAGCCGAAGCCGGCGGCAGCATTGAGGATGTGGCGAACCATCCGCCACTCGCTGCCCGGCTCCTCGAGAAGTTGTCCTTGCTGAGCGGCGGTAGCGATCGGGATGCGGGCCTGGTCCTGCGCCACCAATCGGGTGAGCTCGGTCAGGCCGGCGCTGTGCGACTGCAACATCTGCTGCGCCAGCGCGACCGCCTCCGCGAGACGTTCCAAGTGGATCTTCCACTGCTCTTGCGGTTCGGAAGGCAGCTGTAATTTCCCCGGCAAGGTGAACGGGAGCGCAGCAACCGCGCTCGCCGGCCCTGCCCCGCGCGCAAGCCCGGTCAGGATGCCCGCCAGCACCGAAAGGCTTCTCATTTCCTCATACGACCACTGCACCAGAAAGCCGCGCCGTGCAGGCGGCGTGAGGAAGTATTGCTCCGCGAACCCCAGCAGCAGGTGATAGCGCAGATCGGCCAGGCGGGCGAAATCGCGGGCCTTGGCGTCGCTGATGACACTCGCATCGCCGGCGGGCCCGCTCAGCTTGGGGTTAACCGGCACGTCGAGGCTTGGCTGCCAATCGCCGGCCGGCGGAAAGAGCACGGCTTCCGAGCTTCCGCGATAGATCGAAAGAAAGCGCTCGAAGTGCGATCCGCCCTGCTCGTCCGGGCGCTGGACCGGTCCCTCGCCCTGCAGCGCCACGTCTGCCAGCGCCGCGAGGGCGCCCTTGCGGTCCGCCGCGATGAGAACCCGAACCCGTTCACCGGGCGCCCAGTCCTCGCCCGTTGCCTGCCGCATAAACGACGCGGCGTCGAATGCCTCGTCGGGCAGGTGCCAGTGCGATAGGTCCGGATCATCTTGGAATGCGACCTGGCCGATGTCGCGCACCAGCTCGGCCCAGGCATCGCCACCCTGTGCGTTGGTCGCGAGCTCGCCCTGCTTGGTGAACACCACGCCCAGCAACGCATAGAGCACGCCGACGCGGTTCGGCATCGCGCCCGCCTCTTCGGTCGCCAGCTGAATGATGTCCTCGATCCCGGCCGCGCTGGTCGGGGACTCCGCCACCACGTACTTGGCCAGCGATTTCTGCGTCAGCGGCTGCAGCTGCAGCGTGAACGGGTACACATTCGGAGGCTGAGGAAAGTCCTCACGCTGCAGGTCGACCGACTGGCGGATCAGCAACCGGAGATTCTGCACCGTCAGAAGATGGCCCATCTCCTCCTTGGCAATATCGGCGAGGCGGGGTTTCCAGCTTCTGAGCGCGGTTCTCTGCTGAGCGTCGTCGACCGCGGTGGGTTTTTTCAGCGAGTAGGCCGCGTAGAGATATTGCACCAGCAGCGCGTGCTCGATCTCGGCGGCGGCGTGCAGCAGGAAGCCCGCCTTGTCGATCGGTCGCGGGAATGCGCTCAGATCCGGCAGGTCGACGTCGATCGTCAGAAGCGCCGGCGGAGCCGGCGCGCGAACCGCCGCCGGCACCGAGAGCGCGACGAGCGGGCTCGAGGCGGGCACGCGCAGTTGGCGGCGGTTCCAGCGGATTTCTCTCATCGCGACCTGTCCCGCGTTGCAGTGGGTACCAACAGGGTGCTCGCGGCGTCGTCGTCGGCGGTGAGCCTCGCAATGAAGAACCCCGGCGACACGCGGCGGCCGGTCGAGTCGTAGCCGTCCCACTCGAGCGTTCTTTCGCCGGCGCGCGGACGGCGCTCGTCCAGGATGGTGCCGATGTGATTGCCGAATCGATCCCAGATGTCGAGCGTGATCCGCGCCGTGCCGGCGGGAATGGCGGCCGGTATGCGGATCGGCCATTCCTGCATCCGCAGCTCGGCCTCGGGCAGCAGCGCGGGGGCGGCCGCCATGGCGGCGGCCGGCGAGGGGACCACCGGCTCGTCCGAGTACTTGAACACGGTGGAGCCGGAGGCATAGCCGACGGTTACGGGATTTCCGAGAAACCGGAACCGATTGATGAACAGGCCGATCTCGTCGGCATCGTGCCAGGTCTTGCCGCCATCGTCGGTGCCGCTGCTGTGGCCCGAGTCGAACCCCGGATCGCCCCAGCCGCCGACCCATCCGCGCTTCTCGTCGATGAAGCCGATGCCTTCCAGGTTGGCGTTGTTCTGCGGGTCCTCGACCTTGATGCGCCTCCACGTCAGCCCGCCGTCGGTGGTCTTGAGAATGGCGGCGTCGCTGAAGTTCTCGAGCGAGACGAAGCCGAGCCGCTCGTTGAGGAACTGAATCTTCCAGCCCCACTCGCCGAACGGGAACTCATCCTCCCGGCCGGCCAGGCGGTCGACCCAGGTGCGGCCGCCGTCCTCGGTGAACAGCGCCACCGGCTTGATCTCGCTGCGGTCCTGCGGCTCCGGATCGTCGGTCTTGCCTCCCACCACCCATCCGCGCTCGGCATCGATGAAGTAGGTGTCGATGAGGATGGAGGCCCACTCCCGCATCTCCCATGCCGTCCAGGTCTCGCCGCCGTTGGTGGTCTTCATCATGCGCGGTTCGTCGGTGGGTTCATTGGTTCCCGACGCATAGACGGTCATGCGGTCGACCACCGAAAGGCCGCAGATCTTGACCGGGGCTTGCGCCGGCAGGTTGGTGACCGGCGCCCAGTTCTCCCCATTTTGGGTCGAGAACATGCGCTGCGTCGCTGTCGTGCAGCCGGCCCAGCCGTGATTGGCATCGGCGAAGCCGATGCAGCGCATCCACGCGCCCGCCCTGTGCTGTATCGTCCAGGAGGCACCTCCATTGGAGGTCTTGGCGATAAAGCCGTTGCTGTTGACCGACCAGCCGGTCTGCGGATCGATGAAAAACACATCGTCGAAACGTCGCGCGTTCCCGGCGGCCGGCGTGGGGCGCCAGCGAAATTCAGCCATCGATCCCTCCCTCGCTTTGTCTGAGGCGCACCGGCCGGGCGATAGGAATCGCGATGACGAGACGCCAGCCGCACGAGGCGAGCAGGGGCATCGCGCCGTTGGTTGTCGCGGCCCTGCGCGCTTGCCCTTGAGTTGAGCATGACAAGAACAATACCGCAACGAGCAAGCAGCGGAGCTGTGCCGTGGTCGAGGGGCTGCCGCGGCGGCGGCGAACCGGCCGCGGTCGCGGCGGCAACGAACCGGCCGCGGTCGCGGCGGCAACGGAATGCCGATGGACGCGGTGCGACCTGCGGGCTTTGACGCCAGCCGCAATCGTGGAAACCCGGCTTGTGTCCCGATTCCGAAGTGCGCCCATTGTCGCGGCTCCTGTTCGGCGAACTTCGGAACCGAAGGACACTAGGAAATCATAGTTGCTGGTGCCCCTTTCGCACCCGAAGTTCGCAATCGGGACTCGCGGCACGAATGTGCGAACTTCGGGTTCGAAGGGCACAGCCGCCGGCCCCGTGACTTTGTGATCGACGGGCGGCACCGTGCTGTTGGCCCGCCGCCGAAGCTGTGATCAAGTGGCGCCCGCAAGCCTTAAGGACTCGGGCATGAAATTCATCAATCCGAACTCGTTCACCACCCGGCCGGAGATCGAGGGCACGTTCGGCGTGGTGGCCTCGACGCATTGGATCGCGACCGCGGTCGGCATGGGCATCCTGGAGCGCGGCGGCAACGCGTTCGACGCCGCGGCCGCGACCGCGTTCACGCTGCAGGTGGTCGAGCCGCACCTCAACGGCCCCGGCGGCGACGTGCCGGTGATCCTGCACGACGTGAGGCGCGCCAGGGCCGAGGTGATCTGCGGCCAAGGGCCGGCGCCCGCTGGCGCCACCATCCGGCACTACCGCGACGAGCTCGGGCTCGATCTCGTGCCCGGCACCGGGCTGCTCCCTGCCTGCATTCCGGGCTCGTTCGATACCTGGATGCTGCTGCTGCGCGACTACGGCACGATGAGCGTTGCCGAGGTGTTGGAGCCGGCGGTGGGCTACGCCGAGAGCGGCTATCCGGTGGTCGAGCGCATCAGCGCCACGATCGCGGCCGTGGAGCAGCTGTTCCGCGAGCATTGGCCGACGTCGGCTGCGACCTATCTGCCGGGCGGCAAGGTGCCGGCACCCGGCACGCTGTTCACCAACAAGCCGCTGGCGGCGACCTACCGGCGCATCCTGGCCGAGGCGACGAGCAGCAACGGCAGCCGCGAAGGCCAGATCGAGCGCGCCCGCAAGGCCTGGTCGCAAGGCTTCGTCGCCGAGGCGGTCGACCGTTTCTTCCGGACCCAGGAGATCATGGATACATCGGGCAAGCGCCACCGCGGCGTCCTGACCGGACAGGACATGGCGTGCTGGGAGGCAACCGTCGAGCCGCCGATTAGCTACGACTACGGCCGCTACACGGTGATGAAGCCCGGGCCGTGGTGCCAGGGACTGGTGACGCTGCAGCAGCTCGCGCTGCTCAAGGGCTTCGGGCTCGACGGCCTCGATCCGGCCGGGCCGGATTTCATTCACCTGCAGGTCGAGTGTGCGAAGCTCGCGTTCGCGGACCGCGACACGTTCTACGGCGATCCGAAATTCGTCGATGTGCCGATCGAGACGCTGCTGTCGGACGCCTACAACGAGCGGCGGCGCAAGCTCGTCTCCGAGCGCGCGTCGCACGAGCTGCGGCCGGGAACGATCGAGGGCTTCGGCAAGCGGCCGCAAGTGCGCCTGGCCGACGGGCAGCGTGCAGCGGTCGCAAGCTCCGGTGCGGGCGAGCCGACCGTCGGCCACGTATCCTGGACGCACGACGATTCCGACGACCCGAGCCTGGTCGGCCCCGGCGAACCGGTCAGTCGCATGGGGGCGATGCCCGGCGACACCGTGCATTTCGACATCGTCGACCGCGACGGCAACATGGTGTCGTCGACGCCGTCCGGCGGCTGGCTGCACTCTTCGCCGGTGATCCCCGAGCTCGGCTTCTGCCTCGGCACGCGCGGGCAAATGTTCTGGCTCGAAGAGGGACACCCCGCCGCGCTTGCACCCGGCAAGCGTCCGCGCTCGACGCTGACGCCGACCATGGCGCTGCGCGACGGCGAGCCCTACCTCGCCTGGGGCTCGCCCGGCGGCGACCAGCAGGATCAGTGGATCACCCAGTTCTTCCTGCGGCACGTGCACGCGAACATGAACCTGCAGGAGGCGATCGACGCGCCGGCTTGGCACACCGAGCACTTCCCGTCGTCGTTCTGGCCCCGCACCGCGCGTCCGGGCGTGGTGGTGGTGGAAAGCCGCGTGCCGAAGGCGACGCGCGACGAGCTCGAGGGGCGCGGCCACCTCATCGAGGTCGGCGAGGCTTGGTCGGAAGGCCGGCTCACCGCCGCGTCCAAGGTCGGGCGGCGACGCCGCGCCGGCGCCAACCCGCGCGGCATGCAGGGCTACGCGGCCGGGCGGTGACGCGCATGCGGAAGGCTCGATCAGCGCCCGGCACGCAAGGTGGCGTGCACGAGGCAGGCCCATGACCTGGTCGATCATTGCGCGCGATCCGGCGACCGGCGATTTCGGCATCGCGGTGGCGACGAAATTCTTCGCGGTCGGTGCGCGCGTGCCGCATGTCGCGGCCGGCGTCGGCGCCATCGCCACCCAGGCTTTGGCCAATCAGTTCTACGGCACTAACGGGCTGCGCCTGCTCGGCCAGAAGATGCCGCCGGCGGAGGTGATTGCGGCGTTGACGGCGGACGACGCCGGCCGCGCGCACCGCCAGGTGCACATGATGGATCGTGACGGCCGCATCGCCGCCCATACCGGCGCTGAGTGCATCGACTGGTGTGGGCACCTTAAGGGCGAGGGCTTCTCGCTCGCCGGCAACATGCTGGCGGGGCCGCGCGTGCTCGACGAGACTGCCGTCGCCTATCGCGCCGGCGCCGGCTTGCCGTTTGCGCGGCGCCTGATCGCGGCGCTCAAGGCCGGCGAGGCGGCCGGCGGCGACAAGCGCGGCAAGCAATCGGCCGCGCTCGTGATCTACAGCGAAGAGGAATGGGCGGACCTCGACCTGCGCGTCGACGACCATGCCGACCCGCTGGCGGAGCTCGAGCGCCTGGAGCAGGTCAGCCGCGAGCGCTTCGTGCATTTCCGCCGGTTCATGCCGAGCCGACGCAATCCTTCCGGCGTCACCGATCGCAACGTCATCGAGGCGGAAATCGCCAAGGCGCTGGCGGCGGAGAATGAGAGTTGAATGGCGGATGCAAGCGCACCGAGCGTAGCCCGGATGAGCGCAGCGAAATCCGGGGCGAGCCTCGCAGGGGACCCCGCATTTCGCTGCGCTCATGCGGGCTACAAGCAGCCGCTGCTCGCGATTGAGAATCTCAGCGTATCCTTCCATGGCGACGACGGGCGCGTCACCCGCGCGGTCGACGGCGTCACGCTCAGCGTCGCGCGCGGCGCGACGCTCGGCCTGGTCGGCGAATCCGGCTGCGGCAAGAGCGTGACCTCGCTCGCCGTCATGGGGCTGTTGCCGGCGCGCGATGCCGAGGTTTCCGGCCGGGTCTCTTTCGACGGCATCGAGCTGCTCGATCTCCCCGACCGCGAGCTGCGCGACCTGCGCGGCAACCGGCTCGCCATGATCTTCCAGGAGCCGATGACGTCGCTCAACCCGAGTTACACGATCGGCGAGCAGATCAGCGAAGCGCTGGTGCGCCACCGCGGGCTGTCGCAGCGTGCGGCGCGCGCGCACGCGGTCGCGCTGCTCGACCGCGTGCATATCCCGTCACCGGCCGAGCGCTTCGACGAATACCCGCACAAGCTCTCGGGCGGCATGCGCCAGCGTGCGATGATCGCGATCGCGCTCGCGTGCGGGCCGCAGCTGCTGATCGCCGACGAGCCCACCACCGCCCTCGACGTCACCATCCAGGCGCAGATCCTCGATCTGCTGCGCGACCTCAAGGCGGCGACCGGCGCCGCCATCATCCTGATCACCCACGACCTCGGCGTGGTGGCAGAGGTCTGTGACGAGGTGGCGGTCATGTATGCCGGACAGATCGTCGAGCGCGCGCCGGTGGACGTGCTGTTCGAGCGGCCGGGACACCCCTACACCGTCGGCCTGCTCGGCTCGATCCCACGGCTCGACCGCCGCGTCGACCGGCTTGCCGCCATCGACGGCATGGTGCCGAACATGGCCGCGCTGCCGAACGGCTGCCGCTTCGCACCGCGCTGTCCGCTGGCGATCGAGGATTGCCGCCTGGCCGCACCGCCGATCGTTGCGCTCGCCTCCGAGCACTGGACGCGCTGCCTGCGGGCTCCGATCGAGCAGGTGGTGGGGTGATGAGGACATCCGGCGCAGGCGTCGAGGCGCTGGCGTTCCCTCCCCCCTTGTGCGGGAGGGACAGGGAGGGGGGTGCGTCGCGAATTCTGCGATTGAGAATACCCCCAACCCGCCCCCACAAGGCATCCCACAAGGGGGGAGGGAGCGCGCTGCGGCGAGCGGCTCGATCCGGGCATTCCCGATGACCCACCCGCTGCTCGAGGTCGAAGGGCTGGTGAAGCATTTCGTCGGCCGCCGTTCGATCATCGGACGGCCGACCGCGTTCGTGAAGGCGGTGGACGGCGTCAGCTTCACGGTGCGTGCGGGCGAGACGCTGGCGCTGGTGGGAGAGTCGGGGTCGGGCAAGTCCACGGTCGGCCGCGTCGTGCTGCGGCTGATCGATCCGACCGCCGGGAGCGTCACGTTCGCGGGCCGCGACGTGCTGGCGCTTGGCGCCGAGGAGCTGCAGGCATTCCGCCGCCGCGCCCAGATCATCTTCCAGGATCCGTATGCGTCGCTCAATCCGCGCATGACGATCAATCAAATGCTGCACGAGCCGCTCGCCCTGCACGACCTTGTGCCGGCCGCGCGCCGGCGCGAGCGCATCGGCGAGCTCCTGCGCATGGTCGGGCTCGAGCCGCGCTTCGCCCGGCGCTATCCGCACGAGTTCTCCGGCGGCCAGCGCCAGCGGCTGGTGATCGCGCGCGCGCTGGCGGTCGAGCCGAAGCTCATCGTTTGCGACGAGCCGGTCTCGGCGCTCGATGTCTCGATCCGCTCGCAGGTGCTCAATCTGCTGCGCGATCTGCAGCGCGCCTTGGGGCTTGCCTACATCTTCATCTCGCACGACCTGGCGGTGGTGAAGCACATCGCCGACCGCATTGCGGTGATGTATCTCGGCCGCATCGTCGAAAGCGCGCCGGCCGACGTGCTGTTCGCGACGCCCCGGCATCCCTATACGCGCGCGCTGCTCTCGGCGATCCCGGTGCCGCGCCCGCGCGCCCATCGCGGCCGCCTGATCCTGCAAGGCGACGTGCCGAGCCCGTTGCGTCCGCCGCCGGGTTGCCACCTGCACCTGCGCTGCCCGCACGCGGTCGATCGCTGTCGGCGCGAGCGGCCGCCGCTCGCCGATGACGGCGGCCATGCGACCGCCTGCCATCGCTGGCAGGAGCTCAGCTCCGCCGAGACCATCATTCCGGCTGACGGGCGCTCGCCGGCGCTCGAGCGCCTGGTGTCGGTTTTTGCCCAGCGGCCGGACGTGCATGGGGCCGCCGGGGTTGATACAGTCGGCGGCAACGGTCGCCCGGCCGCGCCGCCGCCGTAGAACGAACAACAGGAGAGGGTCGATGCGAAGCCTACGCCTGATCGCAGCCGCCGCGCTGCTCGCGCTTTTCGGCGGGGTCGCCGGCGCACAAACGACGCTGCGCATCGGCCTTGCCGAGGACCCCGACATCCTCGATCCGACGCTGGCGCGCACCTATGTGGGCCGCATCGTGTTCGCGTCGATCTGCGACAAGCTGTTCGACATCGACGAGCAGCTCAACATCGTGCCGCAGCTCGGGCTCTCGCATGAGACCTCCGAGGACGGCAAGGAAGTGATGATCAAGCTGCGCCCGAACGTGAAGTTCCACGACGGCGAGAGCTTCGATGCCGAGGCGGCCAAATACTCGCTCGAGCGCCATCTCAACATGCAGGGCTCGTTCCGCAAGCCGGAGGTCGCTGCGCTCGACCAGGTCGAGGTGGTCGATCCGCTCACCATCAGGCTCAAGCTCAAGACCCCGTTCTCGCCGCTGATCGCCCAGCTCACCGACCGGGCCGGCATGATGGTATCGCCGAAGGCCGCGAAGGCCGCTGACAAGTTCGGCGTCAAACCGGTCTGCGCCGGCCCCTACCGGTTCGTCGAGCGCGTGCAGCAGGACCGCATCGTGGTCGAGAAGTTTGCCGACTATTGGAACAAGGACAATGTCCACATCGACCGCATCGTCTATCAGCCGATCGTCGACTCCACGGTCCGGCTCGCCAACCTGAAGTCGGGCGGGCTCGATCTCGCCGAGCGCGTGCTGGCGACCGACCTCAAGGAGATCCGCGCCGATCCCAAGCTCAAGCTCTCGACCGCGCTCGAGCTCGGCTACCAGGGCCTGACCATGAACGTCGGCAACGGCGAGCGCTCGAAGACGCCGTTCGGGCAGAACCCGAAAGTGCGTCAGGCCCTCAACTACGCCATCGACCGCGAGGCGATCACGCAGGTCGTGTTCAACGGCGAGTTCGTGCCCGGCAATCAGTGGGTCAACCCGGAGCATCCGTATTATCAGAAGGCCTTCCCGGTGCCGAAGCGCGACGTCGCCAAGGCCAAGGCGCTGCTGAAGGAAGCCGGCGTCGCCACGCCGATCACGCTCGACCTGATGGTGCCCAACAATCCCGAGACGCGGCAGGTCGCCGAGGTCATCCAGGCGATGGCCGCAGAGGTCGGCTTCGACCTGAAGATCCGAGTGACGGAGTTCGCCACTTCGCTCAAGCAGGCGGAAGCCGGCGAGTTTCAGCTCTACCTGATCGCCTGGAGCGGACGCACCGATCCTGACGGCAACTTGTTCATTTTCTACGGCACCAAAGCGCCGCAGAACAACGGCGGCTACAGCAACCCGGAGGTCGACAAGCTGCTGGCGGAAGCGCGCACCTATTCCAAGCCGGAGCAGCGCAAGGCGATCTACGAGAAGGTGACCAAGATCCTGCAGGAGGAAGGCTCGATCCTCTATCTCTATCACCGCAAGGTCTTGATCGCCCACACGGCACGGCTCGAGGGTTATCGCCAGATGCCGGACGGGCTGGTGCGCGTCGTCGGGCTCCGGTTGCGGTGACACGCAATTCGTAGCCCGCATGAGCGCAAGCGAAATGCGGGGACCCCGCTGCCGCAAAGGGTGAATCCCGGATTTTGCTTCGCTCATCCGGGCTACGAGAAACGTTAATGCTGACCTTCCTCGGCAAACGTATCCTGCAGCTGATCCCGACGCTGTTCTTCGTGTCGGTGCTGATCTTCTCGCTGCAGCAGCTGCTTCCGGGCGACCCGGCGCTGATCATGGCCGGCGAGGAGCGCGATCCGGAAGTCATCGCGCAAATCCGCAAGCAGTACCGGCTCGACCAGCCGATCCCGGTTCAGTACGTCTACTGGATCAAGGGCGTGCTCACCGGCGATCTCGGCGAATCGCTGCGCATCAAGGTGCCGGTGCGCGACCTGGTGCTGGAGAAGCTTCCGGTCACGCTGCAGCTCGCCTCGATGGCGATCGTGATCGCGCTCGTGATCGGCATCAGCGCCGGCATCATCTCGGCGGTGAAGAAGGACAGCGTCTGGGATTACGGCGCCAACGTGTTCGCGCTGTGGGGCATCTCGACGCCGAATTTCTGGCTCGGGATCATGCTGATCTTCCTGTTCTCGGTCCAGCTCGGCTGGCTGCCGGCGTCGGGCTACGTGCGCCTGTCTGAGAATTGGCGGGCGAGCCTTGCCGCCACCATCATGCCGGCATTCGTGCTCGGCAACGCCATTGCGGCGATCCTGATGCGGCATACCCGCAGCGCCATGCTGCAGGTGCTGGAAAGCGACTACGTGCGCACCGCGCGCGCCAAGGGGCTGTTGGAACGCAGCGTGATCCTGAAGCACGCGATGCGCAATGCGCTCACCCCGGTGATCACGCTCGGCGCCCTCGAGCTTGGAACGCTGTTGTCGGGCGCGGTGTTGACCGAGCAGATCTTCTCGATTCCGGGCTTCGGCAAGCTGATCGTGGACGCGGTGTTCAATCGCGACTACGCGGTCGTGCAGGGGGTGGTGCTGGTGACGGCGACCACCTACATCGCGCTCAATCTCTTGGCCGACATCGCCTACGTCCTGGTCAACCCGCGGCTGAGGGAGTGACATGGTTTGGTCCCTCCCGCCATTTCCCCACCGGTCATGGCTGGGCTTGTCCCGGCCATCCACGGTTTGCTTTTGTCCGCAGGGGGAGGAAGACCTGGATGCCCGGCACAAGGCCGGGCATGATGGGGTTTGTTCGGCGGACTCCGCGCCATGACCGACGTCGCGCTTGACCCGTCGCTCATAGCCGACGAAACCGTCGAGAGCCCGAGCCGGCGCGCGTTGCGGCGGCTGTTCAAGCGCAAGGGCGCGGTGGTCGGGCTCGTCATCATCGTGCTGTTCGTTGCGCTTGCGATCCTGGCGCCGTTCGTCTCCCCGTACGACCCGACCGCGCAGAGCTGGACCGCGGTGCGCAAGGCGCCCTCGGCGCTGCATTGGTTCGGCACCGACGAGGTCGGCCGCGACGTGCTCGCGCGCGTGATCTACGGCGCGCGCGCCTCGCTCGTCGCCGGCGTGATCTCGGTCGGCATCGCGCTCTCGGTCGGGGTGCCGCTCGGGCTGATCGCCGGCTATGCGGGCGGGCCGCTCGACGCGCTGCTCTCGCGCATCACCGATGCCATGCTGGCGTGCCCGTTCCTAATCTTGGCGATCGCGCTCGCCGCGTTCTTGGGTCCGAGCCTCGGCAACGCGATGATCGCGATCGGCATCACCACGACGCCGATCTTCGTTCGCCTGACGCGCGGGCAAGTCATGGCCGTCAAGGTCGAGGACTATGTCGAGGCGGCGCGCGCACTCGGCAACCCGCGCTGGCGCATCGCGCTCGTTCACATCTTGCCCAACATCCTGCCGGCGCTGCTGGTGCAGGCGACGCTGTCGATCGCCGCCGCCATCATCGCGGAGGCGAGCCTGTCGTTTCTCGGCCTCGGACAGCAGCCGCCGGCGCCGTCATGGGGAAGCATGCTCAATTCGGCGCAGCGCTTCCTGATCAACGCCCCGTGGATGGCGGTGTGGCCGGGGCTCGCGATCTTCCTGACCGTGCTGTCGTTCAACCTGGTCGGCGACGGGTTGCGCGACGCCCTCGATCCGCGCTCGCGCTAGATATGCAATGCCGACAGGCTGCACCCGCACCGGGCGGCGGTTGAGCGTCGAGCGCGTTCATGCTCAAAGCGCGCTGGTAGATTTGGATTGTCTTACAGGAGTGCAAGAATGGCGGAGCGCAACGGCGGTGAGCAGGCGATGCTCGAATGGCTCGCCGATCGGCGGGGCGCGATGCTGTCGCTGCTCGAGACACTGGTGAACACCGACGGCGGCAGCTACGACAAGGAAGGCGTCGACAAGGTCGGCGCGCACTTGCGCGCGTTCCTGGAAGGTCACGGAATCGCCTGCGAGAGTGTCCCCGACAGCCGTTTCGGCGACGCGCTGCGGGCAACGGTCGCGGGCAACGGAACGGCCGGAGCGGGTGCGAACAGCACCATCCTGCTGATGGGCCACCGCGACACCGTGTTCCCGAAAGGCGAGCCGGAGCGGCGGCCGTTCCGGATCGAGAACGGCCGCGCCTACGGGCCCGGCGTCGCCGACATGAAGGCCGGGCTGGTGATGAACGCGTTCGTGCTTGCAGCCTTCAAGACACTTGGCGGCGCGCGGGCGCCGCTGGTCGGGCTGTTCACCGGCGACGAGGAGATCGCCTCGCCGTTCTCGCGCACCGTGATCGAGAACGAGGCGCGGCGCGCGCGGGCGGTGTTCAACTCCGAGCCGGGACGGCCCGGCAACGGCGTCGTCACCGGACGCAAGGGCGGTGTGTTCATGAAGATGGAGGTGACCGGCAAGGCGGCGCATTCCGGCGCCAACTTCAAGGACGGGGTGAGCGCGATCGAGGAGCTGGCGCGCAAGATCTCGGCACTGCATGCGCTCACCGACCTCGACAAGGGTACCACCGTGAACGTCGGGCTCGTGTCCGGCGGCCAGACCGTCAACACCGTCGCGCCGTGGGCGAAATGCGAGATCGACCTGCGCTTCGTCACGCCCGCCGACCGCGCCCGCGCGATGGATGGGATCCGCGGCATCGTGGCGCACAGCTTCGTCCCCGGCACCAGCGCCATCCTGCAGGTCGCCGGCGAGTTCCTGCCGCTGGTGGAGACGCCGCCGGCGAAATCGCTGTTCGATCACTACGCCGCCTGCGCGGCCGAGCTCGGCGCGCCGATCCGCGGCGAGTTCACTGGCGGCTGCGCCGATTCCGGCTTCGCGGCCGAGGTCGGCGCGACCACCATCTGCGCGGTCGGGCCGGTCGGCGGCAAGGCCCATAGCCCCGAGGAGTACCTCGAGGTCGACACCATGGTGCCGCGCGCGCAGACGCTCGCGCTCGCGATCATGCGGCTCTAGATCGCGGCCCAAATGCATCGGTGCTTGCCGCCCAGGCCCGCGCCTTTATGATCTGCCGCCCGCGCCATCCTCATCCCCCACTGCCCCGGACATCATGACCAGCACCCTGTTCTCGCCCATCAAGCTTGCCGGCCTCGAGCTGCCCAACCGCATCGTCATCTCGCCGATGTGCCAGTACAGCGCCGACGACGGCTGCGCCAACGACTGGCACGTCACGCATCTCGGCATGCTGGCCAATGCGGGCGCGGGGCTGTTGGTGGTCGAGGCGACCCATGTGGAGCGCCGCGGCCGCATCACGCACGGCTGCCTGGGGCTCTACTCGGACGCCAACGAGGCGGCGCTCGCGCGCGTGGTCGCGCATTGCCGCCGCATCGGCAAGGCGAAGCTCGGCATTCAGCTCGCCCATTCCGGCCGCAAGGGCTCGTCGCAGCGCCCGTGGGAGGGCGGCCTCGGCCTCAAGCACAACGGCGGCGATGAGCCGTGGGAGACGATCGCGCCGTCGCCGATCGCGTTCGGCCCGGCGTGGCCGCCGCCGCGCGAGATGGATGAGCACGACATCGCGCAGGTGCGCGAGGCCTTCGTGATGGCGGCCAAGCGTGCCGTGCGCATCGGCTTCGACGCGATCGAGCTGCACATGGCGCACGGCTATCTGGCGCACAGCTTTCTGTCGCCGATCTCCAACCGCCGCAGCGACCGTTACGGCGGCGACTACCTGCGGCGCGCTCGTTTCGCATTGGAAACCGCGGAAGCGGTGCGCGCGGCCGTGCCCAGGCAAATCCCGCTCGGCGCCCGCATCACCGGCAACGACTGGATGGAGGGCGGACTGACGGCGGATGACGCGGTGCGCTTCGCGCACGATCTGAAGGGGCGCGGCCTCGACTTTGTCGACATCTCGTCGGGCGGCGTCACGGTCGAGACCCGCAACCCGGTGACCGCGGGTTACAACGTCCCGATCGCGGCGCGGGTGAAGCGCGAGACCGGCATCGCGACCCGCACCGTCGGGCTGATCACCACTCCCGAGCAAGCCGAGACGATCGTGGCGGAGAGGCAAGCCGACATGGTGGCGCTGGCGCGCGCCTTCCTCGACAACCCGCACTGGGCCTGGGCGGCCGCGCGCCGGTTCGAGGCCGAGGTCGAGCGGCCCTCGCAATACCTTCGCGTCGGTCCCAAGCTGTGGCAGCCGTCGGCGCCCGCAGGCCGATAGACTAAAACGGCACGCGCATTCCGAGCACTCGGGCGGCGCGATTGAGGTGGACGTCGAAGTTCGCAAAACACACTTCTGTTCGCGGCTCCATCACGGAATGAGCAGCGGCAAGCTGTATGCTGTCATACACCCGCAAAGCGAACGCTTCGGCAAAGCTTCCGGCTCGCTCGACGAGGGGCTGGGTTATTTCGATGATCGACCAGGCCGGCTGCCGCGAAGACAGCCTTGGCTGCCGCGAGGGCGTCGCGTGCGTGGGGTGCTTCGCGTTCCTTGCGCGCAAAGCCGGCCCACACGATGCGGCACGCTGCCAAGTTATCAGCCGCCGCGGCGAGTTCGTGCACAGTGGCACTTTCGGGCTCGTCCAGGTAAAGCTTGAGTAATGCCGATGTATCGCAGAACAGGATCAATCGCGGTCTTCAAGAGCCATTTCAGAAATGGTCTTGCCCCTGCCCGGCAGCTTTATTCTCGCGAACTTTGGTTTCTCCCCGTTCCAGGTTGCCTGACCCGACTGCACCAACCGCCACATGCCGGGATGTCGCTTCGCCCAGACCGGCTCTTCCGGCAGGCCGACGACGCGTGCAATGACTTTTCTATGCGACGTGATCTCGATCCTTTGTCCCCGCCGCGCCTTGGCGAGGTAGTGAGAAAGCCTCGATTTGAAGGCGCGAATCCCAACTGAGATGGTCATTGTAGTCACCCATCAGCAACTTCATGTAAAATGTAGTCTCATCCTATCATGCGTCAATGAAAGTCAGCCCGTCTGCAAGTTGGCGAGTCTCGGTGTGACAATGGTTTTGACAAATCTCGCGATCAACCCCGAGCGGCTGTGGGGCGAGTTGATGGAGACGGCCGCCATCGGCGGCACCGCCAAGGGCGGCATCTGCCGGCTCACCCTCACCGATCTCGATCGGCAGGTGCGCGACTGGTTCCGCGCGCGCGCCGAAGGCCTCGGCCTTGCCGTCACGGTCGACGACATGGGCGTGATGTTCGCGCGCCGCGCCGGTCAGCGCGACGACGTGGCGCCGATCGGGCTCGGCAGCCACCTCGATACCCAGCCGACCGGCGGCAAGTTCGACGGCGTGCTGGGCGTGCTGGGCGCATTGGAGGCGGTGCGCATCCTGGTCGAAGCCGGCTACGAGACCTTCGCGCCGATCGAGGTGGTGAACTGGACCAACGAGGAGGGCTCCCGCTTCGCGCCCTCGATGACGGCGTCGGGCGTGTTCGGCGGCGCCTTCACGCGCGATTTCGCGCTCGCGCGCACCGACCGCGACGGCGCGACCTTCGGGGCCGCGCTCGATGCGATCGGCTATCGCGGCGCCGAGCCGTGCGGCCAGCATCCGCTCTCGGCGTTCTTCGAGCTGCACATCGAGCAGGGACCGCTGCTCGAGGCCGAGGGCAAGGAGATCGGCGTGGTCACCGGCGTGCAGGGCTTGCGCTGGTACGAGCTGACCGTGACCGGGCAGGACGCCCATACCGGCGCCACTCCCATGCACCTGCGCAAGGATGCGCTGGTCGGCGCCGCGCGCCTGATCGAACGGGTCGGCGACATCGCGCGCGCCCACGCGCCGCTCGCCGTCGGCAGCGTCGGCATGGTCGAGGTCAAGCCCAACTCGCGCAACGTGGTGCCGGGCGAGGTTTTCTTCTGCGTCGATTTTCGGCATCCGGAAACCCCCGTCATCGAGTCGATGCAGCAGATGCTGGTCGCCTCGCTGTCGGAGATCTGCGATCCCCTCGGCCTCGCCGTGACGATGAATTGCATCGCCGACTCAGCCCCGGTCCGGTTCGACCCCGAGTGCATCGCGGCGGTGCGGCACGGCGCCGAGGCGAGCGGCTTCTCGACCCGCGACATGGTGTCGGGCGCCGGCCACGACGCCGCCTACGTCGCCCGCGTCGCGCCGACCGCGATGGTCTTCGTGCCCTGCCGCGGCGGCATCAGCCACAACGAGGCCGAGTTCTCGTCGAAGGAGCAGTGCGCCGCCGGCGCGCAGGTGCTGCTGCAGGCGGTGCTGGAATACGATCGCCGCCTCGCCGAGCGCCACGGCGCGAGGCCATCGCCGTGACGCTTTCCGCGGTGCTCGATTTGATCCCGGATGTCATCCCGGACGGCGAGCGCAGCGAGTCGATCCGGGATCCATATATCCCGGCGCATCGATTTTGCTCCCGAGGTCGGGGGTACATGGTTGCCGGCTCTCGCGTGTTCCGCGCTCGGCCGGGATGACCTGAGATTTAGGAAACTGCCATGACCCGTTCGCGCGCCGGCCTCTCGCCCAACCTGTCGCTGCGCCAGACGGTGCGCAAGCCCGCGGTCCGCTCCACGGGCGGCGTCGTGGTCAGTCAGCACCGGCTTGCCTCCGAGATCGGCGCGCGCGTGCTCGCCGCTGGCGGGCATGCGGTCGACGCCGCGGTCGCGACCTCGTTCGCGGTCGGCGTGCTGGAGCCGTGGATGAACGGCATCGGCGGCGTCGGCGCGATGCTGGTGCGGCACGCCGCGGACAATCGCGTCACCGCGCTCGATTTCGGCGCGCGCTCGCCAGCCGCGCTCGATCCGACCGACTATCCGATCGTGGAGGGAACGGTCATCGACCTGTTCGGCTGGCCGCGCGTCAAGGACGACCGCAACCTCGTCGGCCCCAAGGCGCTGGTCGCGCCGAGCCTGGTCGCCGGCGTGGCGGCCGCGCATGAGGCGTTCGGGCGCAAGCCATGGCGCGAGCTGGTCGAGCCCGCCGCCCGGCAGGCGGCCGAAGGCCTGGTGGTCGACTGGCACACGACGCTGATCGTCGCCACCGCGTTCGCCGACCTCGCGCGCGACCCGGGTGCGGCCTCGGTGTTCCTGCCGGGCGGCGTGCCGCCGGTGCCGCCGCCCGCGGTCGCCGCCAACCCGGTGGTGCGGCTGCCGAACGCGGCGCTCGCGCGCACTCTGCAGGCGATCGCGGCCGATGGCGCCGACGCCTTCTACCGCGGACCGATCGCGCGCGGGCTCGTCGACGACGTGCGCGCTGCCGGCGGCGTGCTGGCGCAGGGCGATTTCGACGCCGTGGCGGCGCGCGCGGTGACGCCCCGCACCGTCGCGCACCAGGGGCGCGTGATCCACGTCCTGCCGGGTCTCACCGGCGGGCCGACGATGATCGATGCGTTCGAAGGATTGGCCCGGCGCTGGACCGGCACGGGCGACGGCAGGCCGCTCGACGCCGGCGGGTTCACGGCGGTGGCGGCAAGCCTGCGGGATGCCTGGTCGAAGCGTTTCGCCGCCATGGGCGATTCCGCCGCGACGGCGGCGGCGGCCTCCACCACCCACATCTCGGTCGTCGATCGCGACGGCAACATGGTGGCGCTCACGCAGACGCTGCTGTCGCTGTTCGGGTCGCGGTTCCTGTCGCCGTCGACCGGCATCCTGATGAACAACGGCATCAACTGGTTCGACCCGCGTCCCGGCACCCCGAACGGCATCGGCCCGGCCAAGCGGGCGCTGTCGAACTACTGCCCGGCCATCATGCTGGGCGACGGCGATGCGGTCGCGGCCGGCGGCTGCGGCGGCCGCAAGATCTTGCCCGCGGTGTTCCAGCTGTTGGTGATGGTCGCCAACGGGATGTCGCTCGACGACGCGTTCCATGCGCCGCGCATCGATCTCTCGGGCGGCGAGACCGTGGTGGTCGACCGCGACCTGCCAACGGATGTGCGCGCCGCGCTTGCGGGCGCGTTCAGGACGCTCGAAGTCGAGCGCAACGTCTATCCCGGCCACTTCACCATCGCCGGCGCGGTGCGCCGCACCGGCTCGGTCAACGAAGGCGCCGCCGAGCCGTACCAGCCCTGGGCCGAAGCGGTGGCGGAGGAGGAGGTGTAACCTTTCTCCGCTTGCTATATTCCATTTTGCGCCAAGAGGTTTGCCATGAAGATCAACGGAAATCATCCGCTCAAGATTGGCTTGCCGCATCATCTCACGAAGCTTGCCGAGATTGACGATACCGAATTGAAATAGATGCGGTCGTGCGGTTGTGTAGCCTCGTGTCCGAAAGTAGTGCCCAGGCACACCTGCGGCGCGCCCAATCTCGTCTCGCAAGAGCGCGCATCTTATAGCGTTTCGAGCTTTTGATCTTGCTCATTAGAGCGTTTTGCTATATTGCTGCATGAAGACTGTCGTCTATGCCGAGACGGCCATGAAGCAGATGCTCAAGCTGCCCGTGGACGTGCGCCGGCGACTGGTCGCCAAGCTGGAAGAGTACGCGTTAACCGGCCGCGGCGACGTGAAGAAGCTCAAGGGGCGAGAAGGCGCGCGCCTGCGGGTCGGCGACTACCGGATCATCTTCGCCGAGACCGCACACGCCATCGAGGTCTTCGAGGCAGGGCACCGGCGGAACATATACGGCTGAGAGGAGGTGAGGGACATGAAGCCGCAGATCATCAAGACCGATGCCGGCGACCTGGTGGTGCTGCCGCGCGCCGAATACGACGCGATGCGGCGGCGCGCGCGCGCGGCTGATGACGAGGACGCCGGCACCGCGCGCATCGTCGACCGCGGCCGGGCGCGGCAGCGCGCCGGCGAGGTCATGCTGCCGTCGGCTGTCGCCAAGGCGATCTTCGACGGCGAGAGGCCGCTCCGCGCGATCCGCAAGTGGCGCGGGCTCACGCAGGCGGAGCTCGGCGACGAAAAGACCACGATCGGGCAGAGCACAGTGGCGGCGCTCGAGAGCGGACGGCGGCACGGCACCGCCGACCAATGGCGCCAGCTCGCGCGCGCACTCGGCGTCTCGCTCGACCTGCTGATGGCGGAGTGACCGGAGGCACGATGGTCGAATAGCCGCGTCGACAGCCGGCAGCTGCGGCGGCCGCAAGATCCTGCCGGCGGTGTTCCAGCTGTTGGTGATGGTCGCCAACGGGATGTCGCTCGAGGACGCGTTCCATGCGCCGCGCATCGATCTCCCGGGCGGCGAGACCGTGGTGGTCGACCGCGACCTGCGAATTGGGTTGGCATCGCGCGCGCAGGATCATCAACGCGGCAATGTCCGCAGCAGAAACTGCAACGCCGCCTCCGTGAACGCCGCCATATTGGCGAGCCGGTCGGCGCGGCCGGTCTCGAGCGTCATCGCGGCTTCGACCGGCCCGGCCACCGCCATGCAGCTGTGGCCGGCGGGATCGCCGTAGCGGTTGCCGGTCGGGCCGGTGGCGCCGGTCTCGGCGAGCGCCCAGTCGGATGAAAACCGCTGCCGGGTGTGGGTCGCGACCAGGCGTGCGTAGGCTTCAGTCGCCGGTCGCATGCCGGCGAGCGCTTCCGGCGGAAGCGCGAGCAGCGCGGTGCGGGCCTGACCGGTATAGACGACCGCGCCGCCGAGGAAATAGGCCGACGCGCCGGGCACCGCCAAGAGCGCCGCCGAGATCAACCCGCCGGTCGAGGACTCGGCGATCGCGATGGTCTGACCCTTCGCCTGCAGACGCGCCGCCACCTGTTCGGCGAGCGGCAAAAGCTCCTTGGTCGGGTGATCCATGATCGGAAAGGCCGGCGGGTCACGTCAGCTCGAACTTGCCGAACTCGAACGCCCGGCCGGGCGCGGCGTCGAACAGGGCGCGCGTATACGGGTGCTTGGGCGCGCGGAAGATCTCGCCGGTCGACCCTTCCTCGACCACCTCGCCCTTCTGCATCACCGCGATGCGGTCGCAGACCTGCGCGGCGACGCGCAGGTCGTGGGTGATGAACAGCACCGCGAGGTTGAAGCGGCGGCGCACGTCGTCGATCAGCTTGAGCACCTGCGCCTGCACCGAGACGTCGAGCGCGGAAACCGCCTCGTCGGCGATCAAGATCTCGGGCTCCATCGCCAGCGCGCGCGCGATGCACAGGCGCTGGCGCTGGCCGCCGGAGAACTGGTGCGGGAACCGCGAAAGCGAATCGGGATCGAGCTCGACCAGCTTCATGAGCGCGCGCGCGCGCGCGATCGCGGCCTCGCGCGGGGTGCCGAAATTCATCGGCCCCTCGGTGATGGCGGCACCGACGCTGCGACGGGGATTGAGCGAGCGGTACGGGTCCTGGAACACCACCTGCACCCGCTTGCGGTGCGGGCGCAACGCCCGGGTACCGAGCCCCGCCACGTCGGTGCCTTCGATCAGGATTGCCCCCCCGGTCGGCTCGATCAGCCGCGCGATGCAGCGCGCCACCGTCGATTTTCCGGAGCCCGACTCACCGACCACGCCCAGCGTCTCGCCGCGCCTGACCGTGAGGCTCACGTCCTTGGCGGCCGGCACCTCGCGGCGGCCGAACAATCCGCCGATGACATAGGTCTTGCTCAAGCCCTTGGTCTCGAGCGCGATCGGTAAGTCGGCGGCCTCCGCGCGCTCGGGCGGGGTCAGGCTCGGCACCGAGCGGATCAGCATGCGGGTGTATTCGTCGCGCGGGCGCCGCAGCACCTCGGCGGCAGTGCCCTGCTCGACGATGCGGCCGTGCTGCATCACCACCACGCGGTGCGCGATCTCGGCGACCACGCCGAAATCGTGGGTGATGAACAGCACGCCGGTATTGCGCCGCACCTGCAGCTCCTTGATCAGCCGCAGGATCTGCGCCTGGGTGGTGACGTCGAGCGCGGTCGTCGGCTCGTCGGCGATCAACAGCGCCGGATCGAGCACGAGCGCCGCCGCGATCATGATGCGCTGGCGCTGGCCGCCGGAGAGCTGATGCGGATAGACGTCGATCAAGCGCTCGATGTCGGGCAGGTGCACGGCCGCCAGCGTGTCGAGCACGCGCTTGCGCCGGCCGCGCGCGTCGAGATCGGTGTGGATCTCCAGAACCTCCTCGATCTGCTCGCCGACGCGCATCACCGGGTTGAGCGCGGTCATCGGCTCCTGGAAGATCATCGCCATGCGGTCGCCGCGCATGCGGCGCAGCTCCGCCGGCGATTTCTTCATCAGGTCCTCGCCTTCGAGCAGGATGTGGCCGGCGGTCGGCGTCAGCTGTCCCTGCGGCAGCAATCCCATGACGGTGTGCGCGGTTACCGACTTGCCGGAACCGGACTCGCCGACCACGCAGACGATCTCGTTGGCGCCGACCGAGAACGAGATGTTCTCGACCGCGTTGCGGCGGTCGGCGCCGGGCGGCAGGCGGACCGTGAGCCCCTGGATGTCGAGGACGGCGCCGGTCATCGGCAGGCGAGCTCTCGCGTCGGCATGCTCGCGCGGTCATCCCGGGCGAGCCGCGAAGCGCGGAGACCCGGGATCCACCAATCCCGACGGTCGGGTGACAAGGATCCCGGCTCGCGCCTTCGGCGCGGCCGGGACGACAGCTTGGGAGTGAGGTGCGTCATTGCTCACACCCGCCGCGCCAGCTTGGGGTCGAGCCGGTCGCGCAGGCCGTCGCCGAGCATGTTGATGGCGAGCACGGTGACGGCGAGCGCGATGCCGGGGAAGAAGATGTTGTGCGGATAGATGCGGAACAGGCTGCGGCCCTCGGCCATGATGTTGCCCCAGGTCGGGGTCTCGGGCGGAATGCCGATGCCCAGGAACGACAGGATCGCCTCGACCAGAATGGCGTTTGCGCAGATGAACGTGCCATGCACGATCAGCGGCGGGATGGTGTTGGGCAGCACGTGGCGGATCAGCAAGAGTGGCGTCGGCGTGCCGGCCATGACCGCCGCCTCCACGTAGGGCTCCTCGCGCACCGAGAGCACGATCGAGCGCACCAGCCGCACCACGCGTGGGATTTCCGGCACCGTGATGGCGACGATCACGCTCAACAATCCGGCACGGAACAGGGACACGACCGCGATCGCCAGCAGGATCGCGGGTATCGCCATCAGTCCATCCATGATCCGCATTACGACCGCGTCCACCCAGCGGAAATACCCCGCCACCAGACCGACAACCAGCCCGATCGCGATGCTGATCACCGCCACCGTGATGCCGACGATGAGCGAGATGCGTGCGCCATAGATCACGCGGCTGTAGACGTCGCGGCCGAGGCTGTCGGTGCCCATGCGGTGCTTGAACACCGAGGTCGAGCCGTCGTCGTTGCGGATCGTCTGCTCGTAGCCGGGCACGCGATTGCGGAACGCCGGATTGATCTCGGACGGGTTCTTGGTGCCCAAGAATGGCGCGGCGAGCCCGACGATCGCCATCAGCAGGATGATCGCGGCGCCGAAGATGATGCCGCCGTCGCGCGCCAGCCGCGCCAGCAACCCGGTCTTTGGGCGCGCCCGCTCCGCCTGCTCGGCGACGATCAGGACCGGCTCGGTGCTCAATAGCGGATCCTCGGGTCGAGTGCCCGGTAGAGCAGGTCGACCATCAGGTTGATCAGGACGTAGATGAACGAGAACAGCAGAATCACCGCCTGAATCGTCGGGTAGTCGCGTGCCAGCACGGCATCGACCGTCAGCCGCCCGATCCCGGGGATCGTGAACACGCTCTCGGTCACCACCACCCCGCCGATCAGCAGCGCGACGCCGAGGCCGATGACGGTCACGATCGGCACCGCGGCGTTGCGCAGCGCATGCTTGAACAGCACGATGCGCTCGACCTGGCCCTTGGCGCGCGCGGTGCGGATGTAATCCTCGCCCATCACGTCGAGCACGCTGGTGCGCGTCATCCGCGCAATCAGCGCGATGTAGATCACCGACAAGGTCACCGACGGCAGGATCAAGCGCTGCAGGAAGCCGCCGAGGCCGTCGCCGATGCGCTGGTAGCCTTGCACCGGGAGCCAGTTGAGCTTGATGGCAAACAGGTAGATCAGCGAATAGCCGATGACGAAGACCGGCACTGAGAAGCCGAGCACCGAGAAGCCCATGACCAGCTTGTCGATCAGCGTCCCCTGCTTGTAGGCGGCGAGCACGCCGAGCGGCACCGCGATGACGACGGCGAGGATGATGGTCGAGAGCGACAGCGCGAGCGTCGGCTCGAGCCGGCTGGCGATCAGTTCCGCGACCGTCTTCTTGAAGAAGAACGACTCGCCGAAATCGCCGCGCAGGATATTGCCGAACCAGATGAAGAATTGCGTGAAGATCGGCTGATCGAGCCCGAGGCGGGTGCGGATCGCCGCCACCTGCTCGGCATTGGCATTGTCGCCGGCGATGATTGCGGCCGGGTCGCCGGGGGTCAGCCGCAGCATCAGGAACACGAACACCGCGACGATCAGCATCACCGGAATGGTGGCGGCCAGGCGGCGCAGGACGTAGCCGAGCATGGCGGCTATCCGAGTAGCCCGGATGAGCGAAGCGAAATCCGGGGCAGGCCTCGCGGGTGTCCCCGCATTTCGCTATTGCTCATGCGGGCTACGGGGCTCATTTCACCTCGATGTTCCAGAACGCGATCGAGGGGCTGCGCAGGATGCCGGTCACGCCCTTTCGGTAGGCGACCGGCTGCACGTATTGCCCGAGATGCAGGTGCGTCGGATATTCGAGCGCGCGCAGCTGCACCGCCTCGGCAATCGCCTTCTGCTTGGCCGGATCGGCTTCCCTGGCGTAGGCGTCGCGCAAGCGCTCCATCTCGGCATCGCACGGCCAGCCGAAGGTCGCCTTGTCGCAGCTCGCGTTGAGGTAGCTCGCCGCGACCGGGTCGAGGATGTCGACCGAGGCCCACGAGGTGAGGAAGGCGTGCCAGCCGCCCGCCGCCGGCGGATCCTTCTTGGCGCGGCGCGAGACCAGCGTCTGCCAGTCCATCACCTGCAGGTCGACCTTGAAGCCGGCCTTCTCCATCAGCGACTTGGCGACCGGAGCGAGGTTGCTCAGCGAAGCGATGTCGCTCGACTGCATCAGCACGACCGGCGTGCCGTCGTAGCCCGCCTCCTGCAAAAGCTGCCGGGCCTTGGCGAAGTTCGATCCGAACTTGTCGTCCCAGCCCTTGCTCGACTCCAGCGGCGAGCCGCAGGGGAACAGCGACTTGCACTCGCGATACCACTCGGGGTCGCCGATGGTGGTCTCGAGGAAGTCCTTCTGATTGAACGCGTAAGCGAGCGACTGGCGGACCTTCGGGTGGTCGAACGGCTTGTGCAGCACGTTGAAGCGGAACGCGTACTGCCGGCCGGGCGGGTTCCAGATGAACAGCTCGATGCTCTTGTCCTTGCCGAGCAGCGGCAACAGATCGTGCGGCGGCGCCTCGAGGATGTGGACCTCGCCTTGGGTCAGCGCATTGACCTGCGTCTGCGGGTCCGCGATCCAGATCCACTCGACCCGCTCCACTTTCGGGACCTTGCCGCCGGCGAGCCCGGACGCCGGCTCGCTGCGCGGCTTGTACTTCGGGTTCTTGAGGTAGACGACCTTCTCGCCCGGACGCCACTCGTCACGCTTGAAGATGAACGGTCCGGAGCCGATGAACTCGGTGATCTGCTTGTTGGGATCGGTCTCGGCCGCCCGCTTCGGCATCATGAACGGCACGTTGGCGCCGGGCTTGGCCAGCGTCTGCAGCACCAGCCCGTAGGGCTCCTTCAAGGTCATGCGGATGGTCTTGGGGTCCGGCGCCGCCAGCTCGGCCACATAGGACAACAGCTTCTGGCCCATGGTGTCGCGCGCGCCCCAGCGCCGGATCGAGGCGACGCAGTCGTCCGCCGTCACCGGCTGGCCGTCGTGCCATTCCAGGCCGTCGCGCAGCGTGAACGTCCAGGTCAGCTTGTCGGCGCTCACCTCGTGGCGATCGACCATCTGCGGCCGCACCGCGAGCCTCTCGTCGAGCGCAAACAGCGTGTCGTAGATCATGTAGCCGTGGTTCACGGAGATCAGCGCCGTGGTCCAGATCGGGTCGACGACCTTCAGGTCGGAGTGCGGGGCGACGCGCAGCGTCTGCGCGGTCGCGGTGGAACCAACAGCGGCGACCGTGAGTGCCGCGGCAATAGTTCGTGTCCAATGCAAGGTCATGACCGTCCCTCGCCTATGCCGAACAGTTCGAACGCGGCACCATCAACCCGGCGACTGGCTCGCCGTCAGACGTGGATTCACGTCGGGACCGGCGTTTCGCGTGCTGCGAGACGCGCGTTTTGCGCGCGCTCCCCAGCATGAGGAGGATTGCGTACGCCGTCCCCAACCTCCTCATCCTGAGGAGCCCGCCGAAGGCGGGCGTCTCGAAGGATGCATGGCGCTGACGAATCCGATCCCGAAAGTGCCGGCTATTTGCTCACGTTCCAGAACACCGGCACCGGCGCCGTCATGATGCCGTTGACGTTCTTGCGGGCGGCGATCGGCTGGTACCACTGGCCGAGGAACAGGTGCGTGGTCGCCTGCGTGTTGCGGACTTGCGCGGCTTCCGCGATCTCCTTCTGCTTCTTCGGATCGGTCTCGCGCGCGAACTGGTCGCGCAGCTTCTCCATGTCCTGATCGCACGGCCAGCCGAACATGGCCTTGTCGCAGCCCGCATTGGCGAAGCCCGCCATCACCGGATTGAGGATGTCGGCGGCGACCCACGAGGTCAGGAAGGCGTTCCAGCCGCCGGCGTTCGGAGCGTCCTTCTTGGCACGGCGGGCGACCAGCGTCTGCCAATCCATCGCCTGCATGTCGACCTTGAATCCGGCGCGCTCCATCAGCGATTTCGCAACCGGCGCGAGGTTGGTCAGCACCACCAGGTCGGTCGACTGCATGAGGACGACCGGCGTGCCGTCGTAGTTCGCTTCCTTCAAGAGGTCGCGCGCCTTCTGGAAGTTCGACTCGAGCAGGCCCTCCATGCCCTTTTCGGAAGCAAGCGGAGTGCCGCAGACGAACATCGCCTTGCAGACCTTGTAGTATGCCGGATCCCCGACCACCGCCTGCAGGAAGTCCTTCTGATTGAAGGCATACCAGAGCGCCTGCCGGACCTTCGGATTGTCGAACGGCTTGTGCAGGTGGTTGGGCCGGAACGTGTACTGGTTGCCGAGCGGGTTGTAGTCGACGAGCTTGACGTTGGCGTCGCCCTTCATCAGCGGCAACAGGTCGTGCGGCGGCGCCTCGATGTAGTCGAGCTCGCCCGAGAGCAAGGCGTTGACCGCCTGCTGATGATCGGAGATCGCCAGCCACTCGACGCGGTCGACCTTGACGACCTTGCCGCCGGCGAGGCCGGAGGCGGGCTCGGATCGCGGCTTGTACTTGTCGAACTTCACGTACACGGCCTTGTCGCCGGGCTTCCATTCGTCGCGCTTGAACACGAACGGGCCGGAGCCGGTGAAATCCGAGATCTGCGTGTTCGGGTCGGTCTCGGCCACCCGCTTCGGCATCATGAACGGCACGTTGGAAGACGGCTTGCCGAGCGCGAAGATCAACAGGCCGGTCGGCTCCTTGAGCTTGATGGTGAAGGTCTTCGGGTCGTTGGCGGTCATCGAGTCCACAAACGACATCACCTTCTGGCCGAGCGAATCCTTGGCCGCCCAGCGCTTGATCGAGGCGACGCAGTCCTCGGCAGTCACCGGCGCGCCGTCGTGCCACGTGAGGCCGTCGCGCAGCGTGAACGTGAAGGTGAGCTTGTCGGCGCTCTCGTCGTACTTGTCGATCATCTGCGGCTTGATCACGCCCTCGTCGTCCATCGCGAACAGCGTGTCGTAGACCATGTAGCCGTGATTGCGGGTGATGTAGGCGGTGGTCCAGATCGGGTCGACGATCTTGAGATCGGAGTGCATCACCGCCTTCAACGTGCCCTGCGCCTCGGCAGCGCCGAGCGAGCCCACGACCATTGCGGCCGCCGCCAAAGTCTTCCACGCCCTATGCATCTGACAGCTCCTTAGAAAACGGCGTTCGCGCCGCCCACATGGCCGGATGCTAACCGGGCCCCTCGGCTTCGCCAAGCGGTTTGGTCGCCCGGCGTGGCGCGCGATCCTGCGATTTTACGGGGGGCTGCCGGTTCAGGCCGTCGGGCCGGCCGCCGATTGCGTGCGCGCCGCAACGCAGAGCGCAATCAGGCCGGCACATACCTCGCGGATGACGTCCTCCGCTTCTGCCCACGGCGGTTGAAAAGCGCGTCCGCACTCGATGGTGAAGCCGAAGATCTTGCCGCTTGCGCCGTCGACGAAGTGCCGGCTGTAAGCGTAATCGTCGCTTACGCCGGAGGTCGGGTAGAGGCTGAATGACTGCGCGAGATCATAGCCTTGCCCGCTCGCGGCCGCGATCGCATCGTTCATCGTGGTGCCGAGATCCTTGATCTCTCTGAGATCCGCTTCCGGGATGAACTCGCGATAGGCGCTGTCGACTCGTCCCCGCTTTCCGTCGAACGCGGCGTTGCGAAAGCTCATGGACGGAGTCGTCGTCTGGTTCTCATCGAAGCCCCAATGGTAGAAGATCGCGGGGACATGGCTGTGGACATCGACGAACCATCGCGTGCCCGGGTAGCGGTCGAGCAGCGACACGACGTTGCGCGTTTCAGCCTCGGAGGCGGCGGAGGGTCCGACGTAAACCTGCGGGTCGCATGGATCGCTTGAGGCGCTGACGCGCGAATCCGCGGCGAAATGGCGCCGGAAATCCCACAACACATCAAAGTTGCGGTTGATATCGACGCCGACGCAGCCGGGGTCGAGGCCAGGCTGCACCTTGCGTCGATTCTTGCGCCACATGACCTCGGTGGTCGTCTGGGTGTGATGGCGGCCATCCGGGTTTACACATGGGAATAGAACAACCTGCAGCCCCTCGATGACCCCGGCAATGTCCTGCGCCGAGAAGCGTTGCGAGCCGTACCGCAGCCCGGTCCCTCGGGCATGGGCCTCCAGCAGGTCGGCCGCCAGGTTGACGAGGGCATCCGGCGGGACCCATTCGCGCGCATGCATTCCGCCCAGCACGACGATGGCGCTGGTGCCCGGCGCGTCGGCCGGGCCGATCCGCAGCGCGTGGGACTGCCGACCTTCCGCGGTCAAGTTGGGCAGTCGGACCAACTCGGTCGCGCTCGGGTGCGCGGCCGCGAGGTTCTCGAGCGCCGCCTCGATCTCGTCGACGTTCAAGTAGGCCACGCGGCTACTCCTTGATGCCAAGGCCGCGCGGCGCTTGCCGCTGCGCGAAACGGTTGCCGGAACCGACCTCAGCTTGCCGGGCGCGCCCGACTTCCGAGGCGTTCTCAACCACCGTCACGGTCACCGCCGAAGCGCTGCGCGCGCTGCGAACCTGGTCGATCTGGCGCATGGGCGCGTACACATCCACGACGAACTCGTCGCCCTCCCGCCGCACGACCGGCCGGCAGCCGAGATCCACTGCGGTGCCATCGAGGAACGCGCGCAGCTCCGCGAGGCTGCGGGCTCGAAGCGTTAGGCGGTGCACATCGTCGTCAGCCATGGCGCTATCCTCGATTGCCGACCGCCGCGCGCAAGCTGGGTGGTGGCGGACTATTGACTGGCGAGCTGCGTCTCCGGTTGCCGAAACCAACACATTCGCCGCGCGGGAAGATGAGCGAAGGCAGCATGGACCCGCCGGCGACGATCGTCAACCGAGGCGTCATGATTGATGAATCCTCACCTCAGGATGAGCACGCTATCGAGTCGCGGGTGCGGCACGTGCGCCGGCGGGGCCTGGCCGCGCCGGCGCCCGCCAACGAGCGAGCGCACTGGTGTCCCGATTCCGAAGTTCGCAGACATTTGCGGGGCACTCTCATGCGAGCTTCGGAACCGAAGCGACGCCAGAAAGGGCAATGATTCTTGTGCCCCCATCGAACCCGAAGTTCGCCAAATCCAACCAGCGACACTGGGTGCGGCCTTGGGTTTGGGGCACTGGACAGATGAAGTCGTTCGGCAGTTCTATTGGTCGACCGGCCGGAGAGGACCAAGCCCCGTGAAGTTCCTGATCGCGATGATGAAGCACGAGACCAACACGTTCTCGCCGGTGCCGACCGATCTCCAGCGCTTCCGCGACTGGGGATTGCACGAGGGCGAGGCGGTCGTGCGCGCCTACAAGGGCACCAACCACCCGACCGGCGCCTTTCTCGACATCGCGGCCGAGCTCGGCGCCGAGGTGGTCACGCCGGTTGCGGCCGAGGCCATGCCGTCCGGCTACGTGCAGCGCGAAGCCTACGACTATTTGAGCGACCGCATCGTCGATGCCGTCGCCGAGGGCGGCCTCGATGCGGCATTGCTCGACCTGCACGGCGCGATGGTCGCCGAGCACGAGCCGGACGGGGAGGGCGGCCTGCTGGAGCGCATCCGCGCGATCGCGCCCGAATTGCCGATCGCCGTGACCTTCGACATGCACGGCAACATGACGCAGCGCGTGATCGACAACGCCACCATCATCAACGGCTACAAGAGCTATCCGCACACCGACATGTACGTCTCCGGCATGCAGGCGGGGCGCGCCCTGGTGCGCGCGCTGCGCGGCGAAGTCGCGCCGGTGATCGCCTGGGGGCAGGTCCCGATCCTGGCGCAGACCTTGCGCATGGGCACCGCCGACGAGCCGATGAAGACGATGCAGGAGCTGTGCCGGGCCGAGGAGCGCGATCCGGCGATCCTGGCCGCCAGCGTGTTCGGCGGCTTCCCCATGGCCGACATCCCGGACGCCGGGCTCTCCGCCATCGTGGTCGCCGACAAGGAGCGCGCCAAGGCGGATGCCGCCTGCGCACGGCTGCTCGATGCCGCGTGGGCGCGCAAGGACGACTTCGTCTATCGGCACGAGCCGCTCGAGCAGGCGGTGGCGCGCGCCAAGGGCTTGACCGAAGGCCCGGTCGTCCTGCTCGACCATGCCGACAATGTCGGCTCCGGCGGCACCTCGGATTCGATGACCGTGATCGCGGAATTGCTGCGGCAGGGACTGCAGGACGTCGCGGTCGCGGCGGTGTGGGATCCGGCGGCCGTGAAGGTCATGATGGCCGCGGGCGTCGGGGCCGAGGTGACGCTCGACCTCGGCGGCAAGACCGACATGCCGTCGATCGACGCCAGGGGCAAGCCGCTGCGCCTCACCGGCAAGGTGCGGCGGCTGTCGGACGGCGCGTGGGTCGTGCGTGGGCCGATGTATACCGGCTCGCGCGTCACCACCGGCCCGACCGCGCTGTTCGATACCGGCGGGCTCTCGATCGTGGTGACGTCGCTGCATCACGAGCCGTGGGATCTCGGCATCTTCACGGCGATCGGGCTCGATCCCCGCCATTGCCGCTATCTGCTGCTGAAATCCCGCATCCACTACCGTGCCGGCTTCGCGCCGCTCGCCAAGTCGACCATCACCCTCGACGGGGTGGGGGTGACGACGTCGGACAACAGCCTGCTCAAGTTCCAGCACGTCCGCCGCCCGATCTACCCGCTCGACGAGATGCAGCGCGCCCCCCGGCCACGCTGAATCCGTTCCCGCGTCCGGTACGACGCCGCCCGGGTGGCTTGTGCGGCGCCTGCAAGCGGGTCAAAGTGTTCCGTCCTGGACCCGGATTCCGATTCTGCATGCCTCGCCCGCTGGCCGTCCGCCGCCATGACGAGATCGTTCGCCGCCTGCGCGCCGCCGGCTCGGTGACCGTCGGCGAATTGGCGGCGGCGTTCGGGGTCTCGCACGAAACCATCCGTCGCGATCTCAAGCTGTTGGCCGACCAGGGCCATCTCGACGTCGTCCATGGCGGTGCCGCGCGCCGCGGCGTGATGGAGCCTGCGCTTTCGCAGCGCGAGGGCGAGAACGCCGCCGGCAAGGCGGCGATCGGCAGTACGGCCGCCAAGATGGTGCCGGAGACCGGGACGGTGTTGCTCGACTCCGGCTCGACCACGCACGCGATTGCGCTCGAACTGGCGGCGCGCCGGGGTCTCACCATCTGCACCAATTCGTTGATCAACGCGGCGATCCTCTGCCGCGTGCCGGGCAATCGCGTGTTCATGCTGGGCGGCGAGATCGACGGCAACGACGAGGCGGTGCTCGGCATCGACGCGGTGACGTCGGTCGCCAATTTCCGGGTCGACATTGCCTTTGTCGGCGTCGGCGGATTCGCCGAGGACGGCGGCCCGACCGATTATTCGCGCTCGGCCGCGGAGATGCGCGGCGCGATGCTGTGCACCGGGCGTTCCTATTTCGTCGCCGACAAGACCAAGTTCGACCGTCGTACGGCGTTTCGCATCCCGCATTTCGACCGCTGCGCCGGCGTCATCGTCGACGAAACTCCGGGCGACCCGCTCGCTGCCTACTGGGCCGGGCGCAATCTCGAGCTCATTCAAGCCCGGCAATAATTCGACTTGGCATTTTGTGGCATTTTGTGGCTAAGTGGCGCCAGAAATGCCTGATCGAGCCACGATTCCATCCCACGCCCGCATCGTCATCGTCGGCGGCGGCATCATGGGCTGCTCGGTCGCCTACCACCTGGCCAACGCCGGCGAGACCGACGTCGTGCTGCTGGAACAGGGCCGCCTGACCGGAGGCACCACCTGGCATGCCGCCGGGCTGGTGGGGCAGCTGCGCGCGCACCAGAACATGACCCGGCTGGTGCAATACTCGGTCGACCTTTACGGACGGCTGGAGGCCGAGACCGGCCTGGCGACCGGCTGGAAGCAGTGCGGCTCGGTGGTGGTGGCACGCACGCCGGAGCGTATGACGCACCTGCGGCGCACCGCGTCGGCCGCGACCGCGCAAGGGGTGCCGTGCCACATCATCTCGGCGCGCGAGGCGGCGGAAAAATGTCCGATCATGCGCACCGACGACCTCGAAGGTGCGCTCTGGCTGCCGAGCGACGGCAAAGCCAATCCCGCCGACGTCACCCAGGCGCTCGCCAAGGGCGCGCGCATGGCCGGCGCGCGCATCTTCGAGAAGACGCGTGTCACCGCCCTTCACACCCGCAACGGCGCGGTGGCGGGGGTCTCCACGCCGCGCGGCGACATCGCCTGCGAGGTCGTGGTCAACTGCGCCGGCCAGTGGGCCAAGCAGGTCGGACGCCTGTGCGGCGTGACGGTGCCGCTGCATTCGGCCGAGCACATGTACATCGTCACCGGGCGCATCGCCGGGGTGCACCCCGACCTGCCGGTGCTGCGCGACCCCGACGGCTACGTCTATTTCAAGGAGGAAGTCGGCGGCCTGCTGATGGGCGGCTTCGAGCCGGTGGCCAAGCCTTGGGGCATGGACGGCATCCCGGACGGCTTCGAGTTCGGCATCCTTCCGGACGACTGGGATCAGTTCCAGATCTTGATGGAGAACGCGCTCATCCGCGTTCCGGCGCTGGAGCATGCCGAGGTCAAGACGTTCATGAACGGGCCCGAGAGCTTCACGCCCGACAACAATTTCATTCTGGGCGAGGCGCCGGAGCTTCGGAATTTCTTCGTCGGCGCCGGCTTCAACTCGATCGGGATCGCGTCGGGCGGCGGTGCCGGCCGCGCGCTCGCCGAATGGATCGTCGACGGCGCGCCTTCGCTCGATCTGTGGCCGGTCGACATCCGCCGCTTCGCCACCTTCCACGGCGACGACGGCTGGCTCAAGGCGCGCGTGACCGAGGTCCTCGGCCTGCACTACGCGATGCCGTGGCCCAACCGCGAGCTCGTTTCCGCGCGACCGCTGCATCGCTCCCCGCTCTACGATCGGCTGCACGCACGGCACGCGCTGTTCGGCTCCAAGATGGGTTGGGAGCGACCGAACTTCTTCGCGCCGAGCGCCGCCGAGGCGCGGCTCGACTATTCGTTCGGCCGGCAGAGCTGGTTCCGCTACGCCGCCGACGAGCACCGCGCGGCGCGCGCGGCGGTGGCGCTGTTCGACCTCACTTCGTTCGCAAAATATCTGCTGCAAGGCCCGGATGCCGAGGCCGTGCTGCAGCGCCTGTGCACCAACGAGGTGGCCGTGCCGGTCGGGCGGACCGTCTACACCGCCATGCTCAATTCCCGCGGCACCTATGAGAGCGACCTCACGGTCGCGCGGCTTGCGGCCGACACTTTCCTCATCGTCACCGGCACCGCGCAGGCGACCCGCGACGCCGACTGGATCCGGCGGCATCTGGTGGCGCGTGCGGCTGAGCCGACTCTCGATCCGTCAATTGGCCGGGATGACAGCCTGGCGCGTGCCCGCGCCGTATTGACCGATGTCACCGCCGACTATGCGGTGATCGCCGTGACCGGGCCGCGTGCCCGCGACCTGCTGGCGGCCGTCAGCGCCGCCGCGCTCGACGATGGGGCATTCCCGTTCGGTGCCATCCGCGCGATTGCAATCGGCGACGCCACGCCGTGGGCGGCGCGGCGCTCGTACACCGGCGAGCTCGGCTGGGAGCTCTATATGCCGCGGGAGGTGGCCGGCGACGTCTACGATCGGCTGGTGGAAGCGGGGGCGCGGCACGGCGCGCGCGATGCCGGCTACTACGCGCTCGAGTCGCTGCGGCTGGAAAAGGGGTATCGCGCCTGGGGGCGCGAGCTCACTCCGGACATCAACCCATACGAAGCGGGCCTCGCGTTCGCGGTGCGGCTCGACAAGGGCGACTTCATCGGCCGCGACGCGCTCGCGGCTCACCGCGGCCGCCCTCCGGCGCGCCGCCTCATGAGTTTCGTCGCGCTCTCACCCGATACGCCGCTCGCGCATGGCGGCGAATTGATCCTGCGCGACGGCGAGCCGGTCGGCGAGGTCACGTCCGCGGCGTACGGCCACACGCTCGGCGCCGTGGTTGCGCTCGGCCACGTCACGACCGGCGGCGCGCCGCTCGACCAGGCTGCGCTCGCACGCACGCGTTTCGAGCTCGACATCGCCGGTGAACGCATGCCGGTTCGCGCCAGCCTGCGCGCGCCGTATGATCCGAGCGGGGCGCGGCTGCGTGGCTGAGGTTGGCCCGCACGCGGCGTGCCGCGTCTCCTCGCCGGCACCATAGCCCCCGAAGCCGTTTGCACCCGCGGCATGGAAACCCACGTCTTCATCGCCGTCCTGATCGCCGCCGCGTGTCACGCGAGCTGGAATGCGGTGATCAAGTTCGGGCTCGACCCGTTCACGACCACGGCACTGATCGCGATCATGTCCGGCGTCGTGGCAGCACCGCTGGTGCCGGTATTCGGCCTGCCGCCCGCCGCTGCCTGGCCCTGGGTGATCGCCTCGGTGATCCTGCACCTCGGTTACTATGTCGGGCTGACCGAAGCCTACCGCTCCGGCGACATGGGGCAGGTCTACCCGATCGCGCGCGGCTCGGCCCCGCTGATGACCGCGAGCGCGAGCACGCTCCTGCTCGGCGAAGCGCTCGGGCTCGGCGGCTGGATCGGCATCGTCGTGCTCGCCGCCGGCGTCGTGCTGATGTCGCTGCGCGGCGGGCGCGATATCGCCAAGCTCGACCGGCGGGCGGTCGGCTTTGCGCTGTTCACGGCGGTGACGATCTGCGCCTACTCGCTGGTCGACGGCATCGGCGCGCGCACCGCCGGCAACGCCCATGCCTATACCGCGGCGCTGTTCGTGTGCGACGGCCTGTCGATGGCGACCTTCGCGTTGCTGCGGCGCGGCTCCGGCGTGGTCGTCGAAATGGGCCGCAACTGGAAGGCAGGACTGATCGGCGGCGCGCTTTCGCTCGTCGCCTACTGGATCGCGATCTGGGCGATGACGGTCGCGCCGATCGCGCTGGTGGCCGCGCTGCGCGAGACCTCGGTACTGTTCGGCGCGCTCATTGCGGTCATCGTGCTGCGCGAGCCGTTGCGCGCAAGCCGCATCGCGGCGGCGGTGATGATCGTCATCGGGCTGGCGCTGATCAGGCTGGGCTAGGCGGCCTGCTCCGCGCGCCGCTACCCCGCCACCGCCTTGCCGGCGGGCAGCGCCACCGCGGTCTCGTCGGCGTCCCGCTCGCGCAGCCGGCTGTCGCGCAGCTCGCCCATCACTTCCAGGATCGGATAGGCGACCGAGGTCAGGTGGCCGTTGATGCGCTTGAGGTCGCGGATCACGTCGAGATGGATCGACGAGGTCTCGATCGATTGGGTGACGCCCTCGCGCAGACGCGCGAAGTGGCTGTCGGCCGCTTCCAGCTCGGCCGCGCGCATCGTCGCCTTCTCGTTCAACAGCCGGCGCGCCAATCCGACGTCGCGGGTGGCGAATACGTTGAAGGCGAGCCGCATGTTGTCCATCACCCGCGCATGGATGCGGCGGATCTCGTCCAGGCCCTCGGGCGAGAACGCGTAGTGGTTCTTGATCTTCTTGGCGGCGAGCTCCATCAGGTTCTTGTCGATGATGTCGCCGACGTGCTCGAGATTGGTGGTGAAGGTCAGCGTCTCGACGTAGCGGCGGCTCTCCTCCTCGGACATTTCCGACTTCGAGACTTTGACCAGGTAGAGCTTGATCTGCTCGTGCAGCTCGTCGACCGCGTTGTCGGACTTCTCGACCTCCTTGACCAGCCTGGGCTCGGATTTTTCGAACACCACCAGGGCCTGCCGCAGCATGTCGGCCACGCGGTCGCCCATGTGCAGCGTCTCGCGCATGGCGCAGGCGAGCGCCTCCGAGGGGGTATCGATCACGCTGGCGTCGAGGTGACGGGGTTTGCCGGCGTCGACCGTTTCCGGCCGGTCCGGCAACGCCCGCGCGGCGAGCTGCGCCACCAGCGCGACCAGCGGCAGGAACACGAGCGCGACGAGGAGATTGAAGCCGGTGTGGAAATTGATCACCAGCCGTCCCGGGTCGGCTTCGATCCGGGCCAGCATCGCCGCGGCCGGCGTCAGCGCAAACAGCAGCGGCAGCGCGACCGTGAAGCGCATGGCGAGATTGCCGAGCGGCACGCGCCGCCCCGCCGGCGGCGAGCCGGCGAGCAAGACGAACGGCGCCAGCGCCCCGCCGACATTGGCGCCGAGCACGAGGGCGAGCGCGAGCGGCACCGGCAGCGCCTGCGCGGCCGCGAGCGACATCACGAGGAGCACCACCGACAGGCTCGAATGCACCAACCAGGTGGCGGCGGTCGCCACGAGGAAGCCGAGCAGCGGCTCGCCGGCGAGCCCGGTGAGGAGCGAGCGGAACGTCGGCGACTCGCGCAGCGTCGCGCCCGCGGCGCCGAGATTGACGAGCGCGAGCAGCATCAGGCCGAGCCCGATCGCGACGCGCGCGACCGCACGCGCCTTGTCGACCTCGGTCGCCATGAACAGGATCACGCCCGCGCCGACGCATACCGACCATAGCCAGGCGATGTTGAACGAGAACGCCTGCGCCGCGATGGTCGAGCCGACGTCGGCGCCGAGCATCACTGCGAGCGCGATCGGCAGCGCGATCAGCCCGCGGGCCGCGAACGAGGCCAGCAGCAGCGCCGTTGCGGTCGAGCTCTGCAGCAGGCCGGTGAGCCCGACCCCGGCGACGAATCCGCTGCCGCGCCCGGCCACCCGCGTCGCGATGATGCGCCGGAGCGCGGCGCCGAAGGCCCGCGTCATGCCGGTCCGCACCATGCGCACGCCCCAGAGCAGCAGCGCGACGCCGCCCACGAAGGCGAAGAGCAGTTCGGTGCCTGGCATCCTTAGGCGGTCATCCTTGCGTGGTTGCGCGGGGCGACTCCCGAAGCCCAATGTAATCCCAAACCGATGCGGTAAAAAGTGGGAATTCTCGGGAAAATGTGGTGGCGAGGTCTGTCGCGTTTACTCGCCTACTGGAGCGGGGAGTGCGGGGCCGGCAGCATCACGGTCGAATGCAATTCCTCGAGCAGTCCTGTGCTGTTCTTGAGGAACTCCTGCCAACCAGGGTCCTTTAGCAACGCGGCTCGAGCTGCAGCGCGAGCGTTGAGGTCGGAATAGGCCCAGATATGACATACCTCGTTGACTTGCGGCGCCTCGGTCGCCCACAGTCCGACCATCCAGGTATACTTCTCGCGCACCGCCAGCACGCCGGTGAAGAGCTCAAGCCAGCGCGCCACGCCGCCCGGAATGGTCCGGTAATTGCGAAACTCGTAGATGTTGGGCGCCTGCACCGGGGGCTTCAGTGGCCGGATCGCGCTCAGCAGGCGGATCTCCTGGCGTATCAGATGAGGGCGAAGCAGCGGGATGCATTCGGCGCTCCAGCGCGGATCCATGTTCAGCTCGGCTAGAAGTCGTGTTCGCTGGTTGAGATCTTGATAGCCCCACAGTTCCATCACTTGGTTGAGCGGCCCGATTTCCGTCTGCCAACAGCCTTCGAGCTTGCCATAGGTGTCCTTGCGGACATCAAGCGACATCCCGGCGGCCTTCACGACGTCGGCCAGCGATCGCTGCTTTGCAGTGGATGTCCGCAGCTCGTAGATCATCACGCGCTTGCTCCGGCCACGCATCAGGTGTGCGTGCCACAACGGATTTTGTCTATCAGTCCATCGCGGATCACACCCGCTGATACTCGATTTTTTCGATCCTGCGCACTTCTCACCATCGGCACTCCGGGGAGTCCCGATACACGCTTGGCCAACAGCTACGCCGTCGATTTCGTCAAAACGTCTTGGCGCCGTTGATCGTGAGCATCACCGCGTAGAGCGATGTGGTGGCGGTGATGAACAGGCGGTTGCGCTTGGGGCCGCCGAAACAGACGTTGGAGAGAATCTCCGGCACCAAGATTTTTCCGAGCAACGTGCCGTCGGGGTCGTAGCAGTGCACGCCCTCGTCGGTCGAGGTCCAGATGCGGCCGGCCTCGTCGAGCCGGAAGCCGTCGAAGCGCCCGGCCGTGCAGGTCGCGAACACGCGGGGCCTGCTGATGGTGCCGTCCTCGGCGACGTCGTAGACGCGCATGTTGCGTTGCGAGGGATGCGAGTCGACGATGTAGAGCCGCCGCTCGTCCGGCGAGAAGGCAAGCCCGTTCGGGCGGACGAAATCGTCGGCGACCGGGATCAGCGTGCCGTTCAAGGCGTCGGCGCGGAACACGTAGTTCTTGCCGAGCTCGCTTTCGGCCTTGTGGCCCTCATAATCGGAGAGAATGCCGAACGGCGGATCGGTGAACCAGATCGAGCCGTCCGACTTGACCACTACGTCGTTCGGCGAGTTGAGCCGCTTGCCCTGGTAATGCTCGGCGAGCACTGTGATGCGGCCGTCGTGCTCGGTGCGGGCGACGCGCCGGCCGCCGTGCTCGCAGCTCACCAGCCGGCCCTCGCGGTCGACGGTGTGGCCGTTGGCGTAGCCGCACGGCTGGCGGAACACGCTGACATGGCCGTCGCACTCGTCGTAGCGCAGCATGCGGTCGTTGGGGATGTCCGAGAACAGCAGCGAGCGCGCCGCCGGCAGATAGGCCGGGCCCTCGGTCCAGCGCGCCCCGGTCCACAGCCGCTCGAGCTGGGCGGTGCGGTTGAAGCAGGCGCGGAAGCGCTCATCGAGGACTTCGTAGGGGCCGAGGGACATCATGCATCCTTCCAGGTCAGTGGCGGAGCAGGGGCGGGCAGCGCTTGAAATGCCGGCTGGGAAAACCTAATTTGGCCATCAATAGCCAAATTCGGGAGGATGCGCCATGGCGACGTACAGCCTAGCGCAGGCGAAGGATCAGCTGTCGAGACTGGTGGATGAGGCGCTCTCGGGCGAGCTGGTGACCATCACGCGTCACGGCAAGGCGGTTGTGCACCTGACGCCTGCGCGACCTACCCCTCGGGTCATGACGATCGAGGATATCGAGGATTTGGCGCGGTTTCGAGAGACTTTGCCGCGGTTGTCGAGAAATGCCGTCGACATCATTCGTGAGATGCGCGACGAGGAGTAAAAATCGGGTGTCAGATCCAACCGCTGCGACTCGATATCTCGATACATCCGCCATTGCGCCAATGTTTGTCCCGGACGGACACAGCGACGCAATGCGGGGATGGCTGGCAAGGAAAGCGCAGCCTCTCATCATCAGCGATTTTGGCGCAGCTGAATTTGCCGCCGCGGTCGGCCGATTGCTTCGCATGGGCGAGTTGAGGGCGACAGACACCAATGCCGTGTTGTCGAAGTTCGACCGTTGGCGCACCGACCAGGTATTGGTTCGATTGACAACCGCCAATGACATTGCCGCTTGCGACCGTCTGGTCCGCGACTTCCGCCTCAAGCTTGGGGCGGCCGACGCCCTGCATCTCGCCATCGCAATTACGATCGATGCGCCGCTGGTCACGTTCGATCTTCGTCTAGCGAGTGCTGCCCGCCTGGTTGACCATCCGGTAGCAGTCCCAAATCAGGCAGCCTGAGCTTGTTATTGACCGCTTTTGTGGTATTTTGTGGCCGGACTTTCATAGGAATTTTCTATGACCACAGAACGCGCCGCCTCCGAGACCGGCGATCCCCTGCTGCTGACTCCAGGCCCGCTCACCACATCCAAGCGGGTGAAGGAGGTCACGGTGCATGACTGGGGCTCGCGCGACGCCACCTTTTTGCGCATCAACGACGCAGTGCTGGCGCGCATGCGCGACGTCGTCCATGGCGGCAACGAGTTCGTCACCGTCCCGATGCAGGGCTCGGGTACATTCGCGGTGGAGGCCATGCTAACGACCTTCGTGCCGCGCGAGGGGCGCGTGCTGCTGCTGGTCAACGGCGCCTACGGCCACCGCGCCAAGCGCATCTGCGAGATCGCCGGGCGCCAAGCGGTCGTGCACGAGACGCCGGAAGACACCCCGCCCAACCTCGCCGAGGTGGAGCGCCTGCTCGCGAGCCAACCGATCACCCACGTGTTCGCGGTCCATTGCGAGACCACGTCGGGGATTCTCAATCCGATTGCCGAGATCGCCGCGCTGGCGGCCCGCCATGGCAAGCGCCTGCTGATCGACGCCATGAGCGCGTTCGGCGCGCTGCCGCTCGATGCGCGCGAGCTCGCCTTCGACGCGGTCGCGGCCTCCTCCAACAAGTGCATCGAAGGGATCCCGGGTCTCGGCTTCGTGATCTGCCGCACGACGGCGTTGGCCGCCACCGCCGGCAATGCCACCACCTTGACGCTCGATCTCCACGACCAGTGGCGCAATTTCGAGCGCACCGGGCAGTACCGCTTCACGCCGCCGATCCACGTCATCGTATCGTTCCACCAGGCGCTGGAGGAATTCCTGGCCGAAGGCGGCGTCGCCGGACGGGGCGGCCGCTACGCCGAGAACTGCCGGGTCCTGATCGACGGGATGCGCGCGCTCGGGTTCGAGCCGCTGCTGGCCGACCGGCTGCAGGCGCCGATCATCGTCACCTTCCGCATGCCGGCCGACCCCCGCTTCGTGTTTCAGGCCTTCTATGACAAGCTCAAGGACCGCGGCTACGTGATCTATCCGGGCAAGCTTACGGTCGCCGAATCGTTTCGTATCGGGTGCATCGGCCGGCTCTATCCGGATCAGATGCGGGGCGCGGTCGCCGCGATCGGAGACATCCTGCGGGAAATGGGGGTAAGCTCGCTCAAGCCGGCCAAGGCAGCGGCGTGACGGAGCGCGCATGAACTACAATCCGCCCCGGGCGGGACAAGTCACCGCCAACGGCCGCAATTACCGCATGCCGGACGTGCCGCGCGTCGTGGTCTGCATCGATGGCTCGGAGCCCGGCTACATCGAGCGCGCGATCGAGCAGGGGCTGGCGCCGAATTTCGCGCGCCTGATGGCGCAGGGCTCGAACCTCGTCGCGCTGTCGGTGATCCCGAGCTTCACCAATCCGAACAACATCTCGATCATCACCGGGGCGCCGCCGGCGGTGCACGGCATCGCCGGCAACTATTTCTACGACCCGGACACCCGCCAGGAAGTGATGATGAACGACGCGCGCTTCATGCGCGCGCCGACCGTCATGCAGGCGTTCCACGAAGGCGGCGCCAAAGTCGCGATCGTGACCGCGAAGGACAAGCTGCGCACGCTGCTCGGCAACGGCCTGGACTTCGCGAGCGGCCGCGCCGTGGCCTTCTCGTCGGAGCGCGCCGACAAGGCCACGCTTGCCGACAACGGCATCGCCGACGTGCCGGCGCGCGTCGGCATGCCGGTGCCGGACGTCTACTCGGCGCGGCTGTCGGAGTTCGTCATGGCGGCCGGCGTCTCGCTGCTCCGGCGCGAGCGGCCCGACCTGATGTACCTGTCGACCACCGACTACGTGCAGCACAAGGCGGCACCCGGCACGCCGGCGGCGAACGACTTCTACGCCATGATGGACCGCTACGTCGGCGAGCTCGACGCGCTCGGCTGCGTGCTGGCGCTCACCGCCGATCACGGCATGAACGACAAGCATCTGCCGAACGGCGAGCCCGACGTGATCTACCTGCAGGACCTTTTCGACGACTGGCTCGGCAAGGATGCGGCCCGCGTGATCCTGCCGATCACCGATCCGTACGTCGCCCACCACGGCGCGCTGGGGTCGTTTGCCACCGTGTACGCTCCGAGCGGCGTCGCGCTCAACGAGCTGGTCGGACGGCTGCGCGGCGTGGAAGGGGTCGATGTCGCGATCGGCCGCGCCGAGGCGTGCAAGCGCTTCGAGCTGCCGGGCGACCGCATCGGCGACATCGTCGTCACCTCCACGGTACACAAGGTGCTCGGCACCAGCCGCGACCGTCATGATCTGTCGGGGCTGGACGAGCCCTTGCGTTCGCATGGCGGCCTCACCGAAGAAACGGTGCCGATGATCGTCAATCGCAAGGTCTCGTTGCCGGAGGGACGTCGCCTGCGCAATTTCGACGTATTCGACATTGCGCTCAATCATGTGTCGCAGTCCCCATCCTGAGGAGCGCCGAAGGCGCGTCTCGAAGGCTGAGGCCTGGGCCGTCTCGCGCTTCGAGACGCCGTCCTTCGGCAGGCTCGGGACGGTTCCTCGGAGTGAGGCGGAGAAAGGTCGCGGAGTCTACTCATGAACATCCAGACCCAGCTTGTCGCGGCGCCCGTGCGTCATGAGGCGATGCGCATCGCCGGCAAACGCGTCGACCTCGCCGAGCGGATCGAGGTGTTCAATCCGTACACCAACGAGGTCGCCGGTACCGTTCCGGCGGCGCGCCCCGAGCACGTGCGCGAGGCGTTCGCCAAGGCCAAGGCGTTCAAGCCTAAGCTCACCCGCTACGAGCGCCAACAGATCCTCCTGCGCACCGCCGAGATGCTGCGCGACCGCAAGGAGGAGTTCGCGCGGCTGATCACCGCCGAGTCCGGCCTGTGCTGGAAGGATTCGCTCTACGAGGCGGGCCGCGCCTACGACGTCTATTCGTTCGCCGGCCAGCTCGCCATCAGGGACGACGGCGAGGTCTATTCCTGCGACATCTCCCCGCAAGGCAAGGCGCGCAAGATCTTCACCACGCGCTACCCGCTCGGCGGCGTGATCTCCGCCATCACGCCATTCAACCATCCGCTCAACATGGTGTCGCACAAGATCGCGCCGGCGATCGCGACCAACAACCGCGTGGTGCTCAAGCCGACCGAGCTCACCCCGCTGACCGCGCTTGCGCTCGCGGACGTGCTCTACGAGGCCGGCTTGCCGCCCGAAATGCTGTCGGTCGTCACCGGCAATCCGTCGACCATGGGCGACGCCATGATCACGGATCCAGACTGCGACCTGATCACCTTCACCGGCTCGGTGCGGGTCGGAAAATACATCGCCGAGAAGGCAGGCTATCGGCGGATCGTGCTCGAGCTCGGCGGCAACGACCCGCTGATCGTGATGGAGGACGCCGAGCTCGACAAGGCCGCCGAGCTTGCGGTCGCGGGCGCGACCAAGAACTCGGGCCAGCGCTGCACCGCGGTAAAGCGCATCCTGGTGGTGGACAAGGTTGCCGACGCCTTCGCCGAGCAGGTCGCGGCGAAGGCGAGGAAGCTCAAGGCCGGCGACCCGACGGACCCGGAAACCGACGTCGGTACGGTCATCACCGACAAGGCGGCGGCGCTGTTCGAGCGCCGGGTCGAGGACGCCGTCGCGCGCGGAGCCGCCGTCCTCTACGGCCGCCAGCGCGCAGGCGCGCTGTTTCCGCCGACGGTGGTCGACAAGGTCCCTTACGACTGCGAGTTGGTTCACCAGGAAACCTTCGGGCCGGTGATCCCGATCATCCGCTGTCCGGACGACATCGCGCAGGTCATCCGGATCTCCAACTCGACCGCCTACGGCCTGTCCTCCGGGGTGTGCACCAACCGGCTCGACTATATCACCCGGTTCATCAACGAGTTGGAGGTCGGCACCGTCAACATCTGGGAGGTGCCCGGCTATCGGATCGAGATGTCGCCGTTCGGCGGCATCAAGGATTCCGGGCTCGGCTACAAGGAGGGGGTGGTCGAAGCCATGAAGAGCTTCACCAACGTGAAGACCTACTCCTTGCCTTGGCCGGCCTGAGGCTGGCACGATGCTTGAAAGTCCGGTGAAGTGTCATGTGATCTTCACCCAAGCATGTGACGGGAACAGCCGATCGCTTGTGGACGATCGCATAACACGGGGGAGTTCATGAAGAAGCTGGTATTGGCCGGTGCCGCGCTCGGCCTCATGGCCGCTACGGGGTTCGTTACCCCGGCGCAAGCGCAGAAGGCGCGGCTCAACATCTACACCTCGCTCGAGAACGACCAGCTCGGCCCGTTCAAGCAGGCGATCGAGAAGGCGGTGCCGGAAGTCGAAGTGGTGTGGACCCGCGACTCGACCGGCGTGATCACCGCCCGCTTCCTCGCCGAGAAGGACAATCCGCGTGCCGACATGGTGCTCGGCCACGCCGCCACCGCGCTGCTGCTGTTCGAGAAGATGGGGCTCTTGGAGCCCTACAAACCGCAGGGCGCGGACCAGCTCAAGGAGGTCTTCCGCGATACCAAGGAGCCGTACACCTGGACCGGCATGGATGCCTACCTCGGCGTGATCTGCTTCAACACCGCCGAGGCCGGCAAGGCCGGCGTGAGCGCGCCGAAGTCGTGGAAGGACATGCTCGACCCGAAATACAAGGGCAAGCTGGTGATGCCGCATCCGGCTTCATCCGGGACCGGCTACCTGATGGTCGGCGGTTGGCTGCAGATGATGGGCGAGGCCGAGGGCTGGAAGTTCATGGACGGCCTGCACGACAACATCGCGGTCTATACCCACTCCGGCTCGGCGCCCTGCGTGCAGGCCGCGCGCGGCGAGCGCGTTGCCGGCATCGCGCTCGACATGCGCGGCGCATCGGAGAAGTCGAAGGGCGCGCCGCTCGAGGTCGTGATCCCGTCGGAAGGCACGGGCTGGGAGATGGAGGCTTCCGGCATCGTCAAGGGCACCAAGAACCTTGCCGCCGCCAAGAAGGTTGCCGACTGGGCCGCCACCAAGGAGGCGAACGAGCTCTATTCCAAGACCTACGCGGTGGTGGCGATGCCGGGCGTTCAGAACTACCCGCCCAACTACCCGGCCAATGCCGAGAAGGCGATGATCAAGAACGATTTCACCTGGATGGCCGAGAACCGCGAGCGCATCCTGGCGGAGTGGACCAAACGCTACGAGTCGAAAGCAGCGCCGAAGAACTGACGTGAGGGGGACAGCTGTGGCGGCTGTCATCCCGGCCAAGCGGGCCCGGCCGACGGCCGGGTTCGCGCGAGCCGGGATCCATGTACCCCGATATGCGAGACCGGGATATATGGAACCCGGCGCTCGCTTCGCTCGGCCGGGATGACCGTGGAGACTGGGGCACGCGAGCCGCCGATGGCGGCGCCGATACCGAGCGCCGCTGCCGGCGCGCCCTATCTGCGGGTGCGCGACCTGGTCAAGCGTTTCGGCGCCTTCACCGCGCTCAAGGAGGTCGCGCTCGATGTCAGCAGGAGCGAGTTCGTCTGCTTCCTCGGCCCCTCCGGCTGTGGGAAGACCACGCTCCTGCGCGCGATCGCCGGCCTCGATCCGCAGGACCAAGGGACGATCGAGATTGCCGGGCGCGACGTGTCGCGGCTGCCGCCCGCGGCGCGCGACTTCGGCATCGTGTTCCAGTCCTACGCGCTGTTCCCCAACCTGACCGTGTTCGACAATGTCGCGTACGGCCTGGTCAATCGCCGCCGCGCCAAGGCGGAGATCGCAGGCCGCGTCGGCGACTTGCTTGCGCTCGTCGGGTTGCATGACCAGGCAAGCAAATACCCGGTGCAGCTGTCCGGCGGGCAGCAGCAGCGCGTCGCGTTGGCGCGCGCGCTCGCGACCTCGCCCGGCCTGCTGCTGCTCGACGAGCCGCTGTCCGCGCTCGATGCCCGGGTGCGCGTGCGGCTGCGCGACGAGATCAAGGCGCTGCAGCGTCGCCTCGGCGTCACCACCATCATGGTCACGCACGACCAGGAGGAGGCGCTCGCCATGGCCGACCGCATCGTGGTCATGAACCAGGGTGCGATCGAGCAGGTGGGCACGCCGGCGGAGATCTATCGCCGCCCGGCAAGCGCCTTCGTCGCCGATTTCGTCGGCGCCATGACGTTCTTCGATGCGGAGTTCGTGGGGCCGAAGCGCTTGCGCGTCGGCAAGGTGGAGATTTCCTGCGCCGACGATCGCGGCCTGCCGCGCGGTGCCGCGGTCAGCATCGGCCTGCGCCCGGAAGAGGTTCGCGTCCGCAACATCGACAGCGAGACCCCGAACCGCCTTGCCGCCACGGTCGCGCTGATCGATTTTCTCGGACCGTTCTGCCGCGCGCGGCTCGAGCTCGAGGCCGCGCCGGGCGTCGCGCTGCTGGCGGATTTCTCGACCAACCTGATGCGCGATCTCGGCGTGGTCGAGGGTCAGTCTTTGACGGTGGCATTGCCGCCGGAATCGCTGCGCGTGTTTGCGAAGGGCTGATCGTGAGCGCCTCGCCAGAGGAGAGCGCGTGACCATCGCCACCACACCTGCCGCGCTGAGGCAGGCAGCTCCGGCCGAGCGCGTGATCCGCGACGAATGGATCGCGCGCGCGGGTATTGCGCTGCTGGTGTTGTGGCTGCTCGTGAGCATCGCCTTGCCGCTGTGGGCGCTGTTGTCGAAGAGCTTCCAGAGCGCGGATGGCGCGTTCGTCGGCGTCGCCAACTATGTCCGCTACTTTTCGACGCCGGCGCTGTTCGGCTCGATCTTCAACAGCATCTGGGTCGCGCTGGTGACCACCGTGATCGTCATCCCGGCGGCGTTTCTCTATGCGTTCGCGCTGACCCGCTCGACCATGCGGTTCAAAGGCCTGTTCTACGCGCTCGCGCTGCTGCCGCTGTTTGCGCCCTCGCTCTTATCCGCGATTTCGCTGATCTACCTGTTCGGCAATCAGGGCCTGCTCAAGGACCTGCTGGCCGGGGCCTCGATCTATGGACCGATCGGCATCGTGGTCGCGCAGGTGTTCTATTGCTTTCCACATGCGCTGATCATCCTGGTCGCCGCGCTCGCGCTTGCCGACGCGCGGCTCTATGAGGTCGCCGAGGCGCTCGGCACCTCCAGGGTGCGCGTATTCCGGACCGTGACGCTGCCGGGTGCCAAGTACGGCCTGATCAACGCGGCGTTCGTCGTGTTTACGCTGGTGGTGACCGACTTCGGCATCGCCAAGGTGATCGGCGGCCAGTTCAACGTGCTGGCCACCGACGCCTACAAGCAGGTGGTCGGGCAGCAGAACTTCGAGATGGGCGCTGTCGTCGGCATGGTGCTGCTCACGCCGGCGGTGCTCGCCTTCGTGATCGACCGGCTGGTGCAGCGCCGGCAGGTGGCGCTGTTGTCGGCGCGCGCGGTGCCGTTGCAGCCGAAGCCGCACGCGCTGCGCGACGCAGCGCTTATCGGCTACTGCCTGGCGATCGGCGGCTTGATCGCGATCGTGCTCGGGGTTTCGGTGTGGGCCTCGTTCATCACCTACTGGCCCTACAACCTGTCGCTGACGCTGCGGAACTACGCCTTCTCGACCTACGATCCGGAGGGCTGGTCGTCGTATTTCAACTCGGTCGCCATGGCGGCGCTGGCCGCGACCTTCGGCACCCTGGTCGCGTTCACCGGCGCCTACCTGGTCGAGAAGACCAAGATCTCGCTCGCCGGGCGCGCGTTCGCGCATCTGTTGGCGATGCTGCCGATGGCGGTGCCCGGCCTGGTGCTCGGGCTCGGCTACGTGTTCTTCATCAATGCGAGCTGGAACCCGCTCAACATCCTCTACGGCACGCTGATCGTGCTGGTGGTCAACTCGGTCGCCCATTTCTACACCGTCGCGCACATCACTGCGCTGACCGCGCTCAAGCAGATCGACCCGGAGTTCGAGTCGGTGTCGGCGTCCTTGAAGGTGCCGTTCTGGCGGACGTTCGCGCGCGTCACGGTGCCGATCTCGCTGCCGGCGATCCTCGACATCGCGATCTACATGTTCGTCAACGCGCTCACCACGGTGTCGGCGGTCATCTTCCTGTACGGGCCGGCCACCAAGCTCGCCTCGATCGCGATCGTGCACATGGACGAGGCCGGCTCGACCTCGGCGGCGGCCGCCATGGCGACCATGATCGTCGCCACCGCGCTCGGCGCCAAGCTCCTGCACATCCTGCTCGACCGCGTGCTGTTCACGCGGCTGCAGGCCTGGCGCAAGCGGTGAGCGTTGCTCGAACTCGTGGCGGCAGAAAGAATGTCATCCCGGCCAAGTGAGCGTAGCGAGCGCGAGCTGGGATCCATGTGCCCCAGTGAAGGGAAAATGGTCAGTGCTTCGTGGTTCCCGGCTCTCGCGTTACGCGCTCGGCCGCAATGACAACTGAGATTGCGTCGATGCGGGCAGTCGCATCTCCACCGGCCGAATCCGAGAGCGACACCAACCTGTCGCCGGCGCGGCGGGAATGGGCGGAACGAAATCTCGACGCCGCCGCCAAGGCGCTGCTGGCGGAGGACGCGCGCTATTTCCTGCACCAGTCGGTCTCGACCCCATGCCTCAACGCCATCGTCAAGGCGGAAGGCATCTGGATCGAGGATACCGCCGGCCGCCGGTACATGGATTTCCACGGCAACAACGTCCACCACATCGGCTACGGGCATCCGCGCCTGAAGCGCGCGATCGCCGAGCAGATGGATGCGCTGCCGTTCACGCCCCGGCGCTACGCCTCGGAGCCGGCGGTCGCGCTCGCGCGCAAGCTTGCAGAAATCGCGCCCGGCGGCCTCGGCAAGGTCCTGTTCACCACCGGCGGGTCGGATGCGGTCGAGGTCGCGGTCAAGCTCGCGCGGGCCTCGACCGGCCGCTACAAGACGCTGTCGTTCTGGGACGCCTTCCACGGCGCCGGCTTTGGCGCGGCGGCGGTCGGCGGCGAGGCGCTGTTCCGCGCCAGCGCGCACGGGCCCTTGATGCCGGGCGCCGAGCACGTGGCGCCGTTCGGCAGCTACCGTTGCCCTTACGGCACGGCGACCGCCGAGGAATCGGGCGAGGCCTGCGCGCGCATGATCGAGTACGTGCTTGCGCGCGAGGGCGACTTTGCCGCCTTCGTGGCCGAGCCGATCCGCGCGGTTCCCTACGTGCCGCCGCCGGGCTTCTGGCGCCGGGTGCGCGCCGCCTGCGACCGCCACGGCACGCTCTTGGTGTTCGACGAGATCCCGACCGGGCTCGGCAAGAGCGGTCGCATGTTCGCGTGCGAGCACGACGACGTCGTCCCCGACATCCTGGTGCTCGGCAAGGCGCTCGGCGGCGGAATCCTGCCGATCGCCGCTGTCATTGCGCGGCCCGAACTCGACGTCGGCGCGCCCTACGCCTTCGGCCACTACACGCATGAAAAGAACCCGGTGACCGCGCGCGCCGCGCTCACCACCATCGAGATCATCGAGGATGAGGGATTGGTCGCCAACGCCGCCAGGGTCGGCGCCTTCGCGCTCGAGCGGCTGCGCCAGATGCAGCAGCGCCACCCCCTGATCGGAGACGTGCGCGGCCGCGGGCTGGTGATCGGGGCCGAGCTGGTGACCGATCGCGTCGGCAAGCTGCCGGCGAACGCGGCCGCCGAGGCGGTGATGTATCGTGCGCTCGAACGCGGGCTGTCGTTCAAGACCACATTCGGCAATGTCTTGACGCTCACCCCGCCATTGACGATCACCGAGGCCGAGATGACCGGTGCGCTCGACATCTTGGACGCCTGCCTTGGCGAGTGCGCGAACCGATGACCGACGTTGTGGACATCCTGGTGCGGCGCGAGCGGGCGGATCAGCCGGACATCGTCCCCTTGATCGAAGCGTCGGACGCCTTCGCAAACGCGCTCTATCCGCCCGAAAGCAACCACTTCGTCGACATCGCCACCCTGTGCGACCCCGCCGTGGTGTTCCTGGTCGCGCGCCGGGCCGGCCGCGCCATCGGCTGCGGCGCGCTGCTGCGCGACCCGCGCGGCTGGGGGGAGATCAAGCGGATGTTCGTGACCGACGAAGCGCGCGGCCAAAAGCTCGGCGCCCGCCTTCTTGGCGAGCTCGAACGCAGCGCCGCCGCCGCGGGCCTGCATCTCATCCGGCTCGAGACCGGCATCCACAGCGCGGCCGCGCTTGCGACCTACCGACGAGCGGGCTACCGAGAGTGCCCGCCGTTCGGAGACTATCGTCCGGATCCGTTGAGCGTGTTCATGGAGAAGAGGCTGGATTCGTAACCCATAGCCCGGATGAGCGCAGCGAAATCCGAGGCACCTTGCCGGATTTCCGCTTCGCTCCATGCGGGCTACGGTCGAGGGTGGGCGAGGGGGGCTGATGCAACCGCATGACGTAAAGACCGCGGCACAGGCGCGCTCGATCGTCGAGAAGCGCGGGCTCTCGCACGTCAAGCTCGGCGTGTTCGATGCCGACGGCGTGCTGCGCGGCAAGTACATGAGCCGCGACAAATTCCTGTCCGCGCTCGAAGGCGGGTTTGGGTTCTGCGACGTCGTGCTCGGGTGGGACTCCAACGATCAGCTCTACGACAACGTCAGCTTCACCGGCTGGCATACCGCCTACCCCGATGCGCACTGCCGCATCGCGCCGTCGACCTGCCGGGCGCTGCCGCTCGAAGGCGACATGCTGCTCTTCCTCGCCGAGTTCGCCGAGCCAGCCGAGGCGCTGTGCCCGCGCGGCACGCTCAAGCGCGTGCTCAAGCGCGGCGAGGACATGGGCTATGCGGCGATGGCGTCGGCCGAGTTCGAGTTCTTCCTGTTCGATGAGACGCCACACTCGGTGCGCGACAAGAACTTTCGCGGCTTGAAGAATCTCACGCCCGGCTTCTTCGGCTATTCGGTGCTGCGCGCCTCCGTGCACGCGGAGTTCTACGACGCGCTGCTCAAGCTGTGCGACGAGATGCGGCTTCCGCTCGAGGGCCTGCATACCGAGACCGGGCCCGGCGTGCTGGAGGCGGCCATCACCTATTCCAATGCGCTCGAAGCGGCCGATCGCGCCGCGCTGTTCAAGACCTTCACCAAGATCCTGGCGCAACGGCGCGGGCTGATGGCGACGTTCATGGCCAAGTGGTCGCGCGACTGGCCCGGCCAATCCGGCCACCTGCACATCTCGCTGCAGGATCGCCGCGGCAAGCCGGTGTTCCACGCCCCCCGCAAGCCCGATCAGATGTCGGACGAGATGCGCTGGTTCATCGGCGGACAGCAGGCGCTGATGCCGGAGCTGCTGGCCATGGTCGCCTCCACCGTCAACTCCTATACGCGGCTGATCCCTGGTTTCTGGGCCCCGACCGATGCGACCTGGGGGATCGAGAACCGCACCTGCGCGCTGCGCGCGATCCCCGGCTCGCCGAAGTCGCAACGGGTCGAGTACCGGATCGCCGCCGCCGACATCAATCCGTATGTTGCGCTCGCGGCCGCGGTCGGCTCGGGCCTGTGGGGCATCGAGCACCGGATCGAGCCCGATCCGCCGATCGAGGGCAATTCCTACGCCCGCAATCACCCCGAGAAGCGGCAGCTGCCGCGCACGTTGTGGGATGCGGCGCAGCGCCTGAAAGCCTCGGAGCCGGCGCGCGCTCTGTTCGGCGACGCGTTCGTCGAGCACTACGCGGCGACGCGCGAGTGGGAGGAGCGCGAGTTCCGCAAGGCGATCACCGACTGGGAGCTCGCACGTTATTTCGAGATCATCTAGGATGCTTCCAATGCAATCCACCGCTTTCGCCATGGCCGGGCGGGCAATCGCCACAGCGATTGCGAGGGGTGTCCCGGCCATCTACGTCATTCGTGCGGGCGGCTTGCAGTGCAAGACGTGGATGCCCGCGACGAGCGCGGGCATGACAGAGTGATGCCCGATATCGTCTGCGTCTCTCCGGTCGACGGCCGCGAGGTCGTCCGCCGCCCGTCGGCCACGCCGGGCGAGATCGAGGCGGCGGTCGCGGCGGCGCGCCGTGCGCAGGCGAAGTGGCGCGCCGCGCCGCTTGCCGAGCGGGCGCAGCTGCTCGGCGTCGCGGTCGACGCCATGCTGGCGATGCGCGACGAGATCGTGCCGGAGCTCGCCTGGCAGATGGGGCGGCCAGTCAAATTCGGAGCCGGCGAGTTGCGCGGATTCGAGGAGCGCGCGCGCCACATGATCGCGCTCGCGCAAAGCGCGCTCGCTCCCGTGGTGCCCGACCCGCAGCCCGGCTTCACGCGCTACGTCAAGCGCGAGCCGCTCGGCCTCGTGCTCACGGTCGCGCCCTGGAACTATCCTTACCTGACGGCGGTGAACTCGGTGGTGCCGGCGCTGATGGCCGGCAACGCCGTCATCCTCAAGCACGCCGCGCAGACGTTGCTGGTCGGCGAACGCTTCCAGCGCGCGATCGACGCGGCCGGATTGCCGGCCGGCCTGTTTCGCACGCTGACGCTGTCGCATGACGATACCCTCAAGCTGATTGGTTCGGGCGCTGTCGACCAGGTCTGCTTCACCGGATCGGTTCCGGCCGGCCGCGCGATCGAGCGGGCCGCCGCCGGCACGTTCGCCGGCGTCGGGCTCGAACTCGGCGGCAAGGACCCGGCCTACGTGCGTGCCGACGCCGATCTGGCGCACGCGGTGGAGAATCTGGTCGACGGGTCGTTCTTCAATTCCGGTCAATGCTGCTGCGCGATCGAGCGCATCTATGTCCACGCCGACGTCTACGACCGCTTCGTCGAGGGCTTCGCCGACCTGACGCGGCAGTACGTGCTCGATGATCCGCTCGATGAGCGCACGACGCTGGGGCCGATGGCGCAGCCGCGGCTCGCCGCGACCGTGCGCGCGCATGTCGACGAGGCGCTCGCCAAAGGGGCGCAGCCGCTGATCGATCAGCGGCCCTTCAGGAAAGCCGCCGCGAACTCGACCTATGTCGCCCCGCAGGTGCTCCTCAGCGTCGATCATTCCATGCGGGTGATGATGGAAGAGACGTTCGGGCCGGTGGTCGGCATCATGCGGGTAAGCGACGACGACGAGGCGACCGCCCTGATGAACGACTCGCCGTATGGGCTGACCGCCTCGATATGGACCAGGGACTTGGCCGCCGCCGAACGCATCGGCGCGCGCATCGAGACCGGCACGGTCTACATGAATCGCTGCGACTATCTCGACCCCGGTCTGGCCTGGACCGGCGTGAAGGACACCGGCCGAGGTGCAACGCTGTCACGCATCGGCTATGAGACGCTCACGCGGCCGAAGAGCTTCCACCTGCGGCAGATTTGAGATCAACCTCGTCCTCAAGGAGCGCCCGCACGGGCGCGTCTCGAGGACGGTCGCTTGCACTGCCCCTGTCCTTCGAGACGCCGCGCTTTGCGCGGCTGCTCAGGGATGAGGCGTCGGGAGAACCGGGATGCAGCTGCGCGGAAACTGGAACTATCCGACCGCCGTGCGCTTCGGCGCCGGGCGGATCGCCGAACTGCCGGAGGCGGCGCGCGTCGCCGGCACGGCAAGGCCGCTTGTGGTCACCGATTCAACGCTCGCCAAGCTGCCGATGATCGCCCAGGCGATGGCGTCGCTCGCGGCGGCCGGCATCGAGGCAAGGCTGTTCTCAGACATCCGCCCCAACCCGGTCGAGGCGAACGTCGCCGCCGGCGTGACGGCATTCAAGGCCGGCGGCCATGACGGCGTGATCGCGTTCGGCGGCGGCTCCGCGCTCGATGCCGGCAAGCTGATCGCGTTTATGCACCGCCAGACCCGGCCGATTTGGGATTTCGAGGACGTCGCCGATTGGTGGACGCGGGCGGACGCTGCGGCGATCGCGCCGATCGTTGCGGTCCCGACCACGGCCGGCACCGGATCCGAGGTCGGACGCGCCGCGGTCGTCACCAACGAGGCGACCCACAGCAAGAAGATCATCTTCCATCCGCGCATGATGCCGACGGTGACGATCTGCGATCCCGAGCTGACGGTGGGCATGCCGCCGACGATCACGGCCGGAACCGGCATGGACGCATTCTCCCATTGCCTGGAAGCCTACTGCGGGCCGTTCTACCATCCGCTCGCCGACGGCATCGCGGTCGAGGGCATGCGGCTGGTGAAGGAGAACCTCGCGCGCGCCGTCAAGGACGGGCGCGATCTTGATGCCCGCGCCAACATGATGGCGGCCGCCGCCATGGGCGCGACCGCGTTCCAGAAGGCACTCGGTGCGATCCACGCGCTCTCGCATCCGGTGGGCGCGTTGCACGATACGCATCACGGGCTCACCAACGCCGTGTTCATGCCGTATGTGCTCAAGTTCAACCGCGCCGCCATCGAGGACAGGATCGAGCGGCTCGCCGTCTATATCGGCCTGCCGCCGTCGTTCGACGCGTTTCTCGACTGGGTGCTGCTGCTGCGCGAGGAGATCGGCGTGCCGGCAACGCTGGCCGAATTGAACGTCACCGATGCGCATGCCGGCGAGATCGCCCGCATGGCGCCCGACGATCCGACCGCCGGCGGCAACCCGGTGCCGCTCGACGCCGCCGGCGCGCGGCGGATCTTCGATGCCGCGCTGACGGGGCGGCTGTGATCCGTGTAGCCCGGATGAGCGTCCGCGAAATCCGGGAACACGGCGGTCGAAAAAGGTGATCCCGAGTTTCTGCGCTCACCCCGGGCTACGGTTGGTGCCGGCTACCGCAGCGGCTCCGGCTCGCGGCTGATGCCGGCGAGCAGATCGTTCAGGCCTTCGCGCCGCATCCGCCGCACGTCGGTCGGGCGGTCGACGTCCCACAGGTGCGCCGGCTCGCGCCATGGCAGACCCAGATTGGTGAGGCGCCGGCGTGTCTCCATCATCACGGCGTCGGTGCCCCAGGCCATGTCGGCGAACAAGTCCGGTATCGGCCTGCGCATGCCGATCAGGACATAGCCCCCGTCGTCGGCCGGGATCACCACCACCTCGGCGCCGCTTCTCAGCGCATCGGCCGAGTCGCGCAGATGCACGGCCGTCAAGGTCGGGCAATCGGTCCCGACGACCAGTATCGGACCGTTCGCCTGCACGATCGGGGCGAGCATGCGGGCGCCGAGGTCGCCGGATGGCTGGCGGGCGAGCGTCAACGAATAGCGCTCGGCAAGTGTGCGAAACACGGGATGGCGCTCGTCCGGATCCGTCCACAGCGTCACCGGGCCGGTGTCGGCTTGCGCCGCGGTCTCGACCGTGCGGCGAATGAAGCGGTCCTGCAGCGACGCGGCGCCGTCGACCCCCAGCATCATGACGAGCCGCGTCTTGACCGCGCCCGGGACCGGTGCCTTGGCGAGGATCGCGACGGCGACGAGCTCAGGACTGCCGGGGGACATAACCGTATCGCCGCGCCAGCGCGTCGGGCGCGGCACCGAAGAAAAAGGCGAGCCGCAGCCGCCACATCAGCAGAATCGTGCGCAATGCTCCGCGTTCGTCCCAGCGCCGTCCGGAGGTGACGACCGCCGGCGCGAGGCAGAGCGGGGGCGAGACCCGCTTCAAGCGGTGGGACAGGACGATATCCTCCATCAACGCAATGTCCGGGAAACCCTGCGCCCGGTCAAATGCCATGCGCGTTGCGAACATCGCCTGGTCGCCGGTGGCGATGCCGCTCAGGCGCGAGCGCACGTTCATGGCGAATGCGACGAGCGGAAGCAGGGAGCTGTGCCCTTCGATCGCGACGTTGAAAAACCCCCAGGCGCGGCCGGAGCGCGCAAGTCCCTCGCGCACCAGCCGGTCGGCTTCGGGCGGCAGACGCGTGTCGGCGTGCAGGAACATGAGCACGTCTGCGCGCGCGACTGAGGCGCCGGCGTTCATCTGCGCGCCGCGTCCAAGCGGCGCGCTAATGACCTGCTCGGCCAGCGGGCGTGCGCGCGCGGCCGTGTCGTCGCGGCTGCCGCCGTCGACCACGATCACCTCGCCGCCGCGCGCCCGCAGCGGCGCAAGGCGCGTCAATGCATCCACGATGGTGGTGGCTTCATCCAGCACCGGAACGATGACCGACAACGCGGGCATGCGTCAGTGTAACCGCGACGTCCGCGGCCGCAATCGAACCGGCCGGATTTTCGGTCGATGGCAGCGCCCGCCGGCGGCAGCGACGCACCCGGCTACGCCGTGGCTTGGTGCCACGGCGCGCCGGGCATCGGGCTTTCCCGCCTGCGCGCCTACGAGATCCTCGGCAGCGATACGGCCCGCCATGAGGCCGAAGCGGCGGTCCGCTCGACCATGCGGGTGCTGACCCATCCGGCCTTCGGGCCGCAAAGCGACTATGCGCTTTGCCACGGCCGCGCCGGCAACGCCGAACTGCTGATCCATGCGGCGGAAGCACTTGGCGACGAGACTGCGCGCGCCGCCGCCGAGACGGTCGGCCACCAGGGCATCGAGGCTTTCTGCCGCCACGACTTGCCCTGGCCGTGCGGGGTGCCGGGCGGCGGCGAGACGCCGAGCCTGATGCTCGGCCTCGCCGGGATCGGCTACTTCTACCTTCGCCTCTACGATCCGGTGAGCGTGCCGTCGGTGTTGATCGTGAGGCCGCGGGCGGCGGCGACGCGACCTGCCCGCAACGTCAAGGCCTCGCGACCGCCACCGGCAGGCCGAAGCCGACGCGGCCGAAGCCGGGGAGCTTGAGCGCGGGCTGGCGCAGGTCGAGGCCGGCGACGAGACCGAGCACATTGACCTCCAGCCCCTCGACCCAGCCGAGCTTGATGCCGAGCAGTCCCCACAGGTTCAGCTCGATGCCGGTGCGACTGTCGCTCAGGCCGAAATAGAAGCTGTCGTCGCGAAAGTCCTTGCCGATCGCGTTCGGCGGCAGGGCGACGCCGAGCTCCGGCACCGCGCGCAGCACGGTCGCTACGAACGTGTTGCTGTTCGGCCCCGGCCACATGCGGTAGTCGCCCGCATCGGCATAGCGATAGGCCTGGACCGCCGCCTCGACTTTCGGGATCAGCGTTGCCGCCTGCGCGCCGCGGACATCGGCCACGATGTGCGGGATATCGCCATACCAGCGGCCGTCGGCGGCCCAGCCGTTTAGGCGCAACGGAGTGCCCCAGCCCACCACGTCGTAGCGCGCCCACGTGCGCGCGCCTTCGCGCTTGAGCACGATCCAGCTGTGGACGGCGATCAAGCCCTTGAGGCCGCCGGCCCGCCCCGAGAATACCAGCAGCCGTGCTTCCGGATGCTCAGCCGGTTTCGGCAGCATGCCGACGCTCGACCAGTCCGCGTCGCGCCAGCTGCGCGGCCGGTCCTCGACCATGAATAGCGCGGCACGGGCGGCGATGGGGAGCAGGAACAGGGCAAGAAGGGCGACGACAATCAACTTGACGCGAGCTCGCATGACGCGCGCAATCAAGGCAACTTTTTGGACCGAAATATGACCGGTTTCCCGCATCCGCGGGCAAGCGAGGCAAGCGAAAGGCCATGAGCAATCCGGTGCTGGTCGAAGCCGTGCGTGCCGGGAGAGTCGAGAGCCGTCACCGCGGCGCCGTTGCGGTGACGGACGCCGACGGCAAGACGATGCTCGCCCTCGGTGACGTCGCGCAATCGATCTATCCACGCTCCGCCGTGAAGGCGCTGCAGGCCTTGCCGCTGGTCGAATCCGGCGCCGCCGCGCGCTACGGGTTCGGCGACCAGGAACTGGCGCTGGCCTGCGCGTCGCACGGGGGCGAGCCGGACCATGTGGCGGTCGCCGAGCGGATGCTGGCGCGGGCCGGGCTGGACGCCGCGGCGCTCGAATGTGGGCCGCACTGGCCCGTGCACCCGCCCGCCCTGCAGGCGCTGGCACGCGCCGGCGGAAGCGCGAGCGCGCTGCACAACAACTGCTCCGGCAAGCATGCCGGATTTCTGTGCGTCGCCTGCGCGACCGGCGCCGATCACCGGCGCTATGTCGATCCCGACCATCCGGTGCAGCGTGCGGTCAAGGCGGCGATCGAGGCGCTCGCCGGGGTCACGATCTCCGACCCGCCCGCGGTCGACGGTTGCTCGGCGCCGAACTGGCGGGTGCCGCTCGCCGCGCTGGCGGGCGCCTTTGCGCGGTTCGGCGTCGGGCAGAAGCTCGGTGCCGAGCGCGCCAAGGCCGCGGCCCGCCTGCGCGCCGCCTGCGCGGCGCAGCCGTGGTTCGTGGCGGGGACCGGCCGGTTCTGCACCGCCGTGATGGAGCATTTCCGCGCCCGCGTGTTCGTGAAGACCGGCGCCGAGGGCGTATTCTGCGGCGCGCTGCCGGAGCTCGGTCTCGGCATCGCCGTCAAGTGCGACGACGGGGCGGGCCGCGCGGCAGAGGTCATGATGGCGGCGATCGTCGCGCGCCTGCTGCCGCTCGCCGACGCCGATCGCGCCGTGCTCGACCGCTTTGTGCAGCCCAAGCTGGGCAATTGGAACGGCATCGAGGTCGGCGAGCTGCGAGCGACCTCGATGCTCGCGCTCCCCCGGTAGGAGCGGCTGGCTCCAAGTCGACGCGCTCGGCAGCGGGATCCGCATACGCGGTTGCCGCTGATGGCGAGTTGGGCGGAAGCGGTTTGGCCCGTCCTTGGCGAGGTCGCCGGTGACGGTGCGCTTCCGCTCGGTACCGACGCAGCCGTTCAAAATCCCGAGCCACACCGGTGTCCCGGAACGCGACGGAGGCGATCGTTAACGCCGACGGACGCCCGCGACGAGCCCGAGCAGGATCGCCTCGCCGGCGCGGACCAAGTCCGCGGCGGTGACCGCCCGCTGCCGCCCCGGCCGTCGAATCATCGGGGAGCGTCGCACCTTCGGCACATGAATGAAGACGACGCCTGGCAGGACCGGTTCGAGCTCGAGCGCCCGCCGATAGGCGTAATTGCAAAGGTAACGTCCCGCGTCGCTGGACAGGCGGGCGGGCGCGCGCGTGGCGCGCGCCGCCGTCAACAGGCGCGCGAACGGTGCGCGTCCGCGCCGCGTCGCCTCCGCACCGGGTCGGATCGCCGCGACATCCGGCAGGTGGCCGGCGACGTCGGCGAACAGAAGCGAGCGGCGGTTGCGCGCGCGCGTCTCGATGCGGAGGTAGCGCGTCCGCGCCGCAAGGCCGAACATCAACAGCACGTGCGGTCGGTGCCGCGCGACCAGCTCGGGCAGCTCGGCGTCGACCGCCTCGTAGCTGGTGCGAAACACGTGGCCGATCATGCGCAAGCCGGTGAGCGCCGGCCGACGGCGACGCACCAGCGCGGCGACGACCGCCCCGGTGGGGTTGAACGGCGCTCCCGGGAACGGGCCAAAGCCGGTGATCAGGACGGTCAACGGCGCACGGGCGCCCACGGCAGTGCTTGGCCGAGCAAGTCGCCGGGCACCCGCTTGCAGATCTTGCGCCGGGATTGCATCCATGGCGACCAACCCTTGGGCTCCGTGCATCTGGCCCTTCTCGCCCGATCACCGGGATTTCGCGCGGTCTTCGGGTCGAACCGGAGCATGCCGCGTTGGGCCCAGATCATGCCCATGCCGAAGACGTCGACGCAACATGCCCTGGACGGCGATCCGGCGGTGGAAGCGCCCTATGGCGCTCCGCTCGAAGAGATCCACTGCGCCGAGGACAACGAGGCGTTCTACGGCCGATGCCCGAGGACGATACGCCGGACCTTCGAAAATTCGCTGCGCATCAGGATTTTTCGACATGCTCGGTCCATAATTGCCGCCGGACCGGGGATGAGAGCTCATGCTCGCTGATAGTGCACGGACCGCGCTCGACGCACTCGGCGCGCTGGGTTGGACGGTACAGGCGGCAAGCGAACCGCGACCGCTGCCGCAAGCCATCTACGATCGCTATCCCGCGATTCCATCATCGCTGCGTTCGTTCCTCGAGCACATCGAGACGTGCGTGCGCGACGGTGAGCAGGTGTGGTTTCTCACCCCGGCCGACTATGCTGGCGACAGCGGGTCTTCGTTTGCGTGGAATGAGTGGGAGACGCTCGAAAGCGAGGACGCCGACGCCGAGACAAGCGCCGAAATCCACGCCTTCTGGAACGCGCATCTGCCGATCCTTCAGTCGGTCCAAGGCGACTATGCCTATCTGGCCGTGTGCGTCGATAAAGCATCGTCAAACTATGGGTCCGTCGTTCAGGGCTACCATCCCGACTTTCGCGAGACGAGCACGCTCTGCCGATCGTTCGATGAGCTTCTGGAGCAGATCAAAGAATTGAAGAACGGATCGCTCGAGGGCGAGCTTGCAGCCCTCATCATGCACCCGCACGACGAAAGATGGCTCGAGCACTTGCAGACGGGTGGTCGCCAACAAGGTGTCTTTCGCCGGTTGCTCGAACGAGTCCAGTCGTTACGCCTGTTCGAGAGCTACCGCGTCGGCGTGGTGTTGGAACGACGCCTTTCGCACCCGCTGTGGGCCTGGGAAAACTGGTCCAGGATCATGCCGCCGTTGACAGCGGTCATTTCGGGGATCGACACAGAAGCGGTCATTCACCCACGCCAGGCCGGAGACCGCGACAACTGGCTTTCCTTTGGCCGATTGCCGTGGAACGACAAGAGCAATCGGGCATGGACGACGAAATATCTCGCCGACCCGAGCCTTGTGGGAAAGGTTCACTTCGTAGCCACCGAGATCTGGGCTCCGAGCCGGGCCATCTCGTTCGAGCGGCGCCGGGGCCCAGAACTGTTCTGTGTGCTCGATCGCAACGAAGCAGCCGACACGCAAGGCTTCGTGCTTGCAATCCGCAAGGACAAGCTGCGACGCGTCGATATTGTTGCCGATGAGACGATCTTTTCCGTGCGTGAATTGTTGACACCGCACGACTGCATCAACTTTGACCGCCAGTGGGGTCAATCCGGCCGGTTTGGATTCGACCCGGCCGTCAACGGACTGGACCGGACCGGTTCAACGGACCTGCTGCACTGGGCGAAGAACCATCGAAAGCATCACGTTCGGAGCTTCCGCTGGCGGCGGTCCATGGGATGAGCGCACACCGCCGGCGCGCCCGTCAGGGGGCACCGAGCGAATCTCTTTAGATCCACCCGAGAACCGTGGCCGGGTCGCCGCCATCGAAGGCAAGACCGGCGCTCGATACTTGCCCGGAAGCAGCTGAAATCCTGGCGCAATAACGCCTTATTTACCTTAGAGGACTCTAGTTCCAAACGGACAGGGGTTAGCAGCCGAGGGGACGCCATGCGGTTACGCGACATCATCGCGTTGACGACGCTCGCCGGAGGATTGGCACTTGCCGGTTGGGCGGCCACCGGGATCAGCAGCTGGGCCGTAGTTTCCCTTGATATCGACGACAACGCACCCGCCGCCGCCGCGGCTGCTCCGGCATCCCCGGCAATCTCGGTATACGCCAAAAGCTTCCATAGCGAGCCGCCGAGCGCCGCTCGGTTGACCGACTCGTCTCTGTTCAATCCGCAGCCGATGCAGGCCGAGCAGGCAGCGCGCGGCGTGGTGACCGCGGCCTACCAGGCGCCCAGCGCGCGCGCGGAAACCGCTCCACCGGCCGCCCAGCCGGTGCCCCAGCCGCAGGCGCGCAAACTCGTCGATCTCAAAGAGGCCGGCGGGTTCACGGCGGCGCAGGTGGCGCGCATCAAGGCGAACCTGCGGCTCACGCCCGACCAGCTGGAGTACTGGCGTCCGGTCGAGCAGGTGCTGCTCGAAATCGTCAGGGACACGGCGAGCCAGAAGGCCGCTGGCCGCAGCCGCATCACGATCAGCGCGGAGGCTTCCCAGCGCCTCTATTGGACCGCCGGCCCGCTGCTCATGAGCCTGCGCGAGGACCAGCGGCGCGAGGCGCGCAGTCTCGCCCGCTCGATGGGGCTCGAGAAGGTCGCCTCGCTGATCTGACGCACGCTGCATCGACTGCCTCGTCATGCCCGGCCTTGTGCCGGGCACCCACGTCTTGCTTCTTTTCGCGCGCTCGCAATAAGACGTGGATGGCCGGGACAAGCCCGGCCACGACGAATGAACGGTCAACAGCTAATGCCGCCGGGCATGATGGACGCGGCAAACCGCTACGTCATAGCCCCAATAACGCGGCGGCCTGTTCCACCGCCAGCGCGGGCGAGAGCCGGCCGTCGGCGACGGCGTTCTCGATCTGCCTGAGCTTCGCCTTGAGCGAGCGATCCGCATGCAGGCGCGCGAACACCCGCTGCTCCAGCATGTTCCACATCCACTTGACCTGCTGCTCGCGCCGGCGCGCGGCGAACTCGCCGGTCGCGGTCAGCCGCTGGCGGTGCTCCAAGACCTTGCCCCACAGCTCTGCAATCCCGTCGCCGGTGAGCGCCGAGTAGGTGACGACCGGCGGCGCCCAGCTGGCCGAGCGCGGCGTGAGAATGTGGAAAGCCGCCTTGTATTCCGCCGCCGCCGCCTTGGCGCGCGCCAGGTTGTCGCCGTCGGCCTTGTTGACCGCCAGCATGTCGGCGAGCTCGATGACGCCCTTCTTGAGCCCTTGTAGCTCGTCGCCCGCACCCGGCAGCATCAGCACCAGGAAAAAATCGGTCATGTCGGCAACCGTAGTTTCCGATTGGCCGATGCCGACGGTCTCGACCAGAAGCACGTCGTAGCCGGCGGCCTCGCACAGCAGCAGGGTCTCGCGGGTCTGCGCCGCGACTCCGCCGAGCGTTCCTGCGGTCGGGGAGGGGCGGATAAAGGCATCTGCATTGTTGGCGAGCCGCGCCATCCGGGTCTTGTCGCCGAGAATGGAGCCGCCGGTCCGACTGGAGGATGGATCGACCGCCAGCACCGCGACCTTGCGTCGCTGCTCGGTGAGGAAGGTGCCGAGCGCATCGATGGTCGTCGATTTGCCGACGCCCGGAGCCCCGGTGATGCCGACGCGCACGGCCTTGCCGGTGAGCGGCAACAGCTCCTGCACGAGCCGGTGCGCGGCGTCGCGATGATCCGCGCGCTTGCTCTCGATCAGCGTGATCGCGCGCGCGAGCGTGGCGCGGTCGCCGGCGCGAATGCCGGCGGCGAGTGGGGCGGGATCGGCCGTAGCTTTCATCGGGCCGCTCCTCGATTCTAGTCCGGCTGGACTAGAATAATTGCCCGCTTGGGCAATGGAAGGCGCATCGGCTCAATCGACAGGGGCGGCTGCCGGGAAGCTACGCTCGTTGCAGCGCTTGCCGCCTGAGCCAAACAAACACCGGCCACAGCAGCGCGCCGATGGTCAGTGCCGCCAGCACCGCCGAAACCGGCCGCTCGAAGAACGGCAGCATGCTGCCATCCGACTTGATCAGCGAGGTGACGAAGCTCTGCTCCACCATCGTGCCCATCACGATGCCGAGCACCAAGGCTGCGACCGGGTAGCCGTTGGCTTCCATCACATAGCCGAGCACGCCGAACGCCGCGACCGTGAGCACGGCGAACAGGTTGGCGCCGGTGGCGAAGGCGCCGACCGCGCAGCACAGCACGATCACCGGCATGACCGACGCGCGCGGCGCGCGCAGCACGTAGCTCGCAGCGCGAATCATCGCGATGCCGAGCGGGATCATGATGATGTTGGCGATGATGAACATGATGTAGATCGCGTACATGCTCGACGCCTTCTCGGTGAAGAGCGTCGGGCCGGGATTGAGTCCCTTCATGTACAGGACGCCGATGGCGATCGCCGTGATCGTGTCGCCCGGAATGCCGAACAGGAGGGAAGGCACCCAGCCGCTGGCGAGACTTGCATTGTTGCTGGCGCCGGCTTCCACCAGACCTTCCGGATGGCCGGTTCCGAATTTTTCCGGTTCCTTGGACAGCCGCTTCGACATCGCGTAGCTCACCCAGGCGGCCATGTCGGCGCCGGCGCCCGGCAATACGCCGATGATGATGCCGACGATGTTGCCGCGCATCAGGGGCCACGGATATTTCTTGGTCAGGGTCCACTGGCCGGCCAGGATGCTCCCGAACTGGCGACGCGGCAGCGGCGGCGGCGTTGGCGTGATCATCGCGCGCATCACTTCCGATACCGCGAACACGCCGACCAGCGCCGGGATCACCTCGATGCCGCCGAGGAGATCGGTGAAGCCGAAGGTGAACCGTGGAACCCCGCCGGGATTTTCGATTCCGATGCAGGCGATCAACAGGCCGAGCAGCATGCTGGCGATCGCCTTCACCGGCGAGGAGCGCGCCACCAGCGTCGCGCACATCAGGCCGAGGAATGCCAGCCAGAAATATTCGAAGGTCGAAAAGCTCAGCGCCATTTCGGCAAGCGGCGGCGCGAGAACAATGAGCGAGATCGTGCCGGCGATGCCGCCCAAGGCGCTGAACCAGACCCCGGCACCGAGCGCGAGCTCCGCCTGCCCCTTGCGGGTCATCGCATAGGCTTCGTCGGTGTAGGCGGCGGAAGCCGGCGTGCCGGGAATGCGCAACAGCGCGCCCGGGATGTCGCCGGAAAAGATCGCCATCGCAGAGGCCGAGACGATCGTCGCGATCGCCGCGATCGGCGAGAGGTAGAACGTCACCGGCACCAGCAGCGCGGTCGCCATGGTGGCGGAAAGGCCGGGGAGCGAACCGACCACGAGGCCGTAGACGGAAGCCGCCAGGATGGCGACGATGACGTCCGGCGCGGCGACCAGGCGGATAGCTTCGAGGAACGTATCCATCACGACCACGGCATCGGCAGCCAGCCGTCGGGCAGGGGCACGCGCAGCAGTTTGTAGAAGATCAGATGCACCCCGGCCGGCGCGAGCAGTGCCAGCGGGATCGCCAGTCGCAACGAAGCTCCCAGCGTCACCGCGGTCACCAGAACCATGATCGCGGCCGTCGGAATGAACCCGATGTGATCCACCACGAACACGTAGAACAGCAGCAGCGCCGGAGGGATCAGCGCGCGCAGATACCAGATCCGACGGTGGGTCACGTCTTGTTCAGGCGAATGGGTGGTGTGCGCCGCAAGATCAGCCTCTGCTTCCTCCTCGAAGCGGTGACCGATGCCGAACGCGATCATCAGGCCGCAAACGGAGAGCCCGATGCCGACCACCATCGGAAAGACGTTCGGTCCTACCGGCTGTCCGGGGACCGGCGGCAGCCGCGATCCGCCATAGGCCGCCAACGCGCCGAGCCCGACCAGAAAGAGGCCCGTGAACCGATCCGTCAGGCGCATGCCGATCCTATGATGCGAACGTAGCGGCGGGAGCGGTGCCCGCCGCCACCGAGGGAACGTCAGGCCTTGGCGAGGCCTGCGGCCTTCATCGCCTCGCCCATCTTGCGATTGCCTTCGTCCATGAACTTGGCGAACTCGGCTGCGTCGCCCCACACCGTGCCGAATCCGCGCGAGCTCATGAAGTCTTTGTAGTCCTTGGAATCGTAGACCTTCTTCAAGCTGGCGGTGAGCTTGTCGGCGATCGGCTGCGGGACGCCCTTCGGTGCCGCAAAGCCTCGCCAGGCGCCGGTCGAGTAGTCGATGCCCATCGCCTCTTTCAGCGTCGGGATATTCGGGAAGATCGGATTGCGCGTCGGGGCCATGACGGCGAGGCTGCGCGCCTTGCCGGCCTCGATGATGGCGCGCGCCTCGGGCACCGAGCACGTTGTCAGGTCGAGCCCGCCGGCGGCGAGGTCCTGCATCGCGGGCGCCGCGCCGTTCGAGGGCACCCACGCCACGTGGTCGGCCTTCAATCCCATCGCGGTGAGCCAGCCGACCAGCGCCAGATGCCAGATGCCGCCTTGCCCGGTGCCGGAAGCCTTGAACTTGCCGGCCGGTGCCGCCTTGATGGCGTCGGCGAGCTCCTGCACGGTCTTGTAGGGCGAGTCGGACTTGACCTGAATGCCGGGCGGGTCCTCGTTCATCAGCGCCAGCGGCGTATAGCTCGTCGGCTTGAGCTCCGTCAGCCCTTGCCAGTGCATCATCGAGATCTCGACCGTGATGATCCCGAGCGTGTAGCCGTCCGGCGCGGCGGTGGCGATCGCCGAGTGACCGACGACGCCGGAGCCGCCGGTGCGGTTGACGACGTTGAACGGTTGGCCGAGCTCTTTCTCCAGGACCGCAGCCACGATTCGTGCGGTCGCATCGGTGCCGCCGCCCGCGCCCCACGGACACACGATGGTGACCGGGCGGGTTGGGTAGTTCGCCTGGGCGAAGGATGGCCGCAGCCCGAGGCCGGCCGCGGCCGACGCGGCCGCTCCAGAAATCGCAAATGTCCGTCGCGTCAGCTTGGTCATGTTGTTCTCTCCCGGGGGAGCCGGAGTTTTCCTCCGGCGGTTGTCGATATGCGCGGGAAGCTAGCGCGGTGCACCTTGCGGTGACAAGGCGCCGCAGCGCGACGTTTTGGCTCTCGGCGTTGTCGGTCGACCGCGTAGCGTCTAGTTTCGCCGCTCAATCGCCGAAACAAGGATCGGGCATGCGGGTGCGGGGAATTGGCAAGACGATCGCGATGGCAGCTTTGGGGCTCTCCGCCGTGGTGGCGCAGTCCGGCGGCGGCGCCGTCCGCGCGGCCGATCTGGTGTGGGAAGTGGATAACCCGTTTCGCCTGTACCGGCACGGCCGGTCGTTCAAGCTGCACGAGGACGCCTTCAAGACCGCGCGCGGTACGGACAGCGACCCCGTTCCGAGCGACATCATTCAGCGCGTCGAGCAGTGCCTGAACGATCCGGATGCTCGCGGACGGCCGATGGCGGCCGTCTGCGCGGCGAACGCGCGTGGCCGGCCGCGATCCCATGATCCGCGCCTCGGCTGGGCGGCGCACACGCATGATGATACCTGCTACGACCGGGCCGCGCGCCCGCGCCGCTATCGCGACAGCTGCGAACGGCAGGCCGGGCACGAGCTTACGCGCGAAGACTACATCCTGCCCGCCGCCCACACGGTGAGCATCGGCTTGGCGCCGGAACGCCTGGCCGAAGCCGCCGAGGGCACCTGCGCCTGGCGCTGGAAGCCGCGGGCGGGCGGCTCATGGTCCGCGTCCGCGGCGCGCCCCTGCCGCGAGCGCTTCGTCATCCAACGCGTCCCGTATGCGAGCGATCGTGCAGGTTCCGGCGCCGCGGTCGAGGTCACGTTGCCGGACGGCCGCACGCTGTCCGATGCCGACATCGTCGTCGACGATCTGTTGGTGATTGCGCTCGGCGATTCCTTCGGATCGGGCGAAGGCAATCCCGATCGGCCGGTGACCTTCAGCGCCGGCCGAGCGATGGACTACCGGCTGCCGGGCCCTGTCGTCGCGTCGATGGAGGGGCGCGGACGCGGGCGGATGCGTCAGCCGCAGTTCGCGCTCGCCGACGACAGGAAATACGACCCGTATGTGCTTCCGCGACGCCTGCTGGAGGACGAGCAAAAGGGTGAGCTGTACAATCCGGGCTCGGAGCAGTTCCGCCGCGCCTTCTGGGCGCAGTCCGAGCAATGGGTCAGCCCCGACTGCCACCGCTCGCAGTATGCGGCTCCGTTCCGGGTGGCCTTGCAGCTCGCGCTCGAGGATCGCCACCGGGCGATCACGCTGGTCCACCTTTCGTGTTCCGGCGCCGAGGTCGGCAAAGGGCTGTTCCTGCCGATGGAGGCGCGCGAGCATTTCGATCCTGCGAAGGGCAAGACCACGGTCGTGCCGGCGCAGTTCGACCAGCTCACCGACCTGATCTGCCGCGGCGGCGGGCGCGTCGACAGCGCGCCCTACGTGTTGCCGATGTTCGAGGCCGGCGATACGCGTCGCGTCGACCAGGCCGTGCGGATGAAATGGTGCCCGGCGGCCCAACGCAAACGCGCCGTCGATCTTGTGCTGCTGTCGATCGGCGGCAACGACGTCGGGTTCGGGGCGCTCGCCGCCTATACGTTCCTCGACAGCGCCGGCGATCTCGCCGCCCTCGCGCGCGTGCGCGAGGGCAAGCTGCGGTTCGGGCCGCGCGTCGCCGAAACCTACCTGGACGCGCTCGACCTGCGCTTCGACGCGATGCGCAAGGCGCTCGAGGCGGGATTCGGCGTTGCTCCCGCGCGCGTGATCCAGGTCTCCTATGAGCCGATGCAGTACGACGAGGGCCAGCGGCTGTGCGGCAACGATCCGGTGCGCGCCACCATCGGCATGGACGTGCACGCCAAATTCAGGTTCCACGCCGAGCGCACGCGCGAGGTCGCCGGCTTTGTCGACAAGCTGTTCGACCGGCTGCAGTGCATGACCGAGCGGCGTCAGGGCTGCCCGCAAACGCTCCGCACCGGCGAGGGCACCGGGTTTACGCTGGTGACCGACCACCAGCCGGAATTCGTGCGCCGCGGGGTATGCGCGCTCGGGCCCGCCGACTTCGGCGGGCTGCGGACGCGCATGCCGCGCATCGTGATCGGCTCGACCGAATTCTCGCCGACATCGCCGGCGGACTATCGCCCGTATGCGTCCCGAGTCCGATTGTTCCGCACGCCGAACGACGCGTTTCTCACCGCGCACACCCATGCGGGCGGACAGATTCCGCTGCTCGACATCCTGCAGCCGGCGATCGCGGCGCTCTACGGCGGCGCCTTCCATCCGACCGCGCAAGGACACGCACTCGTCGCCGATCACGTGATGCCGCATGCGCGCCGGATCGTGGCGGGGCAGCTTCGGTAAGAGAGACACATGGAGCAATTGCCGACGATGTACGCCGAGTCGACGCGAGCCGCTGACGGCTTTGCGCGTCGCGCCTTCACGGTACGCGATGTGCGTCGCATGATCGACGTGGGCGTCATCGGCGAGCAGGAGCGGATCGAGCTGATTGAAGGCGATATCACTGTTCTGTCGCCCGAACCGGTTGCACATGAGCGAATCAAGTCCCCTCTCAGCATGGCCATGTTGCGCGTGGCGCCGGACAGCCTGATGGTGGCGGTGTCCCACACATTGCAGCTCACCGAGACAGTTCTGATTGATCCCGATATCGCGATATTTCCGCGATCATCTTTTCGGCCGTCGGCCGCAGGATTCGCCGCGCTTGATCCCGGCGACGCATATCTGATCGTTGAGATCGCCGCCTCTAGTTTGTCATACGATCGGAGCCTAAAATCGCGACTGTATGCTCGGCACGATACGCGCGAATTCTGGGTGATCGACGCCAGCGAGCGCGTGACCTGGGTGCACACCAACCCGGCGGAGGACGGCTGGGGCTCGATCATCGAGCGCCAACCGGACGAAACCCTCAAGACGCCGGCGGTGCCGGGATTCTCGATTCGCCTCGACGCGATCGGCTGAAACCTTGGCTGCAGGCGGGCGATTGTCGCGGATCACGTGATGCCGCAAGCGGCGTCGGATACTGGGAAGCAGCGGGGCAGTAGTCAGGAACCCGTGCGATCGGGCGGCAGGCGCCCAGAGGCCTACCTGGATTCGCTTTCCGCAATGATCCTCTGCGCAAAAGCTTTCATCGGTGGCAAATCGTTGCGCACGATCTGCCAAACGATCGCGGCATCGACGACGTGATAGGCGTGGCGAAGGCGGTTGCCGAAGTCGATTACCTTCTGCCAGGCAATGGCAGGTTCCGTGCGCTTGACCTCATCGGGAATGCGCCGCGTCGCCTCGCATACGATCTCCACCAAGCGCTCCACGGCGGCGCGCAGCAGGCGGTCGGCGACGAACTCATCGTACGTCTTGTTGGACAGGGCGCGCTCGATGTCTTGGATGGCCTCAAGGATGTGCCAGACGCGATCGGCCAACGTGGGCGGCATCAAAACACTTCCACGATGTCGTCGGCGATTCGCTTGGCCATGCGAGCATCGAGAGAACGCCGCATGCTGATCTGCGCCTGCAGACCCGTGGCCTGCTCCACAATAAGCCCGACGCCGGACAGATTGAGTCCCGAGAAAGGCGCCGCTGGATCGACGTCGATCAGCACATCCAAGTCGCTATCGGGAGATGCGTCGCCGCGTGAACGCGAGCCGAAAATCGCCAGCTTGGTGACGCCCTCGGCGCGCAACGCTGGCGCCATTGCACGAAGCTTGGCAATGATCTGGTCGCGGGTCATGACCCACTCCGATCACTCCGCCGCGGCGCGCGCGTGCCCGAGCCGGCGGTTGAGCTGCCCGATCAGCGCCTCGGCGGCGTCCGCGATCACGGTGCCGGGCGGAAAGATCGCGGCCGCTCCGGCCGCGCGCAGCGCGTCGTAGTCCTGCGGCGGCACCACGCCGCCGACCACGATCATGATATCGGGGCGGCCTTGCCGCTCGAGCTCAGCCTTGAGCTCCGGCACCAGGGTGAGATGCGCGGCGGCGAGCGAGGAGACGCCGATGATATGCACGTCGTTCTCGATCGCCTGACGGGCGGCCTCGGCCGGGGTCGCGAACAGCGGGCCGATGTCGACGTCGAAGCCGAGATCCGCGAATGCCGACGCGATCACCTTCTGGCCGCGATCGTGGCCGTCCTGGCCGATCTTGGCGACCAGGATGCGCGGCCGCCGTCCCTCGTTTGCCTCGAACTCCTCAGCGAGCTTTTGTACCCGGGCAGCAGCATCAGACATGGTGCCGACCTCTCGCCTGTAGACGCCTGAGACCGCCTTGATCTCGGCGCGGTGGCGTCCGAACACCTTTTCGAGCGCGTTCGATATCTCGCCGACGGTCGCCTTGGCGCGCGCCGCGTCGATCGCCAGCGCCAGCAGGTTGCCACCCTGTGCCTGCGCGCACGCGGTCAAGGCAGCGAGGCGAGCGGCAACCTCGGCCTCGTCGCGCTCGCCGCGCAGGCGCTTGAGCTTGTCGATCTGCAGCTCGCGCACCGCCGAGTTGTCGACCTTGAGCACGTCGACCGGCGGCTCCTTGGCGGGGCGGTACTTGTTCACGCCGACGACCGACTGCACGCCGGCATCGATGCGGGCCTGCGCCTTGGCGGCCGCCTCCTCGATGCGCAGCTTCGGGATCCCGGCCTCGATCGCCTTCGCCATGCCGCCGAGCGCTTCCACCTCTTCGATGTGGGCCCACGCTTTGCGGGCGAGCTCGTAGGTCAGCCGCTCGACGAAGAACGCTCCCCCCCAGGGATCGATCAGGCGCGTGGTGCCGCTCTCCTGCTGCAGGAACAGCTGCGTGTTGCGCGCGATCCGGGCCGAGAAGTCGGTCGGGAGCGCGAGCGCCTCGTCGAACGCGTTGGTGTGCAGCGATTGGGTATGTCCCTGCGTCGCCGCCATCGCCTCGATGCAGGTGCGTGCCACGTTGTTGAACACGTCCTGCGCGGTCAGCGACCAGCCGGAGGTCTGGCAATGGGTGCGCAGCGAGAGCGAGCGCGGGTCCTGCGGCGCGTGCGCCTTCATCAGCTTCGCCCACATCAGCCGGGCGGCGCGGAGCTTGGCGACCTCCATGAAGAAGTTCATGCCGATCGCCCAGAAGAACGACAGGCGCGGGGCGAACCGGTCGATCGAGAGACCGGCCGCCAGGCCCGCGCGCACGTATTCGACGCCGTCGGCGAGCGTGTAGGCGAGCTCGAGGTCGGCGGTCGCGCCGGCTTCCTGCATGTGGTAGCCGGAGATCGAGATCGAGTTGAATTTCGGCATCCGCTCCGATGTGAAGGCGAAGATGTCGGAGATGATGCGCATCGAGGGTGCGGGCGGATAGATGTAGGTGTTCCGCACCATGAATTCCTTGAGGATGTCGTTCTGGATGGTGCCGGCGAGCTTTTCCGGCGGCACGCCCTGCTCCTCGGCCGCGACGATGTAGAGCGCGAGCACCGGCAGCACCGCGCCGTTCATGGTCATCGACACCGTCATTTGGTCGAGCGGGATGCCGGCGAACAGCGTGCGCATGTCGTAGATCGAATCGATCGCCACCCCCGCCATGCCGACGTCGCCGGAGACGCGCGGGTGATCGGAATCGTAGCCGCGGTGGGTGGCGAGATCGAACGCGATCGACAGCCCCTTCTGGCCGGCCGCGAGGTTGCGCCGGTAGAAGGCGTTGGAATCCTCGGCGGTGGAGAACCCCGCATACTGCCGGATCGTCCACGGCTGGGTCACGTACATGGTCGGGTAGGGCCCGCGCAGGTAAGGCGGGATGCCCGGATAGGTGTCGAGGAAATCGAGCCCGGCGGCGTCCTCGGGGCCGTAGGCGGGCTGCACCGGAATGCCCTCGGGCGTGAGCCAGGATTTCGCAGGCTCGGTCCGTTGGTCAGCCTCGATCGGGCTGCGGCATTCGACCGCGCCGAAGTCCGGGAGCTGGGTCGTCAACTCTGCTTTCCTCCCTTTCCGGCCTTGCTGTCATTGGCTTGTTGTCCGCCCTGACCTCCCACGGCTTCACCGGCTTGGCCATTGGGTTTCGCCGTGCGCGTGCTTGCGACGCCAAATATGTAGCCCACGATCGTACCAAACAAGCCGGTCACAGCTTCGCAGGGCAACAACAACGAGAAAAGCTCCGAAACCCTGAATCTGAAAACTCGCAAGGTACTCTTAAGAGATTGGCCATCGATGCTACTCCCTCCGCAGGCATCCCGGCCCATTATGATATCAGACACCTTACGCACGCACACGTGCGATACAACTTGCGCATGCGCACCAACCTTCTGCGCCGCCGTAAACAAGGAACTACCGCCCCTGCGCTCAACTGACCTGCGCTCGCCCGGTCAAGGGCCCCACGCGCCGAGAATATCATGCGCCTGCCGCAACGTCGCCAGTGCGTCGCAGCCGGCGTGAATGAATGATTGCACGCCTGCTTGGCGCAGCGTCGGCTCCAGGTCTTTCGGCCGCCCTGCCAGGTAGATATGTGCGGAGCCGGCGCCGGCCAGGGCCTTGGCGGCGGCGGCCGCTTCGCGCGCGTAGGCGGCATCGGTCGAGCACAGACAGGCGAGCTTCGCCCCTGACGCCTTGAAGGCGGTGGCAATGTCATCGGCGCTGGTCGCGCGCTCCGGGGCTACGGCCTCGATCCCGCCGGCCTCGAAAAAATTCTTTGCGAAGGTGGCACGGGCGATGAAATCGGAGGGCGAGCCGAGATTGGCGAGAAAAACCCTTGGGCGGGCTCTGGTTGCGGACAGCATGCGGTCGGAAGCATCGCGCAGCCGCTCGAAAGGCTCCGCCAGCCGGACTGTTGGCAAAGGCTCGAAGGCCGGCGCGGTTGAAAGAGTCTCGAGCGGGGTCGGCTTGACGTCGAGCACCGAGACCGCTGCTTCGGCGAGATGGGGGAACTCGCTGGTGCCCGTGAGCGCGTCCTTGCGGGTGGCGACGGCCCGTTCGCGCTCGCCCCGGACGGCCGCGACCTTCTGCTGGATCAAGCCGTGCTGCAGCGCAGCCGCCGTGCCGCCCGCGGTCTCGATTTCCTGGAACAGCGCCCAGGCGGCGTGACAGAGCTGGGCCGTGAGATCCTCGATCCCGCCGGCGCCGGCGACCGGGTCGCTGACCTTCGCGAGATTCGATTCCTCGAGCAGGATGAGCTGCAGGTTGCGGGCGATGCGGCGTGCGTGGCCGTCGGGCAGGCCGAGCGCCGCGGTGAACGGCAAGACGGTGATCGCGTTCGCGCCGCCTATTCCGGCCGCGAAGGTCGCGACCGTCGTGCGCAGCATGTTCACCCACGGATCGCGGCGGGTCATCATGCGCCACGCCGTTTCGGCGGTCACCAAGGCGGTTTCGGGCGCGAGGCCGCAGGCCTCCTGGACGCGCGCCCAAAGCTTTCGCAAAGCGCGAATTTTCGCGATGGTCAGGAACTGATCGGCATCGGCCGCCAATCGGAAGAAGATCATGCGCCGGGCCGCATCGAGCGCGACCCCGCCCGCCTCGAGCGCGCGCAGATAGGCAACCGCGTTCGCAAGCGCGAAGGCAAGCTCCTGCGCTTCCGAGCCGCCGGCCGCGTGCACCGGGCGTGCATCGGCGACCGCGAACGGCCCGTCGAAACCTTGCGCGGCGAGCCCGGCGACGAGCTTGGCAAAGATTGGGGCGATGTCGCTCCAGGGCATTGGGCTCGCCCCGGTGGTTGCGAGCGCCCCGAGCGGGTCGTAGCCAAATCGGATATCGACGGCGCCGGGAGAGGCGTTACGCGCGTTCAACAGCGCGGCCAGGCGATGAGGCGCGTCCTTGGCCTGCGGGCTGAGGTCGAGCTCGAGCGCGATGCCGGCATCGAGGTGGATGCCGTCGAGCACGCGCGCAAGGGTCGCCTCGCTGGCGTCGAGGCCAAACCCATGGGCGCCGACGGCGCCCGCGAATACCAGCGTAAGGCCGGTCGCGCCGTTCTCGAGATCGTCGAGCGCTTGCGCATTGGCGAGCGCCGGATCGGGATGATCGACGCGCTGCAAGACCTGCCATGGCGTGGCCGGCGACCGCCCCGGCACCGGCCGTGCCTGCGCGGCGCGCGCATGCAGCGCCTCGATGCGCAGCCCGTCGTAGGTCGTGCCGATGAGCTTGCGCTCATGCGCCGCGCCCTTGAGCGCGGCCGAGACCAGCTGCAGCCAATCCTCGCGGCTGGCGGCAGCGAACTCCGCGCCAAGCGGAAGCTGATCGGCGGAACGGTCGGCCATTGCGCAGCGTCATAGAGCAAGCGGCGGCAGCATTGCAACGCAACCCTGACAGGTCGCGCGCCGCTCTTGGCGGGCGATCAGGGTGGCAGGCGCTCGATGCCGCCGGCATCGACCTCATGCAGCGCATCGGCGATGCGCCGGCCACCGATCGCAAGCGCCGGCCGGATCTCCATCAGCGGCACCAGCACGAACGCCCGCTCGAACAAGCGCGGGTGCGGCAAGGTCAGCGACGGTTCGTTCATCGCGACGTTGTCGTACGCCAGCACGTCGATATCGAGCGGCCGTGGACCCCAGGTCTGTTCGGACGCGCGGTCGCGTCCGGCCGCCTGCTCGATCGCAAGTGCGCGCTCAAGCAGCGCGCGGGGCGGCAGGTTGGTGGCAACCGCAATGCACAGGTTGACGAACGGCGGCTGGTCCGTGATGCCCCACGGCGGCGTCCGGTAGTCCGACGAGCGCGCGAGCAGCCGAACCTCCTGCCCGTCGCAGAAGGCGGCCACCGCGCGATCGAGCGTCGTGCGCACCTCGCCGATGTTGCCGCCGAAGCCGACATAGGCCTCAGCCATGGCGCGAACGCACCAGCGTGATGCCGACGTCGGCGAACACCGCGGCGATCGGCGCGTGCGGCTTGTGTACCGTCACCTGCAGGCGCGACACGCGCGGGAACGCCGCCAGCACCGCGTCGGCGACCGCGCCGGCGGCCGCCTCGACCAGGCGATACCGCTTGGCGCAAAACGCACGGCTCGAGACCTCGACCAGATCGGCATAGTCGACTGTATCGGCGAGCCGGTCCGAGCGGGCGGCGGCGGCAAGATCGAGATCGAGGACCAGATCGACCAGGAACTGCTGCCCGACCCGGCCCTCGTCGTCGCCGACGCCATGGTAGGCGTGCAGCACCAGGCCGCTGACGAAGATGCGGTCGCTCATCGGCCGTCTCGGATGGCGGCGACGACCCGCAGCGCCTGGATGGTCTCGGCGACGTCGTGCACCCGCACGATCGCAGCACCTGAAAGCACCGCCAGCACATTGCCGGCGATCGATCCACCCAGCCGCTGGTCGGGCTCGGAGGGGGAAATCGAAGCGATAAAACGCTTGCGCGAAAGGCCGACCAGGAGCGGCAGGCCGAGCGCCTTCAGGCGATCGAGCCGGGAGAGCACCGCAACGCTCTGCTCGGCGGTCTTGCCGAAGCCGATGCCGGGGTCGAGCACGATGCGGTCGCGGGCGATGCCCGCGCGGTCCGCGAGCTTGAGCGAGCGCGCGAAGAACGCCTCGATGTCGGCCACGATATCGATCGCGGGCTCGACCGTTTCGCGGTTGTGCATGATGACGACGCCGGCGCCGTGCCCGGCCACCGCATCGGCCATGCCGGGATCGCGCTGCAGGCCCCAGACGTCGTTGACGATCGCAGCACCGAGCGCAAGTGCCCGGGTCGCAATCGCGGCCTTCATCGTATCGACCGACACCGGGACGCCGAGCTCCAGCACCGCCGGTAGGACCTGCTGCAGCCGCCGCCATTCCTCCTCGGCGGACACCGGCCGTGCGCCGCCGTACGGCCGCGTCGATTCGGCGCCGACGTCGATGATATCGGCGCCCTCCGCCAGCATGCGGCGGGCGCGCTCGCTCGCCTCGGCGGGCCCGTAGAACAGCCCACCGTCGGAAAACGAATCCGGTGTGACGTTGAGCACGCCCATCACCAGCGGCCGGCCGCGCGCAAGCGCGACTGGCAGTGGATGGACTGGCGCGGTGCTCTCAACCGTTTGGGAAACGGACGGCCCGCCGCAGCGGTGCGTCATGGATGCGATCAATAGCTGATCTTCAGCGGCATTTTCTTGGCCTGATCGATCCATTTGGCGACGGCCTTGTCGGAAGGCAAGAACTGCACGAGCTTGCGTTTCTCGTTCGCCGCCTTCATTGCCGCCGCCAGCCTTTTGGCGTTGCGGTGCTTGAGCTCCCGCACGGTGTCGACGCCGGCCGCGCGGATGAGCTCCGCATACTCCGCACCGACCCCTTTGATGCGCATCCGATCGGCGACGTTGGCCCATTTCAGCAGGAGCTTCTCGTCGAGCTCGGTCTTGCCCGCCAGCGCCTTGCGGCCTTTCGGATCCTTGGCGGCCTCGAGCAGCGCCGCGGTGGTGCGGACGCCGACCCGTTTGAGCGCCCGTGCGACATCGGCATCGATGCCGTCGATGTCGGTCAAGGGATAGGACATCGAATGGATGCGCCCCCGCGCAATTCTTCCGCCGCCTTTTCTTTCATAGTACGGCACCGCCCAGGTAAACAAGCAAGGGCCGCGATGGCGGCCGTCCACTTTCATTTTCTGTTGTGATCATGAAGCCACGGCCTGATGGCGCCGATGCCGCGGCTTGCGGATGGAAAGCCGCAAAACTCCTCAGTATAAGGAACAACCGGAGAGGACGGCCGCGGGTGCCGTCGACCAACGGAGAGACAGATGGGCAGCCCCGACCAGGCCGACAGGATTTTCGTCGGCAAGAGTGTCAAGCCCGAATACATGACCTTGCGCTTGGCCAATCGTCATGGGCTGGTGACCGGTGCGACCGGCACCGGCAAGACTGTCTCCCTGCAGGTGTTAGCGGAAGGCTTTTCCAACGCCGGGGTGCCGGTCTTCGCCGCCGACATCAAGGGCGATCTCTCCGGCATCGCGGCAGCGGGCGAGGCGAAGGACGCGTTCGTGAAGCGCGCCAAGGAGATGGGATTCGACTATCAGCCCGATCAATTCCCTGTCGTGTTCTGGGACATGTTCGGCGAGCAGGGCCATCCGGTCCGCGCGACCATTTCCGAAATGGGCCCGCTGCTGCTGTCGCGGCTCATGGATCTCAACGACACGCAGGAAGGCGTTCTCAATATCGCGTTCCGCGTCGCCGACGAACAGGGCTGGCTGCTGGTCGACCTCAAGGATCTGCGCGCGATGCTGGGCTTCATCGCCGAGAACGCCGCCAAGCTGACGACCGCCTACGGCAACGTCTCGAAGGCCTCGATCGGCGCCATCCAACGCCAGCTCCTGGTGCTGGAGAACCAGAAGGGGACGCTGTTCTTCGGCGAGCCGGCGCTCATGCTCAAGGATTTCATGCGCACCGACCGCGATGGCCGCGGGGTCATCAACATCCTGGCCGCCGACAAGCTGATGGAGAATCCGCGGCTCTATGCGACATTCCTGTTGTGGCTGCTGTCCGAGCTGTTCGAAGAGCTGCCCGAGGTCGGCGACCCCGACAAGCCGAAGCTCGTGTTCTTCTTCGATGAGGCTCACCTGTTGTTCGACGAAGCGCCCAAGGCGCTGCTGGAGAAGATCGAACAGGTCGTGCGGTTGATCCGCTCGAAGGGCGTCGGGGTCTATTTCGTCACCCAGAACCCGCTCGACGTGCCCGACAAGGTTTTGGCGCAGCTCGGCAACCGCGTGCAGCACGCGCTGCGGGCGTTCACGCCGCGCGACCGCAAGGCGGTCGAGGCGGCGGCGAAGACCTTCCGCCAGAATCCCAAGCTCGACACCACGACCGCGATCACCGAGCTCGGCAAGGGTGAGGCGCTGGTCTCGTTTCTGGAAGGTAACGGCACGCCTTCGATGGTCGAACGGACGATGATCCGTCCCCCGAGCGCGCGCCTCGGACCGGTCAGCGCGGAAGAACGCAAGGCGGTTCAGGCGAAGAGCCCGCTGAAGGGGAAGTACGATCAGGCCATCGACTCCGAGTCCGCGTTCGAGCAGCTGCAGAAGCGCGTGGAGACCAAGGCCGAGCCGGGCCCGCCGGCGGGGACGCCGGAAGCCGCCGAGGCGGGAGGCTATCTCGGCGGACTGGGCGCGGTGCTCGGCACGATCTTCGGCACCACGCGCAAGCGCGGCGAACGATTGACCGCGACCCAGACGGTGGCGCGCGAGGTCACCCGTTCCGTCACCAACCGGATCGCCGGACAGGTCGCCGCCGATCTCGGCAAGTCCATCGGCGGCGCCATGGGCGGCTCGGTCGGCCGCGCCATCGTGCGTGGCGCGCTCGGCGGGATTTTGCGACGCTGACTTGCATGCGCGCGGATCCGGCCGCGCGCCGTCGCCTTTTCAGAATGGAGTTGATCATGACTGCGGCCTCCGATGCACTCCCCGCCGTTCTCGAACGGATCGATGCCGACCTTGATCAGAGCCTGCAGCGACTGTTCTCGTTCATCCGCATCGCGTCGGTCTCGACCGACCCGGCTTACAAGGATTTCTGCGCCGCGGCCGCCCGTCACCTGGCGAGCGACCTTGCCTCGATCGGATTTGCGTCCGACGTCCGGGCGACCGCCGGCCATCCGGTCGTCGTCGGCAAGGCCGCGAACGGCAGCCGCACGCAGGTGCTGTTTTACGGCCACTACGACGTCCAGCCGGTCGACCCGCTCGAGCTGTGGGAGACGCCGCCGTTCGAGCCGCGGATCGCGACCCTCGACGGGGGTCGCAAGATCATCGTCGGGCGCGGGGCCTGCGACGACAAGGGGCAGCTGATGACCTTCGTCGAGGCGTGCCGCGCCTGGAAGGCGGTCACGGGCGCGCTGCCGCTCGGCGTCACCATGATGGTCGAAGGCGAGGAGGAGTGCGGCTCGAAGAGCCTGTTCGACTTCCTGCGTGCCAACGCCGACGAGTTTCGCTGCGACCTCGCGCTGGTCTGCGATACCGGCAGGTGGGACGTCGACACGCCCGCGATCACGACCTCGTTGCGGGGGCTGCTTTACGAGGAGGTGAAAGTCACTTGTGCGGACCGCGACCTGCACTCCGGCCTGTACGGCGGCGGGGCCCAAAATCCGATCCGCGTGCTCGCCAAGATCATTGCGGCGCTGCACGACGAGCAGGGCAGGGTTGCGGTCCCCGGCTTCTACGAGGGCGTGCACGAGCTCCCGCCCGACATCAAGGCGGACTTGGCTGCGCTCAACCTGACGGCCGATGACTTCCTCGGCCCCGTCGGATTGAAGATCCCCGCCGGTGAAGCGGCCTATCCGCTGATCGAGCAGCTCTCGACGCGGCCGACCTGTGACCCCAACGGAATCGTCGGCGGCTACACCGGCGAAGGGGCGAAGACCGTCATCCCCGGCCAGGCTTCCGCCAAGATATCGTTCCGGCTGGTCGGCGATCAGGACCCGGCGAAGATTCAGCAGGCGTTCCGCGCATTCGTGCGCGCGCGCGTGCCTGCCGACTGCTCGGTCGAGTTCGCGAACCATGCACTCAGCCCCGCCTTGCAGCTGCCATACGACAACCCTGCGCTCGTGAAGGCGCGCGCCGCGCTTGGCGACGAATGGGGCAGGAAGGCAGTCACCGTCGGCTCCGGCGGCTCGATTCCGATCGCTGGTGATTTCAAGCGCGTGCTGGGCATGGATTCGCTGCTCATCGGCTTCGGGCTCGACGACGATCGCGTGCACTCGCCCAACGAGAAGTACGATCTCGCCTCGTTCCACAAAGGCACTCGGAGCTGGGCCCGCGTCATGGCGGCGCTGGCCGCATAGCGGGCGTCGTTGCCGAGCAAACGGTTGCGGAGGACAGGATGGTGACGCAGGCGGGCTGGTCGAAGACCTGGACTTTTTTTCAGGGCGACTGGCATGAGGGCAACGTTCCGATCATGGGGCCGCGAACCCACGCCGCCTGGCTGTGCTCGTCGGTGTTCGACGGCGCGCGCGCGTTCGAAGGCGTCACCCCCGATCTCGACCTGCACTGCGAGCGCGTCAACGACTCGGCCAGGAAGTTGTGGCTCAAGCCGTCGGTAAGCGCGGAGACTTGGCTCGGCCTCACCGCCGACGGGCTCAAGCGCTTCGACCGCAATGCCGAGCTCTACATCCGCCCGATGTACTGGGCGGAGCACAACGGCCCGCTCTCGGTCCCGCCCGATCCGGAATCGACCACTTGGTGCCTGTGCCTCTACGAAGCGCCGCTTCCGAAGCCGGCCGGCATCTCGATCATGCTGTCGCGCTTCCGCCGCCCGACCTATGAGACCATGCCGGTCGATGCGAAGGCCGGCTGTCTCTATCCCAACAATGCGCGCGCGCTGATGGAGGCGCGGGCGCAAGGCTTTGACAACTGCCTGCTGTGCGACATGCTCGGCAACGTCGCCGAGCTCGCGACCGCCAATATCTTCCTGGCCAAGGACGGGGTCGTCCACACGCCGATGGCGAACGGCACGTTCCTGGCCGGCATCACCCGCCGGCGCGTGATCAAGCTGTTGCGCGGCGCCGGCGTCACCGTCGTCGAGGGCACCCTGCGCTACGGCGACTTCGAGACCGCGGACGAGATTTTTTCGTCCGGCAACTACATCAAAGTCGTGCCGGTGATCCGCATCGGCGACCGCTCGCTCCAGCCCGGTCCGCTCTATCGCCAGGCGCGTCAGCTCTACTGGGAGTTCGCGCACGCGTAAGCACGAAGGGGTGGGTGAGCCGCATCGAGGATGCCGCTCATCCATCCGTAATTCCGGATTGCAGAAATAGGAGGCTAGGGCGGAGGGAAGGCCAGCAGGTTCGTGATCGAGCGGCCGCGGATGTCGTAGGCGCGCGCGTACACGACGCCGTCGCGCGTGACTTCGGCGAGGATGGGCGCGTTCAGGGCGACGCAGTAGAATTCGCCGATCATCAGCGCGAAATCCGCGCCCCGCGGGTCCCACGTGGTTTCGAACTCCGGACCGAGCTCGACTGCCGCGCCGCGGTGAGGACCGCAGGTCGCGATCTTCCAGTCCCGGCCGTAGGGCGCCGCCTCCATGCGTTCGGTCAGCACCGCGCGCAGCTCCTGCGCGGCCTGCTTGAGGGCCAGGCCCCAGTAATCGAGCATGTAGCGGCCCTTGGCGCCGGCAACTCCACCGGCCATGCGGTTGAAGTGGGTGTACTCGTATGGGTGCAGACGGCGCATGTCGGTGAGCGGCAAGACGAGCGCCGCGCCGACCACGGCCGCTCCGGCAACGAGCGCGATGCGGCCGCGCCGCGCCAGCCGTTCGAGCAGCCACGCCGCCGCCATCCCGGCCAGCACCGCGAGCGGGGGCAGAACGAAGATGAAGTGCCGAATGCCGTTGTAGAGCGCCGGTCGCGTGAGCATGGTCACCAGCAACGGAATGAGGGCCGCCGCGAGAATCACCAGATGCGCCGCGCGCCGCGAGGTCGTGGCCACCGGGTTGAGGATGGTGATCGCGGCGAGGGCGGTGCCGCCGAGGGCGAGGGCGATGAACCCTTCCGGCAGCTTGAGCCCCATCAGCGTCGGCAGATAACGCCACGGCATGTTCGGCACCGGGATGAGCGCACCGGCAAACAGCTCGCGCCACGGCTTCTCGAAGAAATGCGAGAAGTACTCGAGCGCCCGCAACGGATTGAGCGGCGCGAGCGCAGCCCACGGCCACAGCAGGGCCATGACCCCATAGGCAATGGGGAGCGCGGGAATGAGCCACAACAAGAAGCGGGCACTGCGCGCGAGTGCCGCTTTCGCGCCCAGCCGCCGCCATTCGATGGCGACGACGAGCAACAGGGCGGCCACCCCGTAGAGCCCGGCGATGACGCCGATGACGCGCGTCCCGATCGTCACGCCGATGCCGGCGCCGACCAGGACTATGCTTGCGATGGTCGGCCGCGGATACCCATCGAACAGGCGCACCAGAGCGAGCAGCAGGAAAGCCATCGCGACCGCGAACGGGGTATCCTTCGCGTTGATGAACATGTGCCCGTAGTAGAGCGGGCAGGTGGCCAGGAAGGCCAACGCCATCAGTCCGGCGAGCGGCCCCGCCAGCTGTCGGCCGATGCGCCAGGTTGCAAACAGGCCGATGAGGCCGAACGCCGCGCCGACCAGGCGACGCGTCTCGAACAGATCGAACGGCAGGAGCTTGGCGAGCAGCGCGGCCGCCATGTCGAAGCCGCCGCCGTACATATACAGATTGACGAACGAGAACGCGCGGGTGTCGCGGAAGCCGGAGCCGTAAAGGGCGAGCAAGAGCTCGCCCATTTCGGCGTGCGCATAGTCATCCCAGCCAAGGCCATAGTTGCGGAAGGTGACGGCGGCGACGACGGCAACGAGCGCCAGGACTGCGATCGCGAGCGCGTCGAAAGCGCGCGTGCTGGCCCATTCACCCGGGATACGCTTGAGCGCAAGCGAAATCCGGGGCCGCCCGTGCTGGAGCGGGCTCCCCAATCTCGCTTCGCTCATCCGTCGCTACTTCGTCGCCGCCTCGTAGCGCTCCAGCACATAGTCCCAGTTGACCAGGTGATCCATGAAGGCCTTCAGGTAATCGGGCCGCCGGTTGCGGTAGTCGATGTAGTAGGAATGCTCCCAGACGTCGCAGCCGAGGATCGGGGTACCGCCGTGCACCAGCGGGTTCTCGCCGTTTGGGGTTTTGGTCACGACGATCTTGCCGTCCTTGACCGCCAGCCATGACCACCCGGAGCCGAACTGGGTAACGCCCGCCTGGATGAAGTCCTCCTTCATCTTGGCGACCGAGCCCAGGTCTTCGGTAATCTTCTTCTCGAGCTTGCCCGGAAGCTTGTCGCCACCCCCGCCCGGCTTCATCCATTTCCAGAAATGCACGTGGTTGTAGTGCTGGCCGGCATTGTTGAAGAGGCCCTGGTTCTTGCCGAACGACCCCTTGACCACTTCCTCCAACGGCTTGCCTTCCCACTCGGTGCCCTTGAGCAGATTGTTGCCGTTCGTGACATAGGCTTGGTGGTGTTTGTCGTGATGGTACTCGAGGGTTTCGCGCGACATTTGCGGTGCAAGCGCGTCGTGGGGATAAGGAAGGTCGGGCAGGGTGAATGACATCGGCGTCCTCCTGGAACTTTCGGGCTTGACCCGACCATACACGGGCATAGGGGCGGGGTGACTTCTAGATAGGCCGGGCGTAGCATTCGGGCAACGGCCGCGGGGGCGTGGCTCGAAGCTCGGACCGGGCCGCCGGACGGAGGCCAGGCGATGCACATGATTCTGCTGGTGCTGGGCGCGCTCTGTATCGTGGCCGGATTGCTTCCCGTTTGGTGGGGCTTCGACTATCCGTTCGACGAGCGCCAGGTGCTGCTTCTGCGCGCCACGGTCGCCATTGTCGGCGGTCTCGTGTTGATCGCGCTGGGTTCGGTGATCTCGCACCTGCGGCGCATCCGCGAGGCGATCGAGACCGTTCGGCTTGCCCCGGTGGTGAGCGCGGCGCCGGCCCCCGCCAGGCCCGATCTCGCGCAGGCCGTGGCGGCGGTGCCGCTCGGTAAACCGGCGACCGAGCACTCGGCCCGACCCGAAGTGGTCGATGTCGGTCGTGAAGGCAGGGTCGCAACGTCGTCGCCGCACGACGCGCCCACGGCGGTTGCGCGCGAGACGCCCGTGCCGGAATGGCCGCGTGTCGGCGCCGCCGACCGGTTCGTCCCCGCCGGCGCAAGTGGCGGCACCGGCAGGGACAAAAGCCCCGGGGTGATCGAGGAGCCTGCGCCGCCGGCAGCCGACGAGCCGCCGAAGGCGGGTGCGCAGCCGCTATCCCCGGCATCCAAGCCGACGATCCTGAAATCCGGCGTGATCGGAGGAATACCCTATACGGCGTATAGCGACGGTTCGTTCGAAGCCGAATTCACCGAAGGAACCCAGAGGTTCGGGTCGTTTCAGGAACTGCGCATGCACTTTGCGTCGCGCGGGATCGCCTAGCCATTGTACCGACCGACGTCGTGTGCTGTTGCCGAATTCATTTCGTCGTGGCCCGGGCATGTGCCGGACCTGACGAGTCAAACTCCGATGCCGGGGGCATCAGGCCACGAGCTTGCCGCCGATCACCTTGACGGCAAACGCGTAGGCGAGCGCCACCTCCTTGAGGCGGTCGAAACGGCCGGCCGCGCCGCCGTGGCCGGCATCCATGTTGATGCGCAGGGCGAGGAGGTTGCGGTCGGTCCTGCGGTCCCGTAGCCGCGCCACCCACTTTGCCGGCTCCCAGTACAGCACGCGCGGATCGGCGATCCCGGCCATCGCCAGGATCGGCGGATAGTCTTGAGCGCGGACATTGTCGTAGGGCGAGTAGTCGGCGATGGTCGCGAACGCCGCCGGATCGACGATCGGATTGCCCCACTCCGGCCATTCCGGCGGCGTGAGCGGCAGCTTTTCGTCGAGCATGGTGTTGAGCACGTCGACGAACGGCACTTCGGCGACCACCCCGCCGAATAGATCCGGCCGCATGTTGGCGATCGCGCCCATCAGCATTCCGCCGGCCGAGCCGCCATGCGCCACGATGCGGCCAGCGGCGGTCCAGCGCTGCGCGATGAGATGCTCGGCAGCGGCGATGAAGTCGGTGAAGGTATTGCGCTTGCTGGCGAGCTTGCCCTCGCGGTACCAGCGCCAGCCTTTCTCGGTGCCGCCGCGCACGTGGGCGATCGCATAGACGAAGCCGCGGTCGACCAGCGACAGGCGGTTGGTGCTAAACGCCGCCGGGATGGCAAAGCCGTAGGCGCCATAGCCGTAGAGCAGGCAGGGCGCGCCGCTCGCGGGCGGCACGTCGTTGCGGTAGAGGATCGAGATCGGAACCGTCTCGCCGTCGGGCCCGCGCGCGAACAGCCGCCGGGTGGTATAGCGCGAAGGATCGTGGCCGCTCGGGATCTCCTGGCGCTTGCGCAGCAGGCGGGTGCGTTGCACGAGGTCGTAGTCCCAGGTTTCGGTCGGCGTCGTCATCGACGAATAGGCGAAACGCAGCGTGTCGGTCGCGAACTCGAACCCGGCATCGACCCCGAGCGAATAGGCTTCCTCGTCGAACGCCACTGCATGCTCGTCCTCGGTCCGGTGACGGCGGATCACCAGCCGGGGCAATCCGTCCTGTCGTTCCAGCCGGATCAGCCAATCGCGCAGGACCAGAATGGACAACAGATAGATGCCGGCACGATGCGGGATGATCTCGCGCCAATTCTCTCGTGCCGGGCGCGCAAGCGGCGCCCAGGCGACCTTGAAATCCTCCGCGCCGTCGGCGTTGGTGCGGATCATCAAGGCGGAGTGTCCGAACAGATCCGGATGGTGCTCGACTTCGTACTGCACGCCGGTCTCGCGCACCGCCACCAGCGAAGGCACGGCATCGCGCCGCGCCAGATCGAGCAGCCATGACTCGGTCGTCTCATGATCGTGCACCGAGATCTCGGCGAAGGCGCCGGATTGCAGGCGCGAGACGCTGACGAAGAAGCCGGGGTTGGGCTCCTCGAACACCAAGACATCTTCGTTGGCCGGCCTGCCGACCAGGTGCCTGAACACGCGCGACGGGCGGTGGTTGCGGTCGAGCTTGACGTAGTAGAAGGCTCGCCCGTCGGCGGTCCAGACCACGGCCGACCCGGCGGTCTCCGGCACCGCATCGGCGAGATCGCTGCCGGTGCCGAGGTCGCGCACGCGAACGGTGTAGTACTCGGCTCCCGACGCATCGGATCCCCACGCCATCAGCCGGTGGTCGGGCGAGTGGCGAGTACCGCCGAGCGCAAAGAACGCAAGCCCCTTGGCCAGTTCGTCGCCGTCGAGCAGGACCTCGTCGGCCCCGCCGTCGCGCGGTTGCCGGCAGACCAGCGGATGCTGGCCGCCCTCGCGGTAGCGGGTGAAATAGGCGAACGGACCATCCGGACTAGGCGGCGTCCAATCGTCCTCCTTGATGCGGCCCTTCAGCTCGGCGAACAGCCGCTCCTGCAGCGCAACCGTATCGGCGAGCGCGTGCTCGGCATGAGCGTTTTCCGCCTGCAGATGCGCGCGGATCGCGGGATCGAGCTTGTCGGGATCGCGCAGCACCTCCTGCCAGTTCGCGGCCTTGAGCCAGGCGAACTCGTCGGTGAGCGTGATGCCGTGCCGCGTCGCGGTGACCGGTCGCTTCTCGGCACGCGGCTCTGGCGTCGGGGTCGGGGTCGGGCGTTCGAGCATGGGGGAACCGTCGCGCGCTTCAGGTCGTCAGGCGACAGATAGGTCGCCGCCTCGGCCGCGCCAAGCGGCCGCGTCGATTTCAGGACAGGTACGCGCAAAATCGCGCTTGTGCGACGATCGACCGATGTCGGCGTTGCCCCTGATAGCCACGTTCAACGCCGACATGCGGCGCGGCCGGCAACGTCCAACGCCGCCTCGCCCAAAGCGACGTCCGGCGCGTCGCGGGGGTCGGCGGAAATTCTCCGAGCCGCTGATCAGTGCGCGCCTCAGCTCAGAGCAAATCCGGCGTAGCCTGCTCCCGCGACTTCGGCGCACTTCTCGACGTAGCGCGGAAATCCGCCGACATAGGGCATGAATGCGCGCGGCTTGCCGGCGATGTTGGCGCCGAGATACCACGAGCCGCAGGTGTAGCGCAGCGTGCGGCCCGCCATTTCGTTGCAGTGCGCGACCCAATCGTCCTCGGCCTTGAGTTGCGGCTCGATCCGGCGCAGGCGCCGCGCGCGCATGTAGTGGAGGCTGTCGGCGATCCACTCGACGTGATGCTCGATGGTCGGCAGCATGTTGGTGAGCACCGACGGGCTGCCCGGGCCGGTGATCGTGAACAGGTTGGGAAATCCGGCCATCGCCAGCCCGAGATAGGCGCGCGGCCCCTCCCGCCACTTGTCGGCGAGCGCGGCGCCGCCGTGTCCGCGGATGTCGACCCGAAGCAACGCGCCGGTCATGGCGTCGAACCCGGTCGCGAGCACGATGGCGTCGACCTCGTAGTCGCGGCCGTTCGCCTGCACGGCCCGACCGGTGATGGCTTCGATCGGCGAGCGGCTCACATCGACGAGCGTGACGTTCGGCCGATTGAACGCTTCATAATAGCCGATGTCGATGCACAGGCGCTTGCAGCCGATGGTGTTGGTCGGACAAAGCAGCTCCGCCACCGCCGGATCCCGCACCCGCCCGCGGATCTTTGCGCGCACGAACTCGGCGGCCGTGCGGTTGGCGTCGGCATTGAGCATGAGGTCCACGAACGCGCCCAGAAACGACAGGCCGCCGCGCTGCCACCGCGCCTCGAATTCCCGCTCGCGCGCTTCCGCGGTCGCCTCCAGGGCGGAAGCGTCGCTGTAATCGAACGCGATGCCGGTCATCGTCTGCCTGGCGCGTCGCCGCAGGCCGGCATAGTCCGCCTTGACGGCGCGCCGCACTTCGGGGTCGAGCGGCGCATTGTGGGCCGGAACGGCGTAGTTCGGCGTCCGTTGGAACACGAACAGGTGCTCGGCCTGCGCGGCGATGATCGGGATCGACTGCACGGCCGAGGAGCCGGTGCCGATCACCGCCACGCGCTGGCCGGTAAAATCGACGCGTTCGTGCGGCCATTTGCCGGTGTGGTAGCACGCCCCCTCGAACTCATCGAGGCCGGCGATCGCCGGCTGGTTCGGCGCCGAAAGGCACCCGGTTGCCATGATGCAGAACGCCGCGCGCGTGCGGGCGCCGTCGCTGGTCTCGATCACCCAACGATCGTCGGCGTCGTCGAACACCGCTGACTTGACCCGGGCATCGAACCGGATGTCGCGCCGCAGATCGAAGCGGTCGGCGACATGATTGGCGTAGCGCAGGATCTCCGGTTGGGCCGCGTAGCGCTCGCTCCATTCCCATTCCTGCTGCAGGTCGTCGGAGAACTGATACGAATATTCCATGCTCTCGACGTCGCAGCGCGCGCCCGGATAGCGGTTCCAGTACCAGGTGCCGCCGACGCCGCTGCCGGCCTCGAGCACCGTCGCCGCAATGCCCATCGTGCGCAGCCGGTGCAGCATGTAGAGCCCGCCGAAGCCGGCCCCGACGATCACCACGTCACTGTCGCCCTGCATCTTGAGCCTCGTCCACCCAACGTCCTGGGAAGGAACCGCTCACTATCACGAACGAGCGCGAAAGGAAGCGCGCGGCCCGCGGGCGTTGCGTCGATTTACATGCGGGGACGAGCGTAATTACCATGGAGCGATGATAATCTAGAGATGTTTTGTCGCACCCTTGAAGTTGAACTTGCGCTGGTTCTCGGACAATACTAAGCAAACAAAACAGTATACGGGGCCGATTCTGCTTTGCTTGCGCCGCAGGCCCGGCAGAGGCCGGGATAGTCCTGCGCGGCGCGCATTGAGACGATCATCGGGGGCGACGACTGCCTGCAGGAACGGGCGCGATGGCGGAAAATACCGGGAACTACATCGAACTGACCGCGGATATTGTCTCGGCCTATGTCAGCAACAACACCGTGTCGGCGGGGGACATCCCGGGCCTGATCAATCAGGTGCACGCGGCGCTCATGCGGGTGGGCTCAGGTCACATCGATGCGCCGATGGAGCCGCTCAAGCCTGCGGTTCCGGTCAAGCGGTCGGTGACGCCCGATCACATCGTCTGCCTCGAAGACGGCAAGAAGTTCAAGTCGCTCAAGCGGCATCTGCGCACGCAGTACAACATGACGCCCGAGCAGTATCGCGACAAATGGGGCCTGCCGCCGGACTATCCGATGGTGGCGCCCAACTACGCGGCCGCGCGCTCGCAGCTCGCCAAGCAGATGGGCCTGGGCCAGCAGCGACGGCGACGCTCTCGGTAATCTTCGGCCGGTCACGCCGCCAAGGCGCTGCGCGCCTCCGAGCGGATGCGCTCCACCATCGAGCGGAAGCCGTTCGAGCGCTGCGGCGTCAGATGCCCACGCAGCGCCAAGTGGTCGAACAGGCCGAGCGCGTCGAGCGCCAGAATCTCCTTTGCCGGCTTGCCCGAGTACAGCGCGAACAGGATCGCGATCAGCCCCTTTACGATGTGGGCATCGCTGTCACCGACGAAATTGAGCACGGGACCCTGTTCGCCATTCGGCCGCACCGTGGTCTGCAGCCACACCTGGCTGGCGCAGCCCTGGACCTTGTTGGCGTCGGTGCGCGCCGCGTCGGGCAGCGGCGCAAGCGTGCGCCCAAGCTCGATGACGTAGCGATAGCGGTCGTCCCAGTCGTCGAGGAGCGCGAAGTTCTCAGTGATTTCGTCGATATCCGGCAAAGCTGACATCCGTATCGTCAGCCTTGATATAGGCCCCTTGCCGGTGAAGTTACAGCGCCACCATCGCGCTTGCACGACGCGCCCGGCATGGCGCGGCAGGGCGGTTGCGGGCGCGGGTTCAGGCCGGGCCCTTGGCGCCCTCGTGACGGGGTTGCGGGCCGCGCCACGCCGGCGCCCGATCAGCCGGGGTGAGCGTATTCTGCGACGGTTTTTCGCTCGGCCGCCCGGCCGTTGCGGCCGCCTTGCCGGCGCTCCCCGCCGCCTCCTCGGTCAGGTAATCGTAGATCATCCTGGCGCCGGCCTGCGCCTTGTGTCCGAACACCGCAGCCGCCTGCGAGCCGACCGCACAGGCCTCCGGCTGGCGCGAACAGAAGCCGCGCACGTCGGCGACCGCGGCGCCGGCGGCCGAGAGCGCCTCGCCGGCTTTGACCTCGGGCCCTTGCGTTGCCACCTTCGATTGGCTGGTCGGCAACAGCATGATCACGATGCTGAGCCAGAATGCGACCCGTATCAAAAACCACATGGTCCTGCCTCATCTCCCCGGCGGCTCTTCGCGGCCGCATTCGGGCGGGAACGTAGCAGGGACGCTTAAACGGCGAGTTTTTGTACCAGCGATCAATCGAGATGAAATTGAATCGCGTTTGACTAAAATTGCAGATATCTCGGCCCGACGCGCGTCGAGGCATGCTTTCGGCTCCTCGGACTGAAAACTGGAAATCACCCGCGGCGCCACTATGCGGTGCTGCGAGGCTTTCAGTAGGCGGCAACGTAACCCATCTTCTGTCATCCCGGCCGAGCGAAGCGAGAGCCGGGAACCATGTATCCCTGTCTGCCAGATTGTGAGTCATCGGTCCCGGCTCGCGCTCGCTTCGCTCGCTTGGCCGGGATGACACCCAGGGGAGCCAATTAGCCAGCTCATGAACGAAAGCTAGGTGCCTATGGAATCAAGTCCGGGGGGCACGCTTTCAGCACGCGGCGGTTGGGAGCACTGAAATCATCTCGGGTCTTTTTCGTCGGGCTGCTCACAGTGCCGCCCGAATTGCGTCGCCTGCGCGCCATCCGCCGGCAACGCGCCGTTCACCATTTCCGACAAATTGTCGCAAAACCGATGCGAAAGCCGGGAATGCGCGCGGCTTCCGCGGCCCCGCCCGCCGCCCCTTAGGGTTCGTTTAAGTCGGCTCTGACACGCTTTCCCTGGAGCATAAAAAAGGGGAGCGCGTCCGCCTGCGGCCGTGCCGTTCGTCACGTGAGCCTCGCTGGTCCGGTTCGCGACTTGTTGCATTCCTTCCTGCATCGGCACGCGCCGCCCGGCGCCGCGCCGGTGGCCGCGGAGGGTCGCTACAGTCGCCTCTTGTCCGACATGACCGACATGATCACCCATCATGGGCGGAACGGCGAACTTCTGTTCGCGTCGTCTTCGGCGCTGCGGCTGCTCAACGCCTCGGCCGACGAGCTTCTGGGCCAGGGGTTGTTCGAGCGCGTGCAGGTGGGCGACCGGCCGGCTTATCTGACCGCGCTGGCGCGCGCGGCCGTGGAGGGATCCGAGCGCTGCGTGGAGCTGCGCCTGCGTCCGAACGTGGAGGGTCCCGGTACCGGCGTCGGTCGGCATTTCATTTGGGTCGAGATGCGCTGCCGCGCGCTGGCGCGCGCTCCTGGCGACCAGGGCGCGGAGCGCGAAGTGGTCGCCGTCATCCGCGACATCACCGCCCGCAAGGCGCAGCAGGATGCGATCGCGCAGGCGCGCAGCGAGGCCGAGCAAGCCAACGCCGCCAAGGGGCGTTTCCTCGCCAGCATGAGCCATGAGCTGCGCACGCCGCTCAATGCCGTGATCGGGTTCTCGGAAATGTTGATGCACGAGAGCGCCATGCAGCTCGACGCGGCCAAGCGGCGGGACTACGCGCGCCTGATCCACGACTCCAGCCATCACTTGCTGGCGGTGGTCAATGTCGTGCTCGACATGTCGAAGATCGAGAGCGGAAACTTCGTGATCGCGCCGGAACCGTTCGCGCCCGCTGCGGTGATCCGACATTGCGCCGAGCTCATGGCGTTGCGGGCGTGCGAGTGCGAGCTCGATCTTGCCGTGCAGTTGCCCCCCGATTTGCCGGAAATCGTGGCGGACAAGCGCGCGCTCAAGCAGATGTTGCTCAATCTGCTTTCGAACGCCGTCAAGTTTACCGAGCGCGGGGGCCGCGTCACGGTCAGCGCCCGCACTACCGTGGGCGAGATCGCGATCGCGGTCGACGACACCGGTGTCGGCATCGGGGCGGATGACCTTCCGCGCCTCGGCGCTCCGTTCTTCCAGGCCTGCGTCTCCTATGATCGGCCCCACGACGGCACCGGCCTTGGGCTGTCGATCGTGAAAGGGCTGATCGCGCTTCACGGCGGCCGCATGGAGATCGAGAGCGGGCTGGGGAAGGGCACGCGCGTGACCTTGCACCTGCCGCTGAACTGCGAGACGCGGCAAGCCGCCGACGGGGGCGCGCCCGCCGACTTGGCTCGATGCGGCAACGTCAAGGTTCTGCCGCGCCCGGTGGGCATCCCGAACCATGCCGACATGGGGGTGAAGAAGCGTGCGTAATCGAGCGCCCCGGCTTGCGATGCCCAGCGCCACCGCCGACCATCCGCACCTCCTGGCGGGACGGCGGTTCCGGTTGGCCGGCACGGTGCTGCGCGGCGTGACGCGGCGGCCGCTCGACTCGATCGGCCTCGTCGCGATCGCGGCCGCGGCCGGTACGATCCTGGTCAATGCGCTGCATCTCCAGCAGGGCGCGCATCCGGCGCCGATCCTGTCGGCCAGGGCCGGTGCCGGCGCGCCGGCGGAGACGACGGGCAGCCTGATCGCGATGCCGCGACCGCGGCCGCCGGCGGCCGGCGCCGGCAAGGATGCCGCGGCCGCCCCGCGCTCGCGCGCGCAGATCGTCGGCGACATTCAGCGCGAGCTTTCCCGTCGCGGGTTCTACGACGGCGCGGTCGACGGCATTCCGGGGGCGAAATTGGAGGCTGCGATCCGCGAGTTCGAGCAGGCCGCCGGCCTCAAGCCGACCGGCGATCCAACGGAGGCGCTGATCGGCGCGATCGCGCGCGCGACCGTCAAGTCGCCGCCGGAGCGGACCAGGCCGGTCCAGCCTGCTGCTGGCGCGTCGCGACGGGCGGAAGCCGTTGCCGAGGCCGCGCCCTCGGCGCGGGTTGCTGCGATCCAGCGTGCGCTTGCCGACTTCGGCTATGGTCAGATCAAGCCCAATGGGGTGTTCGACGGCGCCACGCAATCGGCGATCGAGAAATTCGAGCGCGAGCGCAAGCTGCCCGTTACCGGGCAGATCTCCGACCGCCTCGCGCGCGAATTGTCCGCCCTCAGCGGCCGGCCGCTGGAATAGTCTTTCTGCGTCATTGCCGGCGGCCGCCAGGTCGGTGTGCAACTCGCAATGACGGCGTGCCGGCGCGAGGAGAAGGATGCGCCTGAAGTCCGCGATTTGGGTCGCCGCCTATCTTCGTCGCTGCAATGGCGCCGGGGCGTTCGCGGTCATGCGCCGGCGCGGCGCCGAGGAGGCGGGTGCGGTATTCATCAAGATCGACCGGCTCGACGGAACGGCCGATCTCTACGGCCCGGCGCCGCAAACCGCGTTCGACGAAGCCCATCCGGCCGACCGCGCATTCATGACGTGCCTGCCGACGCAGCCGGTGCCCAATGCCGATGCCGAGGCCTACCTCGCCCGCCAGCTCCGTTTCGATCCCGACGTCTGGATCGTCGAGGTGGAGGACCGCGACGGCCGGCACTTCCTCGATCAGCTCGTGCGTTGAGGCCACCCGCGAGCGCGCGCCGCGGACCGGCGCGCAGCGACATTGCGCCAGCTCGCCACGATCGGCATCGCGGCGCGGGCCGACAGCTGCTCGTAGAGACGGCTAAGCGCGAATACGCGCTCGACCGATCCTCCAATGGCGGGATTGAGGAACAGCAGAATGCGCTGCAGAACGACGACCGGCATCGCAACCGCCAACGCGACGACCACGAGCGGTTCGCCCGACGGATCGTGCGCGATCCTCAGCGCGGTTTCGCGCGGCAGCAACAGGGCAAGCTGGAGCTCGCGGGCAAATGCGCGGTCATTGCGCTGCAATGCCGCGCGCTCAAGACGCCGAACAAGTTCGGCGTCTTGCGCGGGAGCTTCGATCGCCGGCTCCGCCGATGATCTTGCTTCGAGTTCCGCCAGCAGGTGCAGCCGTTCGGCCGGCGCGGCCTGCAGGAAGCTCTCACCGAGGTCAGCAGTTGCGGCGCCGCCGGCGCTGACGCCGACACGAGGCGCATTCCCATCCGGCAATGGCGCCGTCAGGATGCGCATCGCTTCGGTTGCGGTCGCCGAGGCGGCACTCCCCGCCCGCTGTTCGCGGCTCGGCGCCGGATGCTTGCGCACCGGTTCCGCCACCTGCGGAACGTCGCCGGCCAGGTACGCGACGATCGGCGTCGGCGCGCCGGGGTAGGCGGCGAGCTTGCTTGCCACCGTGGTGCGGGTCGGTGCGTCGACGACCGGCAGCAGGCGCAATGCCAGCTCGACGTACTGCTGCTCGTCTTCGCGCGAGTGATCTTTCCCCAGCACATAGAGGTCGGTGAGGACGCGCAGCAGGGCAGGCCGGATGTCGACCCCCTCACGACGGGAGAGCTGGACCAGTCCCTCGAGGTTGGGGGGTGGTGCATGAGACATGTCGGGAGTCGTCCGCTTTTCGCGCAGCCTTAAGGCGAGTTCGATCGATCGTAGCGCGATCGCGTTAGCGGAATGCTAACGCTAACCGCCGGTAAACATCTGGCCGCTTCCGGTGCTGCGCGCCGCGTCCAACCGGCGTTTGATGGCAGCGGCATCAAGTGCTGACTCGTCATGCCCGCGCTTGTCGCGCTTGTCGCGGGCATCCACGTCTTTCTTCCCTCGCCGGGACCAAGCCAGACGTGGATGGTCGGGACAAGCCGGCCATGACGATCGGATAGGTCATCATGACTGCCGCTTGCATGAGCCGGGGCGGTCATCGGGCGGACCGCGCGCTGAGGGGCGGCTGTGTCGGAACCGACACACGTCCAATCAAAGGTTTGGCATGAACGGAGCGTTAACCTTGGGCGCCGCTAACTAGGCTGGGGCGAACCGGTCCCGGCGGGCTTGAGCTGATCGCGGGTTCCGTCGTTTCGCCGCGGAGGGCATCATGGGCACGGTGATCAGATTCCCGGACGAGCGGCGAATGTCCTGGAGCGGGGCCGGCGCCCGTCAGCTCGACCGGCCCTGCGCGATCGTGATCCTGCCGGTGATCCGCATCGAGCGCCACGACGACGATCCGGCCGACGGGATTGCGCCCGCAGCGGGCGCGCGGCGCAGCTCCGGACGCCGGCGACCGGCGCGACGCTAAGGCATTTCCAGTGGTGTTGGTGTACAGCCGCGCCACTGCGCCACCTCTACTCGCGAAACTCAGGTGTTGGCGACGCCAGCAGCGGGCGGTGTCGAGATAAGCCGTAGCCCGGACGCGCGAAGCCAATTACGGGAGCAGCCTTGCCGCCGGCCGTGCCCGCATTTTGCGGCGCGCCATGCCGGCTACTTTTGCTGCGCCACTTGCGCGGCACCGCACTGCGCCGCGCTCAACAGCCCGCGCATCCGCGGCAATTGCCCCGGCTCCGGCGCCAGCGCGCGCAGGACGATCAGGCCGGTCGGGCTTGGCGATTCGATGATCAGGCGATCGGCGGCGGTGACCTCTTCGTCCTCCGGGACCTGGCCGCGCTGCTGCGGCGTCATCAGCTCGAGCTCGATGGTGCGGCGGCCGGCGGCGCGGTCGTTGACGGCGTAGTAGGCGATGCCCTGGCGGGAGTAGAACGACACCGAGATGTAGGATTGGCTGATCGGCGCCTGCAGCTTCAGCGGCCCGCCGGAGAGGTCGTAGCGGCACACGGCGCTTGCGAACGCAGGATCCATGAACGGTACTGCCGCCGTCTCCGGCGTCGGCATCGGCAGCAGGCTCATCTTGTTGGTTTCGGTCATCGGCAGCAGGCGCGAATAGGCGTCCTGCGGGGCCGCGCTCGGCAGAATCAACACCGAGCTCAAGTGCACGATGCCGCCCAAGATGAGGCCGGCGAGGATCCAGGCCAGCCACCTGGTCACGGGCATTTCCTCTGCGTGATCGAGGGCATCGAGGTTTCGCGCCCGGCCCGTGTCGCCACGCCGAACGGCGTATCGTAGAGGCGCAGCACCAGCACATAGCGTTCGACACCGCCGGTCGGCAGCCAGTTGCCGGCCCGTGCGCGCGGCGAGATCGCGACCTCGAAATTGCCGTCGGCCTTGCGCACGATCTCCTGACTGGTGAAGCCATAGCGGCCGACACCGTTGGCGACCAGGCGACCGTCCGGATCGTACAGCGTCAAGGTCCAGAATCGCGCCGAGGGGGTCGCCCCCGCCACGGTTGCCTCGCAGCGGCCGTCCAGCGGCTGCCGCGTTTGATCGGTGCGCGCAATGAACGCAACGCCGTCGCCCGAGCCCAGCGGCAGCAGGCCGGTGTGTGCGAGCGTCGCCCGCGCATACGGATCAATCTCGGCGGTTCCGGTCTTCGGATACGCCGTCCAGGCGCCGAGCGTAACGGCGCCGAATGCGACCCCGCGCGTGACCGTGAGCCAGGTCGTGCCGAGCCCTACGACCGCGGCGATCGCAAACGTCAACAGCAGTCCGAACAGCAGCCGCACGATCGAGTTGCTCTCACCAGTCATCCCGGCCGAGACAGGCGACGGAGGACGGACGACGGAAGCAGCCCTTCACCGTCGTCTGTCTCGGCGGGGATGACACTATTGTCGTCAGTTTCCGCGAACGCTGGACGGCGGCTTGGGCTCGGCCGCCGAAACCCGACTTCCCGCCGGCGGTTGAGCGGCGTCTGCCGCCGTTCCCGCAGCGCCGCCGTCCGCCCGGACCGAGACGCGGGCGGCTTGCTCCATCAGCCGCTCCACGCGCAGCAGCACCTCGGCCCCGCGCTTCGTCAGCAGGGTCGGGCGCGAGGCGGCGTCGTTGGCGGCATTGCTGGCCGCCACGGTCTGGGGCGCCGGCGGCGTCGGCCCGGGTGCGACGCCTGCGATCGGCTTGAGCTCGATACCTTGGTGCGCGTAGGCCATGATCTGCCGCCATGTCATCGCCGGCAGCGAGCCGCCCGTCATGCGGTTGGTCGGGCTGTAGTCGTCGTTGCCGGCCCACACGCCGGCGACATAGTTGCCGGTGTAGCCGATGAACCACGCGTCGCGATAGGCGTTGGTGGTGCCGGTCTTGCCCGCGGCCTTGGTGTTGTCGAGGATCGCGCGGCGCCCGGTGCCTTCCTCGACGACCTTGTTCATGATCACGTTGAGGTCGAGCGCGACCTGCACCGGAATCACCTGCTCCGGCTGCTTGGCATCGCGATCGAAGCGGTAGACGACCTCGCCCGAGCCGGTGCGCATCTCCAGGATGGCGTGCGCGGCGACGGCGCGGCCGCGGTTGGGGAACGTTGCGTAGGCGGCGGTCTGGTCGAGCACGGTCACTTCGGCGGCGCCGATCGGCAGCGAGGTCGAATCCGGCAGCGGCGTGTGCAGCCCCATGCGCCGCGCGGTGTCGATGATCTTGGCGCGGCCGATCTTGGCGTTGCCGTTGCCGAGCGCGATCGACAGCTTGACCGGAATGACGTTGATCGACCTCACCAAGGCGGTCGTCAACGTCATCGAGCCCGAGAAGCTGTTGGAATAGTTCTGCGGGCACCAGTTCCCGATGCATACCGGCGAGTCGACCACGATCGAGGTCGGCTTGAAGCCGTTGGCAAAGGCGGTGGCGTAGACGTACGGCTTGAACGAGGAGCCGGGCTGGCGCAACGCATCGGTCGCGCGATTGAACTGGCTGGCGCCGTAGTCGCGGCCGCCGACCATCGCCCGCACGGTGCCGTCGAGCTCCATCACCACCACGGCGGCCTGCCGCGCGTGATACTCCTTGCCGTATTGGCGCAGCTTGTCTTCAACCGCGTTCTCGGCCTCGCGCTGCAGGTTGATGTCGAGCCCGGTGCGCACCACGAACACCCGGTCGCTCATCGACTTGGGCAGGGTGGCCGCGAGCTTCTTGACCTCGTCGAAGGCCCAGTCGAGGTAGTAGTTGGCGGCGCGCTCGTCGCGGCGGTCGACCGACGTCGCCGGATTGCGGCGCGCGCCGAACACCTGTCCCTCGGTCATGAAGCCGGCCTCGATCAGATTGTCGAGGACGATCGAGGCGCGCTGGCGGGCGGCCGGCAGGTTGACGTGCGGGGCGAACCGGGTCGGCGCCTTGAACAGGCCGGCGAGCATCGCGGCTTCGGCGAGGTTCACGTCGCGCGCGCTCTTGCCGAAATAGTATTGCGCCGCCGCGTCGACCCCGAACGCGCCGCCGCCCATGTAGGCGCGGTCGAGGTAGAGCTTGAGGATCTGGTTCTTGGTCAGCCGGGTCTCGAGCCAGACCGCCAGGAACGCCTCCTTCACCTTGCGCTCGATGGTGCGCTCGTTGCTGAGGAACAGGTTCTTGGCGAGCTGCTGCGTGATCGACGAGCCGCCCTGCACCACCCCGCCGGCACGGGCATTGGCGGAGAGCGCCCGGCCGGTGCCGGCGAAATCGATGCCGAAATGCTCGTAGAACCGCCGGTCCTCGGTGGCGAGCACGGCCTTGATCAAGTGGTCGGGGAACTCCTCGAGCGGGATCGCGTCATTGTGCTTGATGCCGCGCGAGCCGACCTCGTTGCCGTAGCGGTCGAGGAACGTGACGGCGAGCTCCGACTTCTTCAGCCAGTCGTCGTCCGAGGTCTCGCGGAAGGCCGGGACCGCGAGGGTGAGCGCGACGAGCAACGCGCCGGTTCCGAGCGTCGCGCCCTCGGAGGCAGCCTCCACCGCGACCCGCCGGAAACCGGCGACGTGGAACCGGTCCATGAATACCGCGAACCGCTCGTAGCCTTCCCGCACCAGCCGTCCGCCATGGAACACGGCGTTATCGACCCGCGAATCGAGGTCGAGCAGGAAGCCCTTGAGCTTCGCCCAGCGGTCCGAGGAGTTCTGGTCCTGCAACGCCGTGGTCCTTGCGAGCCGGTTGCCCGGGCCGGGACGTAAGGTGCACGTGCCGGTCGCCCGCGGGGCGGCTTCTCTGTCACCTAGTCATGAGAAACGCGGCAGCGCGATGGCGCCGAGGCAATTTCCTGACTGTCCGTTCATTCTCTTAGCCCATCCGGCCGGCTGGCGCCAATGGGCGGGCCCGGATGGTGAATGCGGAGCTTGCGGCCCGCGCGGGCGTGCCCCGAGGTCCAGGCCGCACGCACGACGCGACCCCGCAAGCGGCTACGCCCGATTCGGGCCCGCGAACATTGCCTCCCATGCGGCTTGAATGACGTTCCGCGGGCGCAATGGCGTTGGCGGGCTCGAAATCGGCCTATACTACTTGGCGCTGCATCGCCGGGACGCGCATGGCGCACCGCCGCCCTGGCCGCCGGGCGCAGCTTCAGGGAGCCTCATGACCACGGTCATCCAGTACTTCCCGGATCCGCCGGTGTGCAAGCCGGTCGAGGTTCCGCCCGTGTGCAGCTTCCCCGGTCTCGGGCCCGGGGCGTGAGCTCGGCCGCGGGAGGTGGACGAGGCGCCGGCCGCAGGCGGACGAGCTTGCCGGCCCGCCGCGCAAGGGCTAGCTCTCGGGGCATGGGCGAGATTCCGTTCTGGCGCCGTAAGACCCTTGCGGAGATGAGCGAGGCGGAGTGGGAAAGCCTGTGCGACGGCTGCGGCCGCTGCTGCCTGGTCAAGCTCGAGGAAGCGCCGCCGGACGGCAAGCCGGCGCGCAAGAACCCGCGCGTCTATTTCACCAATGTCGGCTGCCGGCTGCTCGACAACGAGGCGTGCCGTTGCCGCGACTACCCTAACCGCGACCACCACGTCGCCGACTGCGTGCGGCTCACCCCGCAGGTGGTGGCCGAGGTCGGCTGGCTGCCGCCGACCTGCGCCTACCGGCTGCTGGCGGATGGACGCGAGCTCTATTGGTGGCATCCGCTGGTGTCGGGCGACCCCGAGACGGTGCACGCGGCCGGCATCTCGGTGCGCGGACGCGTGCGGGCGCAAGAGGATGACGTGCTGGACAGCGAGCTCGAGGACCGTATCGTCGACTGGCCGCTGCGGATCCCGCGGCGCGCGCGCGTGAAGCCCTGAGGGTGAGACTGAGCTAGCGCTCAAGGGATCAAGTCCGGGGGACGCTCTCGGCATGACGATGTTGCGGGGGCCGTGAGAGCAGGCCTTCTTTTCCTTCCAGACTCTGGAGGATCACCCGATGCTCATCGGGGGTCTCATCCGCCGCGGCCCCCGATGCCGAGAAACTCGCGCAACTTTTGCATGGTCTGCACGGCGTCGGTTTCCCCCGACGGCACGCCGATCACTTCACCGGCGTGCGTGCGCAGGGCCGGCTTATGGGTGTCGGCGCCCGACAGGTTGTCCTTGAAGGTCAGGAGATCGACCCCCGCGATGTCCCCGATCGGGATCTCGCGCGGCTTGCCCCGCCATATCAGGACGCTGTTCTCCATGCTCGCCCGCCCGGCTTTCTTGTCGAGCGTCAGCGTGGTCTTGCTGAACAGCGACCCGGCCTGCACCACCAGCCGGTCCCCGGCACTTTCGATGATGGTCATGGCGCGTTCCCCGTCACGCGCGCCGCACAAGGCGCATCGAGCGCTGATAGTACATCAGCACCGGTTGCGCGGCCTAGCCAGTAGACCGATGGTCACAGCCTGAGCGGCGAAGATTCTGCTGAGCCTCGGCGGCTCACCTGCCGGCCAGCCAGAACAACAGCGCCAGCACCCACATCGCGATGCCGACGAGCGATGTCCACAGCGCGAACTGCAGATAGGTCTCGCGCAGCACCGTCGCGCTCGCCCATTGCGCATACGCTGCCGGCGGACGTTCCTCCTTGCTGAGGTAGAGCCACATCTCGGTGTGGCGATAGTCCTTGGTGCGCGCCTCGTAGGCCTTGAAGATCAGGATCAGCGTCATCAGCATGGTCAGCGTCCCGCCGGTCTGGAACGCCAGCCGCGGCTGGAACGAGAAGCCGATCATCACGCAGAAAATCGCGAGCGAGCCGAACCCGCAGGCCCGCAGCACCGTCTCGTAGGCCACGCGGCGCATGTGCTCCATGGCGCCACCTTCGTGTTCCGGCCGCACCCGATCAAACGGCCGATCGTGCACCGTCGTGAAGGCGGTAGTTTGACGCAGTTTCGCGCCCTCAGGTGGTCACGATCCGGCTACCTCGCACCGGCCCGAGCGCGTTCACAAGCCGATACGAAAGAAATTGCCCATCGCGGGTAAGGCGAGGATGCCAGTGCCGGCAAGCCAGATCCACAGCGAGGCGTCGGTCGAGGCGGCCTTGGCGCCGACGAAGCGCTCGTAGATCGCCGCCGGAATGCCGGCGAGAATGACGGTCGCGGTCGAGACCATCAGCGAGGAAAACATCAGCGTCAGCGGCACGCTGCCGAACAGCAACGCCGGGGCGAGGATATTCATGGGAATGAGCGCGATCAGCACCCAGTCCTGGTTGAACAGGCCATTGACCGTCCCGAAGAAGGCGATGCCGATGTAGTACCAGTGCCGCTCCATGGCCGGGCTCAGGTCAGCCGGGGTGCCAGGCCGAGGAACAGGAACAGGAACAACAGCCCGACGCGGAGCCAGAACAGCCAGACCACGCCGAACAGCCACACGACGACCGGGGCGGCGTCCTTCGGGGTCACCAGCGCGACGGCCGCCACCACCGGGTCGGTGATGCGGCAGAAGAACCTCCAGATGTAGTTCGACGAATCCGGCTGCACGATCAGGGCCAGCAGCACGCGCCCGAGCAGCGTGTACATCAGCGCCGCCAGGACGAAGTTCGGCAGGTGGAAATACCAGTAGGTGAGGAGGGCTTTGCCGGTCACGACGGGCGCTCTGTCGAGGGGCACAATGGCGGCGCGGCGAGGCTTGCGCAAGGACGGCTGCGGCTGCGACCTAAGCAGAACGGGGCCCCGCAGGGCCCCGTCCATGCTCCGATCGGGACGCCGATCAGGTCTTCTCCTCCAGCACGGTCTTGCCGCGCGGTTTGCGGATCTCGTCGACCAGCGCCTGCATCTCCTTCGACGGCTCCGGGGTGAAATGGCTGACCACGATCATCACCAGGAATCCGAGCGGCATGCCGAGCAGTCCGCAGTTGATGTTGTTGAGGTCGAACCAGCCGACCCGGTTGGCGAGCGGATTGGCGGCGCTCGCCGGCACGTCCGCCGCCCACTTCGGATCCGCCAGGATCTGCGCCACGTTGACCAGCGGCTGGCGGGTCTCCGGGTTGAGCAACGACGACATGCCGAAGTAGTTGATGCCGGCCTGCGGGAAATACCGCGACGTGATAAGGTAGAACAGGCAGATGCCCCACCCCGCCATCATCCCAGCGATCGCCGCCTGGGTGGTGGTGCGTTTCCACCAGATGCCGAGCACCAGGGCCGGGAAGTTTCCGGCCATGGCGAGCGAGAACGCCCAGCCCACCATGGCGAGGATGTCCGACGGCTTGGTGGCGGCCAGCGCCGCCGATGCGACGGCGACGAAGAACAGCAGCACCCGGGCGACGGTGAGCCGCCGTATCGTCGGCGCGTTCGGATCGATCATCTTGTAGTAGACGTCGTGACTAAGCGCGTTGGCGATGGCGAGCAACAGCCCGTCGGCGGTCGAGAGCGCGGCGGCAAGCCCGCCGGCCGCGACCAGGCCCGAGATCACGTACGGAAGGCCGGCGATTTCCGGCGTCGAGAGCACGATCACATCCGTATTGATCACGAAGTCCTGGAACCGCAGCACGCCGGGATGGTTGGCGATGCCCTTGCAGGCATCGAGCACGGCCTGGAGATTGACGGCATTCTTGCCGCAGATCTGGATCAGCCCGAGCTCGCCCCACTGGAACAGCCAAGGACGGATGGTATTGAGATCGCGGCCGATGATGTTGGTGTAGACCTCGAGCTTCGAGAACGCCGCGTAGGCCGGCGCCGAGAAGTACAAGAGGAAGATGAACAGCAGCGACCACGCCACCGAATCCCGCGCTTCCTTCACCGACGGGGTGGTGAAGTAGCGCATCAGGATGTGCGGCAGCGAGGCGGTGCCGACCATCATGCAGAAGATGATGCCGAAGAAGTTGAGCGGCGTGTAGTTCATGAACGGCTGCAGGTGCGGCCGCAGCGTGCCGGGCGGGCAGGCCTGTTGCGTGCACAGCACCGCCAAACCGTCCTTGACCAGCTGCTGCTCGCGCGCGGTGATTTCCGCGATCGCGCGGCCGTAGGTCAGTTCCGGGATCGGAATGCCGTAATGCTGCGTCGACAGGATGACGATCGGCACCAGGTAGGCGATGATCAGCACGATATACTGCGCGATCTGCGTCCAGGTCACCGCCCGCATGCCGCCCAGCATCGCGCACAACAGGATGCCGACCAGACCGACGAACACCGCGATCTCGAACTGCATGCCGAGGAAGCGCGAGGCGATGATGCCGGTGCCGTAGATCTGCGCCGTCACATAGGTGAAGGAGCAGCACACCAGCACGATCACCGCCAGGAAGCGCGCGAAGTTGCCGCCGTAGCGGAACGACATGAAGTCGGGCACCGTGTAGGCGCCGAACTTGCGCAGGTACGGTCCGACTAGGATCGACACCAGCACGAAGCCGCCGGTCCAGCCGAGCACCCAGGCAAGGCCATCGTAGCCGAGCAGGAACAGCGAGCCGGCCATGCCGACGAAGGAGGCCGCCGACATCCAGTCGGCACCGGTCGCCATGCCGTTATAGAACGCCGGCACGCGCCGGCCGGCGACGTAGTATTCGGAGATCTGCGCCGTGCGCGTCATCACGCCGATGATGGCGTAGACCGCGAGCGTGAAGAACACGAACAGGTAGCCGAGCACCCTGTTGGGCGTGCCGAGCTGCTCCAGGATGGCGAGCAGCACGATGAAGGAGATGAAGCCGCCCGTATAGGTGCCGTACATCCGGCCGAGCTGTTTATAGAAAGCGTCGGCGCTGGTGGCGGGAGCCGTCTGAGTAGCCATGTCCGTTCCCCTCAGTCTTCTTCCGCGTAGCCGAATTCGCGATCGATCTTGTTCTGCTGCTTCGCGAATATGAACAGCTGCGCCACGAACACGATCAGCGAGCCCTGCGCGGCCATGTAGAAGCCGAGCGGGAAGCCGAGGATCGGGATGATGATCGTGTTGAGCGGCTTGACGAACATGTGGACGATGTAGCCGAAGAAGAACCAGATCCCGAGATGCGTGAGCATCAGGTTGGTGGTCTTCTTCCAGTGGGCTTCTTGATTGGCCGGACTGTCGGGCTGAGCCATGAGTCGATTACCCTCCCTAGCCGTTGAATCGACCCATGCGCGATGGGCCGGAGGAAGGCATACGAGGGGTGCCGGCGGCGGCGCGGCTCCCCCCAGATGCCGCAGCTTCGCGCCCGGCCTTGGGCAGCCGAGTCGCGAAGCGGTTACGGAACGTTAACACCGCGCCGGGGCGCGCCCGTATACGACTTTCGGCGTAGACGCGCCGCCTTGGCCCTTGAAATCGCTGCATTGCACGGTACTGCTGCCGGCGGACCGCTGGGGCCTGCAAGGAAAACCGTCGTGGCGCTCTTCGGATTGTTTCGCCGCCAGCCGCCGGTCCGTGACCTCGGCGAGCTTGCGGATTTCCTCGATGCCCAGGCCGCCTTCGTGACCCAGAAGGGCATCTACGAGTATGCGCGCGCGCGCGCCGGCCACTACGCCAAGGTTTTGTTCCGCGAGCCGATGTTCCTGGAGGCGGTCGAGCGATCGCGATGGAGCGCCTACCCGATCGGGCTCGTGATGGTGACCGAGTTGGTCGAAGGCATTCTGCGCGCCCACATGGATAGCGACCGATGGCGCGCGGTCGGTGCTCTTTGCGGGCTCGCGCTTTCAGTGTTCGATCGTTATCCGGCGCCGGCGCCGCTCGGCGAGGCGGCTTGGGGCGAGGCGCGCGCCGAGCTTGCGCGCCGGCTCAAGCTGATCGGCCTCAGCGCCGTCAAGCCCGCCAAGGACATCCCGGAACCCTTCGCGCAAGCCTACTTCGACCTGATGCCGATTCACGAGCGGCTGCGGGGACGCGACTTTCCCACCACCCGCAACTATCTGCGGGCGACGATGTGCAACATCCATGAGGAATTCAGCCGGCGTGCGGATGTGCCAATTTTGACCTACGCCCTACGTCAAGAGTTTGAGGAACGCGCGCCTTAGCGGCACGAAGCGGCGGCGACCGAACTCCAATGAGCAGCGGCTAAGGTGAGCCGCAGACGCATCCGCGCGCTTTCCGCAAGCTACTTGGCCCCGGTAGCGGGCGCCGCCCCCGAGTCGTTTTCCAATTGCACGACCATTCGCACCAGTTCGGCAATGTTGGGCGCGCCCATCTTCTCCATCACCCAGGCACGGTAGTTCTCGACTGTTCGCGGGCTGATGCTGAGCTGAACGGCAATCTCTTTGTTCGAGAGCCCTTTGGCGACGAGATCCATGACCTGTCGCTGGCGTTGGGACAACTCGGCGACGCGCTTGCGAATAACCGCGAGGTCCGCTCGATAGGCTCGGCTTCGTTCGTCGCTGTCGACCGCGCTGCGGATGCTTTCCAAGAGCTGCTGATCGTTGAAGGGCTTCTCGATGAAGTCGAAGGCTCCCATTTTGACCGCCCGGACCGCCATGGCGATGTCGCCGTGGCCAGTGATCAGGATCAAGGGCACCGAGCTTCCGCGCTTGGACAATTCGAACTGCAGGTCGAGGCCGGTGAGGCCGGGCATCCGCACATCCGATACGATGCACCTGACCGGCGCCTCGGCCGAGCGCGAGAGGAACGCCCGGGCCGACGCGAAGCACTCGACCGCCAGACCGCGCTTGCGCAGCAGCATGCCGAGCGAATCGAGCACGGCCTCGTCGTCGTCGATCAGAGCCACGGTCATGCGGGCGCCTCCCGCGAGGGGCTGGCGGCCGCGAGCGTGAAGCACACGATTCCGCCCGTGGCGTCTCCCTCGATCGAAACCTTGCCGCCGTGGGACTCGACAATGGACCGGCAAAGCGACAGGCCCAACCCCATGCCATCCGACTTGGTGGTCGTGAACGGCGCGACCGCCTGATCCAGCACCGCGGGATCGAAGCCCGGTCCGTTGTCGCGCACGCAAATCTTGATGACGCCTGCGGCGTGCGTTTCCGCCACTATCGTGATCCTGCCGTCATGGCGGCCAGCCTCCAGGATGGCTTCCATGGAGTTACGCACGAGGTTGAGAATGACTTGCTGAATCTGCAGCGAATCGCCGATGACGGGCGGAAGCTCTCGCGCAATCCGTGTCTCCAATGTGATTGCCTGATGCTCGCAATCCGTCCTGATCAGGGCCTGCGCCTGCTCGACGATGTGCTCGATCTTTACAACCGTACTCTCGCGGCGGCCGAGCCGAATAAACTCCCGCAGGCGCCGTACCACGTCCGCCGCACGGTCGACCTGCTCGGCAGCCTTGGTGGTGGCCTCGACGACCGTCGATGCGTCTCCGGCGCGCGTCTCGGCGGCTTCCTTTGCGAGTCTTGTATAGTTGGCAATCGCGGTCAGCGGTTGATTGATCTCGTGCGCGAGCGCCGCCGCGAACTCGCTCATGCTGCTCAGGCGGGCGATGCGAGCCAACGCCTCCTGGTTCACCCGTAGCTGGTGCTGCGTGCTCTGCTGCTCGCTGACCAGCACGCCGATTGCCAAGCCGGTAACCGCCAGCACGATCATCAGCGCCTGGAACGCCACGACGTCGATGGCACTCTGGCCGGACAGGTGGATCGCGGCCATCAGCCCGATTTGCGTGACGGCGAGCCCAACTGCGACGCCCTCGAGCCCAAACCTGACCGCAGTCCAGATCACGGGCAGAAACAGGAGGTAGAACAGCTGGAACCGGTAGGCTGCAACGCCCATCACCAGCCACAAAGCGCCCCACAATACCGCAAGAGGCACGAGCAATTCCCAAGCCAGCACTCGCATTCGGCGGCGCGTGAACAGAACCAGCAGGAAGGGTGTCACGACCGTGATCCCGATCATGTCTCCTATCCAATAGCGCAGAGCCGCGGGCGCGAACTCGGTCGCGTCCAAGAGGCCGATGACGACCACGAGCAAGGCGTAGCCAAGCGCCACGACGGCCGAGGCGATGGTCGCAATCCCGACCAGCAACAGGAGGTCACGCTTGCTCTTCAACGCGACGTCGAACCGCAGCGATGGTTGGGTGAGCGCGCTGGCGCCCGCCCCATATCCCAGCCCGATGATGAGAGCCGCGATGAGTTCCGCCCAGATAGGCAGCGGCAACTGGCGCACGAGCGCATCCGCAAGCAGCGGCGCGACGAAAAGCCAGGGAAGAAACTCGCGCCCGAACAGGAGAATCAGCGCGAAGCTGACACCAGGCGGTGGATTCCACGGCGTGATGCCGAATGAGGCGACCGGGTGGACATAACTGACCCAATCGAGCACCACGTAGCTCGCCAAGTATACCAGGGCGATCTCGAGGTGAGATCGGGTCAGGGCGCGACTGATCGGCATGCTCGGGTGAAGACCGCCAGTGGGCCATCTCTCAGCGATCTTCCTAAGCCGTTCCAGCACGGCTGCGCACCTCCGTATTGTTACCCTGGGGAAACACCCGGAGCTTACTACCTGGGGCGTCCGCACTGAATTGTGAAGCGTGGGACGCCCGGCCACGTTGGTTGGCATGCGTGCCGCCCTCTCGCCAAGCCCCGTCGAGATCTTCGCGGCGGCGATTTTTGCCCTCGCGGTCGTTCATACCTTCTCGACGCGCTTGTTCGAGCGCTTGGCCCGGCGGCAGCCCGAGCACGCCGGGCTATGGCACCTGCTCGGCGAAGTGGAGGTCGTATTCGGATTCTGGGCGATGGTCCTGCTGGTGCTGGTCGCGGTCCAGGTCGGCGCCGACGACGCAATCGGCTACCTGGAGAGCCGCAGCTTTACCGAGCCAGCCTTCGTATTCGTGATCATGGTCATTGCCGCGAGCCGCCCGGTGCTCGACTTTTCGGGGGCGGTACTGCAGCGGCTCGCCCAGATGCTCCCGCTCGCCTCCGCCAACGGTTATTACTTCGTTACCCTGTCGATCGGTCCCCTGCTGGGCTCGCTCATTACCGAGCCCGCGGCGATGACGCTCACCGCGCTGCTGTTGCGCGACCGCTTCTTCGGTGGGAACGCTCCGAAGCCGTTCATGTACGGCACAATCGGTGTGTTGTTCGTCAATATCTCGATCGGCGGCACCCTTACCTCATTTGCCGCGCCGCCGGTCGTGATGGTCGCCGAGCAATGGGGCTGGACGACAGCCTTCATGCTCAAGGTGTTCGGCTGGAAGGCGGCGGCCGCGGTGCTGACGAACGCGGCCGGCGCCGCGTTCGCCTTCCGCGCCTATTTGAATGAGTTGCCCCAACCTCGGGCCGCGACCATCAAGATCGATACTCCCCGCTGGATCATTGCGGCCTATCTGTTGTTCCTCGCCGGCGTGGTGATCTTCAACCATCACCCGTTCCTGTTCCTGGCCCTGTTCCTGTTCTTCCTAGGCTTCTCCGAAGCCTACAAGCGCTATCGCGGACGACTGATCCTGCGCGAGGGCCTGCTGGTGGCGTTCTTCCTCGCCGGCCTGGTTGTGCTGGGCGGCTGGCAGAGATGGTGGCTGCAACCACTGCTTGCCGATATGCAGCCAACCGTCCTGTTTGCCAGCGCCACACTGCTCACGGCCATCACCGACAACGCGGCGCTCACATATCTGGGCTCGCTCGTTGAGGGGGTGTCGCACGACTTCAAGTACTCGCTGGTCGCCGGAGCCGTCACCGGAGGCGGGCTGACCGTGATTGCCAATGCGCCCAACCCGGCTGGCTTCGCGCTGCTGAAGGGCAGCTTCGAGGACGGCGCCATCAGTCCATTTGGCCTGCTCGCGGCCGCTGCGGCGCCGACCCTCGTCGCTGCGTGCGCGTTTCAGCTGCTGCCAGGGTGAAGGAGGTTCGCGCCATGGCCCTCGCCGAACCGAATGCCAGGATAGCCGCAGGGGCGGTCGAGAACCACAACACGCGAGAGCGCATACCCGTCGCGCTGCGCATTCTTGCCGTCGTCGACGGCTCGGAGGGCAGCGGACGCGTGGTGAAATGCCTGCTCCAGCTCTGTTCCGGCCGCGGACCGATCGAGGTGGTTCTTCTCAATGTCCAGCCGCAACCGCAGCAATGGCGAATGCGCGGCTATGGCTGGTTCCAGCGCGAGGCGATCCTCGACAGGCTCATCAACGACCTCGGCAGGCGGGTGATCGCGAGCGCCGCGCGGCACCTCGAGAGCGCCGGCTTGACGCACAAAGATCGTATCGAGCTTGGCGACGCGGGCGAGACGATCGTGCGCTGCGCCAGCGAGGAAGACTGCGACCTGATCGTGCTGGCGGAGCCCAGGGCCGGCGCCGTCCGCGCTTGGCTCGCTCGCCGCCTCCGGCTCTCGGTCGGCTCGCTGGCAGGCTTGGTGATCAACCTCGCTCGCGTGCCGGTCGTCGTTGCGCCGTAAGGGTCGAGGGTTTCCATGTACACTCTGCTGGCGGGTCTTGTCGTCCTTGGCGTGACGGCGTTCGCGTTTTGGTTGGTCCTGCCGGTGGACGGAAGCATCAGGCGGTGGATCGCGGGGCCGTTGGAGCCGATTGTGGCGGTCGCGATCGTCGGCGGCATCGGCATCTCGGTAATCTTGATTGTTTGGGGGGCGGCCGCGCTGCTTACCTGACCCGCAACAAGTCGCGCATCGTGCCTGCAGGCGCGCCACGCTATCGTCTCGCGGGGGCCCCTGCGAACCCCGATTCCCACTGTTCGGGATCAGCGTTCGCGGCCCGCCGGCGCTCCGTCGCTCAGCACCGGGATGAAGACGATTGTGAGCGCGAGCGCCAGGATCGGCAGGATGTCGAGTGGATTCACCATGGCGGTTGCCCCATGCGGGCCGTTTGCGGCTCCGGTCACCTCGATGCTTCGACTTCGCCGCCGCGACGCTGTTCCAGCCGCACCAGCCAGTTCGCGGATTTCAGCAGCTGCTCGCGCGCTTTCCAGCTCGCCGACGACCACCAGCGCGTGAGCAGGGTCGAAGCCTTGTCGGTCAATTCGGTGGAAGGTCCCGCCTGACTTCGCAGCCGCGCAATCTCGACGATCAGGCGATCGCGCTGCGCCAGAATATGCAGCTCCCGCTGCCGCGAGCTCTGCTTGCGCGCGAGACCCGGGCGCGTGGTTGCGAGTGCCGAAATCCTGCGTACGGGCAATGCCGACCGTCCGATGCGACCGCGCAGGCTGCGCGCGAACGGCGCCCAATCTACCGGCCGTATCGGGAAACGATCGCGTAGCTAACGCCCGCAATGGCGTAAATTCGGCGTAAACGGAAGGGTTATGTTCGACCATCGCCGGTCTCACCCTACGTCGTGCGCGAGCCGATATCCGACGCCGAGCTCAGTCACCAGAATGCGCGGCTGGGTCGGGTTCTTCTCGATCTTGCGACGCAGCTTGCGCACGAAAATGCGGAGATAGTGGGCGTCATGCACGTGCTTGACGCCCCAGACCTCCTTCAACAGGTATTGGTGCGTCACGACGTTGCCGGCGTGCTGCGCGAGCACCTGCAGCAGCCGGTACTCCTTCGGCGAGAGCTGCACGCGCTCGCCGTCGATGCACACCGCGCGCGCGGCAAGGTCGATGGTCAGCGATCCGAGCGACACCACCGGTTCGCCGGAAGCTCCACGCGAGTGTCGGCGCAGCGCCGCGCGGGCGCGCGCGAGCAGTTCCGCCATGCCAAACGGCTTGACCACATAGTCGTCGGCGCCGAGCTCCAGCAGGCGCACCTTCTCGTCCTCGCGCGAGCGCACCGACAGCACGATGATCGGTACCGCCGACCACGACCGGATGCGCTCCACCACCTCGGCGCCGTCGGCATCCGGAAGTCCGAGATCGATGACGACCAGATCGACCGGCCGCAAGGTGACGGCGCGCAAGCCCGTTTCCGCGTTCTCGGCTTCCAGGACGGTGAAACTCTCGAGCTCGAAGCCGGTTCGCAGGAAGCGTCGGATCTGCACCTCGTCATCGACGACGAGCACGACCGGTTGCGCGTCAGTCATCGGGACCCTCGAGCGGCGGCGGCTCCGCCTGCGGTCGCACCGGCAGATAGATGGAGAGCGTCGCGCCGCGACCCGCACCCGCGCTGAAGGCCTCGACCCTGCCGCCGCACGCCGCCACCAGGGCGCGCGCGATCCACAGGCCGAGGCCGGAGCCTGCGATCCGCTCGCGGTGACGGGGGCTGCGGTAGAAGCGGTCCCAGATTCGCTCCCGCTCGTCCGCCGACAGGCCGGCGCCCTCGTCCTTGACCGCGATCCGCACCTCGGGACCCGCCGGCTCGGCGCTGATTTGGATCGCCGCTCCCGCCGGCGAGTATTTGATCGCGTTCTCGATCAGCTGGCTCAGCGCCTTTTGCAGCATCGACGAATCGACCCGCACCAGCGGCAGATCGTCTGCGACCGACACCTTGACCTGATCGGGGCCAAGCAGGCGGCGCTTGTGCGCGAGCGCGGCATTGACGATGTCGGCGGGATCCACCCATTCGACCCGCGGCCGGATGCCCTCGCTCGAAATGCGGGTCGCGTCGAGCAGGTTCTGAATGTCGTTGTCGAGGCGTTCGGCCTCCTCGCGCAGCACCCGCACCAGCGCGGAAAGCCGCGCGTCGTTCGCGACCACCTGCGACTCCCCGAGGATCGATGCCGAGCCCAGGATCGAGGATAGCGGCGTGCGCAGCTCGTGCGAAACCGAGCCGATCAGCGCTTCGCGCAGGGCATCGGCCTCGGCTCGCATTCGGGCGCGGCGCACCCTGGTCGCCAATTGGCCGGTCACGACAGCGACGATGATGAACAGCACGAGGTCGACGAGATGGATCGGGTTATGGACCCGGAAATCGTAGATGGGCGCGTAAAAGAAGAAGGCGGACGCCGCAATGGCGGCCACCGCGGCGACCACGGCCGGAACGACCCCGCCGCGGATCGCCCCGACCAGCACGGGGATGAGGTAGATGATGGTCACGGTCTCGACCGCGATGAAGCGCTGGAGCGTTGCCAACGCGGCGGTGAGCGCGGCGACGAGCAGCAGCGCGAGCGCGGTCGCGGCCGCTGTTGCCTTCATTTGCTCGTGGCGCAACACGCCGCCGGGCCAACGGTGAACGGCGAACGGCAGGTCGCGCCCGCCAAGCAGGCTGAAGGTCTTTCCATCCCCCATTCGCTGCTCGCTGTTTACGCCGCCGCAACGCGCATCGTAGCACGCGCGGCGGCCGCGCGGCGCGCCTGAAATTACGGATAATCGCTTTTGTCTCCAATACCTTGCGAAGCCACTCAAGACCTTCGGCGTACGACGAGTTGCCTACAGACGCCGGGCGGCGATGGCGCAATTGTCAGGCGGGGCACCGTCGGCGGATCGGACGCGAAAAAGCAACGCAAGTCCGCGGACTGGGCCGGGCGCACGACCGACCCAGGGGCTCGAGCATCGGTCGCGACGCTCAAGAGGGGCAAGGGCTTTTCGCCACGGCGGGTGGCCAAGGCTGCGCGCGGCGACGCCCAAAAAAATTCGGAGGAGACGCCTATGGCTGGCCCGCAAATTCCCAAGGATTTCCGCCGCGTGATCGTTGCGGCGGCAGTCGGCAACGTCATCGAGTGGTACGACTTCTACATTTTCGGAAGCTTGGCCGCCGTGCTTTCGGTCAAGTTCTTTGAGAAATCGCATCCGGTCGCGGCGCTCCTGAGCACGATCGCGCTGTTCACTGCCGGCTTCCTGATCCGTCCGGTGGGCGCGTTCCTGTTCGGTTGGATGGGCGACCGCATCGGCCGCAAGTACACGTTCCTGGTCACGCTCACCGGCATGGGGGTCGGCACCGGATTCATCGGGCTCATTCCGACCTACGAGTCGATCGGCCTCACCGCAGCGTTCCTGCTGTTCGGCCTGCGCATGATCCAGGGCCTGTGCCTCGGCGGCGAGTACGGCGGCGCCATCACCTACGTGGCCGAGCATGTCTCCGACGAACGCCGTGGCTACTACACCGGCTGGCTGCAGACCTCGCCGACGCTCGGGATCGTCGTGTCGCTGGCCGTGGTCATCGGCTGCCGCAGCTATTTCGGCAACGAGGCGTTCGACGCCTGGGCTTGGCGCGTGCCGTTCCTGGTGTCGTTCCTCCTGGTCGCTATCGCGATCTGGATTCGCCTGCAGCTCGGCGAGACGCCGATCTTCCAGGAGATCAAAGCCAGAGGGCAGATGACCAAAAATCCCTGGAAGGAGGCGTTCCTCAGCCAGAACATCAAGTTCGTGGCGATCGCCAGCATCATCGTGATCGGGCAGGGCGTGGTCTGGTACTCGGGGCAGTTCTGGGCGCTCTATTACCTGCAGCAGGTGTCGAAGATCCCGCCGCTCGACTCGGCCTGGATCGTCGGGATCGCGCTCTTGATCGCGACGCCGACCCTGATCCTGTACGGCTGGCTGTCCGACCTGATCGGGCGCAAGCCGGTGATTCTGGGCGGCTTCCTGCTCGCGGCGTTGACCTACTACCCGCTGTATTCTTGGCTCGGAACGGTCACGCAGCCGGGCAACATCAACCATCCGGTCGCGATTCTTATCATCGCGATCCTCGTCTCCTATGTCGGGATGGTTTACGGGCCGATCGGCGCGTTCCTGGCGGAATACTTCCCGGCCAGGATCCGCTACACCTCGGTGTCGGTGCCGTATCATATCGGCAACGGCTGGGGCGGCGGGTTGGTGCCGTTCATCACCACCGCGGCGTTCGCGGCGACCGGCAGCCTCGGCTACGCGCTGCTCTACCCGATCCTGGTGCCCGCGGTGTGCTTCGTGCTCGGGCTCTGGCTGATGCCGGAGACGCGCCACATCAGCATCTGGAAGGAAGTGGAGGCAGAGCCCAAGGCGGCCGCCAGAGCCGCCGCCTGACGTCTGCGTCGGCGATGCAACGCGCAAAGCGAGAGCACGCCATCCCCGCGCCCGTTGCGGCGCCCACGCGGGTCTTCATGGGCTCGACGTGGGCACCCGCGCCGGCGCGGCTCTTCTGCCGACGGGCTCGGGGGCTCTTCGGATGATTAACTTCTTGCTTGGCGGCGCGGCTGTTGGCTTGAGCGGGCTGGGGCTGTGGTGCGTGTTGCCCGGCGCAGACGGAAAGGTTCAACCGTGGATCACGCCGCGGCTTGAGCCGGTGGTGGCTATCGTCCTCGTATTGGCCGCAACTCTCGGTGTCGGCCTCATCGTTGCCGCGATTGTAGAAGCGCTCACCTAATCGACGATGGGCGCTCAAGCCTCACGTCTCGTGTTGCACGCACGCGTGACGGCGATGGCGCGCGAGCCGCGCCAGGTTTCCCAACCGAACGCCCTCAAGTAGCGATCGCAACGATTGCCTCTTCATTCCGGAGGCGCCGGCAACGAAGCCATGCGGAGTCGCACCGCCCGTGATCGCCACGTTTCTGGTGCGATCTGTTCGTGCGCCATTCATCCGACCGCGGCCGCAACGGCGCGGCCGGCCACCCGGCCTGAGAACAGGCATCCGCCGAGGAAGGTGCCTTCGAGCGCGCGGTAGCCGTGCATGCCGCCGCCGCCGAAGCCCGCAACTTCGCCCGCCGCATAGACCCCCGGCAGCGGCTCGCCGCCGGCCTTGAGCACGCGCGCCGAAAGGTCGGTCTCGAGGCCGCCCAGCGTCTTGCGGGTGAGAATCCATAAGCGCACCGCGATCAGCGGGCCGGATTTCGGGTCGAGCAGCCGGTGCGGCCGCGCCACCCGGATCAGCTTGTCGCCGAGATAGCTGCGCGCGCCGCGGATCGCGATCACCTGCGCGTCCTTGGCGAACGGATTGTCGATCTCGCGGTCGCGCGCCGCGATCTGTTGCTCGATCGCGGCCGCGTCGAGCAGTTCCTCACCCGCGAGTACGTTCATGCGGCGCACCAGGTCGCCGAGCTTGCGCTCGACGATGAAGTCGGCGCCCTTGTCCATGAACGCCTGCACCGGGCCGGGCGCGCCGCCGCGCACGCGCCCGAGCACGCCGCGGATGCTCTTGCCGGTGAGGTCGGGGTTCTGCTCGGAGCCGGAAAGCGCGAACTCGCGCTCGATGATCTTGTGGCTGAGCACGAACCAGGAATAATCGTGGCCGGTCGACATGATGTGCGCCAGCGTGCCGAGCGTGTCGAAGCCCGGGAACAGCGGCACCGGCAGCCTGCGGCCGCGCGCGTCGAGCCAGATCGACGAGGGGCCGGGCAGGATGCGGATGCCGTGGCGGGTCCAGATCGGCGCGTGGTTCTGGATCCCCTCGGTGTAGTGCCACATGCGGTCGGGATTGATGATGCGGCCGCCGGCTGCCGCCGTGATGCCGAGCATGCGGCCGTCGACGTGGTCGGGCACGCCGCAGATCATGCGCTTCGGCGGCGCGCCCAGCCGTTGCGGCCAGTTCTGCCGCACCAGCTCATGGTTGGCGCCGATGCCGCCGGAGGTGACGATCACCGCCTGCGCGCGCAGCGCGAACTCACCGGCGACCGCGCGCGAGCTTGGGCTTCCGCGCGCAACCGTGCTCGGCGCGAGCACCGCGCCGCGCACGCCGTCGACGCGGCCGCCGCTCGTCGTCAGCTCGTCGACGCGGTGGCGGAAGCGCAGCGAGACCGCGCCGCGCGCCGCGGCCTCGCGCACCCGGCGCACGAACGGCGCGATGATGGCGGGGCCGGTACCCCAGGTGACATGGAAGCGCGGCACCGAGTTGCCGTGCTCGGTCGCGAGGTACCCGCCACGCTCGGCCCAGCCGACGATCGGGAAGAAGCGCACGCCCTGAGCATGCAGCCAGGCGCGTTTCTCGCCGGCCGCGAAATCGACATAGGCCTCCGCCCATTGGCGCGGCCAATGATCCTCGAGGCGATCGAACCCGGCGGAGCCGAGCCAGTCCTGCAGCGCAAGCTCGCGCGAGTCGCGGATGCGCAACCGGCGCTGCTCCGGCGAGTCGACGAACATCAGCCCGCCGAACGACCAGAACGCCTGTCCGCCCAGCGATTGCTCGCCCTCCTGCTCGACCAGGATCACGCGCCGGCCGGCATCGGCCAGTTCCGCGGTGGCGACCAGCCCGGCAAGGCCGCTGCCCACCACGATCGCGTCTGCATCCATGGCTCCTCCGGCTGTCATCCCGGACGGCGAGCGAAGCGCGCCGATCCGGGATCCATATGCATCGAGGCGGCGGGCAGGATCCCGGGTCTCGGCGCGTCGCGCCTCGCTCGGGATGACAGCCGTTTATGAATTGCGATTCAAGCGCCGCCGATCTGGTGCGGCTGCAATCGCGGCGAGCCGTGGCCCGCCGATTCCGCGTCCTTGACCAGGCGGGTGATGCGCGCAGTCACCGGCGCGGCGAGGCCGGTCCTGCCGGCGAGCTCGAGGATCGCGCCCTGCAGGTAGTCGATCTCGGTCGGGCGGCGGCGCTCGAGATCCTCCCACATCGATGAGCGCGCGGCCGGATCGATCGCCAGCATCCGGCCGGCGACGGCGCGGAAGAGAAAATCCGGCAGCTGCAGGATCGACGGAATCGCGCGCGGCGGCACCGCCTCGATGCGGGCGAGGCGGATATTGGCGGCGCGCAGGACGGTGAGCGCTTCGGCGATCTGCGCCGCCAGCAGCACCCGCCAGCGCCGGTCGGCAAGCTCAACCGCGAGCGGAAGCCCCGACAGCGCGTTGAGCGCGTTGTTGAGGTTGAGCAAGAGCTTCGCCCACAGCACGGCCGCCATGTCGCGGTGTTCGGCAACCGGCGCGCCCGGCGCGTCGATGAGATCGCGCACGCGCGCGACGCCCGACGCGATCCGAATGGCGCCGCTGGTGGCGCGGTGGAAACGCGGCGCCGCGCCATCGGCCTGCGTCTGCACCACGTTGAACGGCACCATGCCGGCGACGACCCGCTGCTTGGTGCCGACGCGCGCCCGCAACGCGTCGGCGTTGCCGATCCCGTTCTGCAGGCTCACCACCACGGCATCCGCAGGCGCATGCCGGGCGATCGCGTCACCGATCTCGGCGGTGGCGCCGCTCTTGACGGTGACGAGCACGATATCGGCATGCGCGAGCGCTGCGGTCGCGTCGGTCGCAAGCTTGAATGCCGAGGGAGCGAGGGTGTGGTCGGCGCCGCCGAGGTCGGAGATCCGCAACCCGTACCGCGCCATCGCATCGGCGAGGGCAGGGCGCGTGAGCAGCGTCACGTCCCGTCCGGCCCGCGCCAGGCAGCCGCCGACATAGCAGCCGATGCTGCCGGCGCCGGCGACGGTGATGCGGGAATTTTTGGAAACGCTCACGGGGCGCGGCATCGTAGCATCGTAGCCCGGGTGAGCGCGGCGAAACTCGGGGAGAACCCCGCAGGGTAGACCGCGCATTTCGCTGCGCTCATGCGAGCTACGGTCACTCCCCCTCGGCGCTCGCCGCCGCCGGATAGGCCCAGCACAGCTCCGGCGGCAGCACCACGGCGACGTCGCCTCCGACCGAGAAGCGCGCGGCGGTCCCGAGCTCGAGCGCATCGAGCTTCGCGTCCAGCAGCGCGATCTCATAGATGGTCTGCGTGCCTTGATAGCGCTGGCCGGTCACGCGCGCGACAAAGGCATTCGGCTCGCCCGCGCCGTTGACGCCCAGCCTCACGTTCTCCGGCCGCACGGCGATATTCACCGCTTCGCCGGCGCGCACGCCCGCCGGCAGCCAGGCGGTGAGGCGCTGGCCGCGGCCTGCCTCCACGGTGCCGAACTCGCCGTTGCGCGCCACCACGCGGCCGGCGAGCAGGTTGGAGGCGCCGGTGAAGCTGGCGACGAACAGGTCGGCTGGGCGATTGTAGATCTCGTCAGGCGGTGCGAGCTGCAACAGCTTGCCGTCGCGCATCACGCCGATGCGGTCGCCGAGCACCACGGCCTCGGCCTGGTCGTGCGTGACATAGACCGCGGTGACGCCGGTCTGCTTGATGATGCGGCGAAGGTCATCGCGCAGGCGCAGGCGCAGCTTGGCATCGAGGTTCGACAGCGGCTCGTCGAGCAGCAGGATCTGCGGCTGGTAGACCAGGCTGCGCGCGAGCGCGACGCGCTGCATCTGGCCGCCGGAAAGCTGCGTGACCGGCCGTTCGGCATATTCGGCGAGGCCGACGAGATCGAGCACCTCGGCCACCTTGCGGTCGCGCTCGGCGCGCGTGACCCTGCGATGGCGCAGCGGATAGGCGACGTTCTGCTTCACCGTCATATGCGGCCACACCGCATAGGACTGGAACACCATGCCGATATTGCGCAGCCGCGGCGGCACGTGGACGCCGCGATCAGGCGCCGAGACCACGGCGCCGCCGATCGAGATCACGCCCGCGGTCGGATGTTCAAGGCCGGCGATACATCGCAGCGTCGTGGTCTTGCCGCAGCCGGACGGCCCGAGCAGCACCACGATTTCGCCGACCCCGACGCCGAAGCTCACGTCGTCGACCGCCGGGCGGAAGACGGCGAACTGCTTGCGCAGGTGCTCGACCTTCAGCTCGGCCGACATGGGCTCACTTGCTTTGGAGGGTGGGCAAAGCGCCGCGAAGCAGCGCGTGCCCACGCGCAGCGTGACGGCGTGGGCACGGCGCGCTCGCGCGCGCCTTTGCCCACCCTACATTTGAGCGGGGGAGGGTGGTGCGCCCTCACTGCCGATAGCCGTAGGTCTTGTTCCACTCCTCGATCCATTGCTTCTGCAGCGCGACGTATTGCTGAAAATCCGGGGCCCACACCTTGACCGCCTTCGGATCCCAGCCGGGCGGATAGACCGGCGGGGTCTTGAGCGCGGTGAGGTTCCCCTGCTCCTTGATCATGAAGGCCTGTCCCTCGTCCGACATGCACCAGTTGAGCCACAGCCTGCCGGCGTTGGGGTTGGCGGCGGTCTTGGTGACGCCGCTGGCGAAGAAGTTCACCGGCACGCCTTCCGGCGGGAAGAAGATCTCGACCGGCGCGCCGTCGCGCTTCTTGACGTAACAGATATTGTAGAGCAGCGGCGCGATCGAGACCTCGCCGCGCACCAGCGCGTCGGACAGCGGCGCGCCGGACGGGTAGAGCACCGGCTGCGTCGCCGCCTGCTTCTTGTGATAGTCCTCGCCGAGCACCTGGCGCTCGAACATGACGCGCGTCCAGGTGGTCCCGCCGGAGGGCGCGATCACCTGCCCGATCAGCTTGGGCCCGTACTCCGGCTTGGTCAGATCCATCCAGGACTTCGGCGGGTTCTTCACGAGCTCCGCATTGTAGGCGATCGCCCAGCCCACGGTGATCCGCGGCCACAGCTTTTTCGAGATCAGCACGTCCTCGCGGTAGGCCGCGGCGTTGGGCGGTGCGTAGTCCTGAAACAGATCCTCGAGCGGCTGCATCAAGGCGCGGTCGGAGTGATCGATGACGTCGGCGGTGAGCTTGCCGGCCGCGGCCTCGGTACGCACGCGCGTGATCAGCTGCCCGCCGGGCGCCCGCACCAGCTCGATGCGCACGAACGGAAAGCGCTTGTTGAAGGCGCGGATGGTCTCTTGCTCCACCTCGGTGAAGTTGGCGGTGTAGTAGATGAGCTTGCCTTCCTTCTTGGCCGCCTCGATCAGCTCGGCGCCCCCGAAATTCTGCGCTTCCGCAGGCTTGAGCCCGAGCGCTGCAGCCGCGCCGCCTGCGGCCGCGCCGGTCGCGAACTGACGCCGCGAGATGCGAAAATCCGTCATGTGAGCGTTCTCCCTGTCTTGGTTGTGGCGCGATTGGCGCTTCGCTCTAGCCCGCCTGGCCGACGCCCGAGTTGGTGCCGCCGCGCGAGAGCCAATGGGCGAGCCCGATGAGCACCGCCAGCAGCACCGTCTGCACCAGGCTGAAGGCGGCGGTGATGCCGATGTTGCCGCCCTCGTAATAGTCGAGCAGCAGCACCGCCATCACCATGGTGTTGCTGGTATAGAGAAACAGCGAGGAGCCGAGCTCGCGGATCGCCAGGATGAACAACAGCGTCATCGCGGCGATCACGCCCGGGCGCACCAGCGGCAGCACCACCGTTCGGATGGTCGCGAGCAGGCCTCGGCCGCAGATCCACGCCGCCTCTTCGAGCTCGCGATGGATCTGCATCAGCGAGGTGGACAGCGCCTTGACGGTATCCGGCATGAAGCGCGCGATGAAGGCGAGCGCGAGGATCCAGATGGTGCCGTAGAGGCCGCCCGGCAGTCCGATCCACGCCCACAGATAGGCGACGCCGACCACCAGTCCGGGGATTGCGACCGGCAAGGTCGAGATCACGTCGATGGTGCGGCGGCCCGACAGCCTGGTGCGGTTGACGGTGTAGCCGATGGCGAATGCCAACACGCCGCCGACCAGCGCGGTGATGAGACCGACCTCCATGGTGTTGACGATCGAGCGCAACACCAGCGGATTGTCGAACAGCCGCTCGAAATGAATCAGCGAGTACTGCCGCGTATCGAACAGGCTTTGCAGGTTGCGGATGAACATGAACTTGCGGAACGCCGCCACGATCAGCGCCAAGGTCGGCAGCACCACCACGATCAAGAGATAGGCGACGGCGAGCCCGAGCGTGAAGTAGCGCCAGCGGCCGAGTCGCAACACCGCCGGACGGAACGCCTTGCCCGCCACCGTCGTGTAGCTCCGGCGCGACACCACGATCTGCTGCAACCAGACCAGCAGGCCGGTGACCACCATCAGGATGAGGGCGACGGCGGCGGCGGTGGAGTAGAGCGGCGGCGTCCAGGCGGTGAGCTTGAAGATGTAGGTGGTGAGGACCGGGACGTCTCCGGGCGTGCCCAGCACCGCCGGAATGCCGTAGATGCCGAGCATCACGATGAACGACAGCAGCATGCCGGAGATGATCGCCGGCGCGATCAGCGGGAAGGTGACGGTGATGAGCGTCTTGAAGGCGCTGGCGCCGGAAATCTCCGCCGCCTCTTCCAGCGCCGGATCCATGTTTCTTAAGGCCGCCGCGGTGAACATGTAGACGTAGGGCGCGTAGTAGATGCCGAAGATCGCGATCAGGCCGGCCATCGAATAGACGTTGAGGCGCCAGTTGAAGCCGATGCCGGCCAGCACCGAGTTCAGCAGCCCGGTCTTGGGCGAAGCGAGGATCGCCCACGCGACCGCCGCCACCAGCGGCGGCACGAACAGCGGGATCAGGCTCGCCGCCGCGATGAAGCGCTTGCACGGCGTGTCCGTGCGCACCACCACCCACGAGAACGTGAGCCCGATCAGGACCGCGAGCGCGGTACCGCCGCCGCAGGCGATCAGCGAATTGGCGAGCGCCAGATGGACGTTGGGATTGGAGAGGACGGTGACGAAATTCGCCGGTGAAAGATCGAAGACGCCGAACCCATCCACCACCGGGTTGGTGTTGGTGAGCGCGCCGAGCAGCAGCATCGCGACCGGATAGAGCACCAGGAACGCGAGGATGAGCATGAGCCCGGCCGACCAGAGCCAGCGGCCAGCGGCGCGCAGCCGCGCCGCGCGCTCGCCGGTATCGCGCGTGGTGGCCCATGCCGCGCCGTGCTCGGCGAACGCTGCGCTATCGAACGTCGCCACGCATCCTCCCTGGCGGCCGCGGCTCCAAGCGCCCCCGGCAAGCGGTTATTGACCTCGCGCCTATCGGTAGCACACGAACACCCCGGTGCAACCCGCCCTGCAGTCGGGCGCAACCGGTTACCGGTCGCGGCTCGCGGCTGCTGGACGGTCGCGGGGCGCGCGCACGTCGCCGAGGCGCCCACTCCAAGCGAAGTCGGCGCGACAAAGGACGCGAAACGGAAGGGAGCTGCCCGTTCGGCTCCTCCTTGGCGTGCGCTAGCAAATCTCTGGCACATGCCAACAACAAACCGCCGTCAGACCAGTACGCGACGCGACCCGATAGGCAACCCAAACCGTCGCCGGGCGAAGGCTAATTCACACAGTTCGCCCGCACCGAGAACAAAAGTCTGGCAGGAACCAACAAAGCGTGCTGCCCCGCCGGCCTTTTGCCGGCGGCGGGCGGCGCCGTTCGAGCGGGCTCGGCATAATATCGAGGCACCGCGCTCTGGCGCCGGCGCGCGCGCTCACCTGCTCTCAGCTTAGTTGTCGGCTGCTGCCAAAGATTTGCGCGCGCACGCCAACACGCCAAAGGCCAATTGCGAGTAGGACGTATGTGCCCATTTAGGGCGCATGACCAAGGAAGACTATCGCGCCGTTCTCGCGGCACTTGGCCTGAGCCAAGTCGCCGCCGCCAAGGTGCTCGGCATCGCCGATCGCACCTCGCGTGCCTACGCGCTCGGCGAACGGCCCGTGCCGGAGCCGGTGGCGCTCGCCTTGCGGCTCTTGATGGAAAAGCAGCGCCAGAAACGGCGCGTCCGCGAAAGACAACAGAAGCAATGGCGTGGGCTGGCTCCTGCCGACACTCGCCGCCATCCGGTTCGCCGCTCCGCGCGCGGTGCTTTTGATCCAGTTCGCCGGGATTGGGAAACACAGAACTGACATAGGAGTGATCGGTGCAAACGATGCTCATCTTGACGCTGTTTGGGATCGTGATCGGCGCTGTCGGCGCGCTGCTTTTCAGCGAACCCCACGACACCAAAGCGGAACCAAAGGCGACGCGCGATGCTCGTTGAGGATCGTTGGCGCAATCAAGTTCCGGCCCAGCTTGCAAAGGTGCGCCGGGTTACGAGTTCGCAATCGCTGCCATCGATGCCCTTCTGGCAGCGACCGCCACCGCCGCGGCCGCAGCGTGCACGTCACGCTCCGTCGTTGGCGGTGGCACCATAACCAAAGAGTGCGTTCAGTCATTGACGGGCAATGAGGACGACCACGACGACTGCAACCTCAACGCGGTGCGGGCGACGCGACAAAAGAAGAAAAGCGCCCGCTCAACTGCCAGGTTCAAGACCAGCAAAAGGGGGAACAGGTGTGATTCCTGTCCTCATCCCGGAAGGACTCGCTGTCCCATTCATCTGCGTCGAAACAGGCTGCCCGAAGATACCCGTCCATGGTGGAACCGATGATCCGAGAGAAAATGGGGGAGCTGATCCGTACCCCGATGCAACTCCTGAGCTTGCTCGCGCGCTCGTTCGGGATGTGCGAGACCCCTTTACCGCCCCGTCGCACGGTCGGATCCAATTTCAAGGCGGCCGCGTCCGCTGGCTGCCAGGCGCGCGCCGCTGACGCCGAAGAGCTATTCGAGCGCCGGTTCCAGCAACTGGTTGTAGGTGGGTGGTCGTTCCGGGCCGCAACAGCCGTGGCGTTTGTCGAAGCCACGATTAATTCCACCCCATCTGGGTGGCTTCCCGGCGCGAGCGCCGAGTGTCCTTGACGCGGCCGCCTGGTGGGCTGACGAACAAAAGACGCCCGGCCCCGGCCCAACGTATTGCTAGGGTGGGGGCGCGCCGGACTTCATCGCAATGAAGGCGTACAACGCCGCCAGGGCTGCCGAGAGTGCGACAGCGATCGCCGCCACCTTGACGACCTCGGACCAGCTCATCCCGCGCGCTCCATCGCGCACCAATACCGTCGGACACCGATCGCAGTCTTGATCTGGATCAGTCCGCAGGGAGGCGGGTCGGGTATCATCCTGCGATAGTCGCTGCGAGCCCGCGTTGGTACCTGAGTGATTTTTCCCGTCTGAGCATCCCATCGTCGGCGCTGGCGGCCGCATGGCGCAGGCTGCTCCTGCTGTTTGCCATCTTCGTGCTCGGCGCCGGGTTCCCGGGCGTGATGTGGTTTGCGCTCACGCCGTGCAGGTGAGGCCCATGGACGAACGCGACCAGCTTGCCGTGGTAGACCGGCAGATGCGTGATACCCAGGCGATAGTTGATCGCCAGCAACGGCATATTGCGAGCTTGAAGGCGAAGGGCCGCAGCACCGCCAGCGCGGAGACGACTCTCGGCTTCTTTGTCAGGGCACTCAGAGCGCTCAAGGGCCGCCGGCAAAGGATGCTCGGCACCTTGCAGTCACAGCGTCCGACCACTGGCGACCGCGAGTGACGGAGCACGCACGCCGTGGCGCAGGGCCAAAAACGGGCCAATAGGCGCGGGCCCCCTGACCTAGTCGGGTGTGCCCCGACGGCTTCGCGAAATACCGGCGCGGCGCCTTGATCAGTGCCGCGCCGGCCAAATCCGGATCGCGGACGTTCCGCGCCAGCACAATTCCGCGACGCACGGCGCAACGAACGCGAGCGCAGGCGGCTCGGTGTCCAGCAGGCCAAGTCTGCTTTCGGGCTGACTGCACACGAGGGCAATGCCCCAATTGCGCCTAACTTACTTACGAACCTGCGTCCTCGCAAAAACAAGAAGAATTGTGCGTCGACCGGGTGCAACGCGAGCCGTGCGTCACTGCCCTGGCTCTGGGTCAGGGGCCAAGTTGTCCGTTTGTCAGGCGTGACACGTGGCGTAAGAACTTGGTTTCGGGAGAACACCATGGATCAACTGCGCCTTGATGGTGAGGAACGGTTGGCAGAGCGCGATGCCTGGCCACCGGACACCCGCTCTCCAGCACAATGCTTGCTCGGCGATCCGCCGATATGGCGGTCCGCACTTGCCGTTCGGCTCGCTTCCCCCATCGCCACTCCGAGGCCGCCAGGGCTGCTTCCTATGATCAGGGTCCGGGGAAACCTGGGTCTCAAGTAATTTAGAGCAGTCGTCGCTTGCGCTGAATCGCCTCTCCGGGGGAGAGATCGACCGTTCACGCGCGCGAATGACCGATCAGAACGTCAGGCCGCAGCCGAACACCTCGATGGAATAGAAATAAAGCTCGCCGTCGAGGCTGCGCGCGATGTTGCCGGCCTTGCGGAAGCCGTGCTGCTCGCCGGCGAACAGGAAAAACCCGACCCGCGTGCCGTTGCGGCGTAGCGCCTCGACCATGGTCTCGGTCTGGTTCGGCGGCACCACGGCATCCTCGTCGCCCTGGAAGAAGATCACCGGTTTCGAGATTCGATCGGCGTGATGCAGCGGCGAGCGTTCGCGGTAGAGCGCTTCCTGCTGCGGGTAAGGCCCGATCAGCCGGTCGAGATAGCGCGACTCGAACTTGTGGGTATCGCGCGCCAGCGCGGCCGCGTCGCTGACCCCGAAATGGCTGGCGCCGCCGGCGAAGAAATCGCGAAAGGCGAGCGAGGCGAGCGCGGTGTAGCCGCCGGCGCTGCCGCCGGTGATGACGCAACGCGCCGGATCGACCAGTTCTTGCTCGGCCAGATACTTGGCGCCGTTGACGCAATCATCGACGTCGACCACGCCCCAGTTGCCGTATAGGCGTTCGCGATAAGCGCGGCCATAGCCGGTCGAGCCGCCGTAATTGACGTCGAGCACGGCGATGCCCCGGCTGGTCCAGTATTGCGTGCGCAGCGAGAGTGCGCTCGAAGCGGCCGAGGTCGGGCCGCCGTGCACCTTTACCAGCAGCGGCGGCTTCTCGCCCGCGGGGGCGGCGTAGTCCGGGTTGAGCGGCGGATAGAACAGGCCGTGGGCGGTGTTGCCGCCGGTGGTGGGAAACTCGACGGAGTTCGCCATCGTCAGGTAGTGCGCGAGCCCAAGGTCGGGACGATCGAGCAGGTCGGTCGATTTCTTCAGCACGCGATGCGTGCCGGAAGCGAGGTCGAGCGCGACTACGCAGCCGGGGAAGGTCGGGGAGGCGGCCAGGAACACGACGCGGTCGCCTTCGGCCCGCACCGATCCGAACTCGGTGAACGGCAGATCGAGCGGACGCAAGGTCTTGTCGGGGAGGTCGAGCACCGCCAGGTGAGCGAGGCCGGCCTGCGCATAGGTGCACACGATCCGCGCCGGCCCGGCGAACGCATAGGTCGACATGCCGAACAGCCACTGCGCCTGACCGAACTCGGCGGAGCGCGGGGCAAGCCAATCGACGGCGCCGCCGGCGAGATCATGGCGGTAGAGATTCCACCAGCCGGAACGGTCGGAGACGAACACCAGCGCGGCGCCGTCGGGCGACCATTCCGGCTGGAATATCGATTCCGTCGGCCCGCCGGCGATCGCGCGCGGCGTGCCGGCAATCCGGCCGTCGGTGTCGAGGTTCGCGAGATAGAGCGTGGTGCCGTCCCACGGCATGTTGGGAAGGTCCCACGCCAGCCAGACGAGCTTGCTCCCGTCGGGTGAAAGCCGCGGCGAGGAGAAGAAGTCGTGGCCGCGCGCCAGCACGCGCCCGGCGTCGGCGCCCGCATGGGCGAGATCGACGGCGACCAGGGTGTTCTCCGGCAGTCCGTCGACGGTGTGGTCCTCGCGCACGCCGATCCACCGGTTCCGGTGTCGATCGATGAGGCCGTCGGCGAAGCGCCAGTCGTTCGGGCGCGGCGGCACCGCAGTCAGCGGCTCGGGCATGGCGGCGCCGGGCGGCTGGCGATAGAGCCGCCCGTCGGCGAAATGCGAGAAGTAAAGGGTGCCGTCCGCGACGGCCCAGGCTCCGCCGCCGTATTCATGCGCCCGCGTGCGTGCGTTGAACGGCGCCGGATTGACGTCGGCGGGCGCGGCGCCTTCGCGGCCCGCCCGCACCGCCACGTTGCGGCCCAGTTCCTGCGGGCGCCCCTCCACCCAGTAGATGTCACCGCCGTCGAGCCGCGGCTCGGAAAGCGTGATGGTCTGCGCGACGATCAGTTCCGACGTGATCGGCGATCTCCAGGCGCCGTGCGCGGCGGTTTTCGGCATCACATGTGCCCGATCCGCACCATCGCGCCGCCGTCCACCGGCAGCGCGACGCCGGTGATGAAGCCGGCCTCATCGGAGGCGAGGAACAGCGCCGCATTGGCGACGTCCCAGGCAGTGCCCATCTTGTGGCGCAGCGGCACGCGCGCGTCGCGCGCCGCGGCGACCTCGGCGCGATTCTTGCCGCTCGCGCGGACGCGGGTGTCGACCGCCATCGGCGTGTCCATCAACCCGGGAAGGATCACGTTGGCGCGCACGCCGTGCTCGGCATTCTGGATCGCAAGCTGCTGGGTGAACGCGATCATGGCCGCCTTCGATGCCTTGTAGGCGACGTTCGGATACTGCTCCCAGGCCGCGATCGAGGAGATGTTGATGATGACGCCGGAGCGCTGTGCCCGCATCACCGGCAGCACGTGCTTTGCCGCCATCACGGCGCCGCGCAGGTTGATCGCACAGATGCGGTCGAACGCCTCTTCCGTGATCTCGGTCACCGGCGCATCGCCGCCGGCGATGCTCACGCCGACGTTATAGTGCAGGATGTCGATGCGCCCCCAGCGCTCGCGCGCCGCCGCCGCCATGGCGGCGAGGGTGGGCTCCTGGGTGACGTCCGCCGCCAGCGGCACGCACTCGCCGTTGCGCTCCTGTGCCGCCATGGCGGCGGTTTCTTCCGCCGAGGCGAGCCGGTTGTCGACGGCAAGAACCCTCGCGCCCTCGCGCACGAAACGCAGCACCGTGGCGCGGCCGTTGCCCATGCCTTCGCCGGGACTTTGGCCGGCGCCGACGACGATCGCGATCTTGTCCTTGAGGCGCATGCCAAATCCCTGTACCGCTCGCTCAGCCGTGACTTTATCATCCCGCGGTCCGGACGCGAGACCGCCCGGATGCGAAGGAGCTGACCATGGCTTCGTTGACCGAGTGGAAGGTGCCGGCCGCCGTCCAGCCCAAGCCGCAGGATTACGGCTACGACCTGGAGCGCGCGCTTGCGGCCGTCGTCGCCCTGCGCGCCATCATCCCATCCGACGCCTTTACGGCCGAGACGCTCGGCACCGAGCGCGCCGGCAACGGCGTCCTGATCCGCGGCGACGGCCTCGTGCTCACGATCGGATATCTGGTCACCGAGGCCGAATCGGTCTGGCTGCATCTCAGCGACGGCCGCGCCGTCCCCGGCCACGTGCTCGCCTATGACCAGGCGACCGGCTTCGGCCTGGTGCAGGCGCTCGCCCGGCTCGAGCTGCCCGCCCTTGCGTTCGGCGATTCGAGCGCGGCGCAGCCGGGCGATTCCGTCGTGGTCGGCGGCGCCGGCGGTCGCGCGCGCTCGGTGGCGGCACAGATCGTCGGCAAGCAGGAGTTTGCCGGCTATTGGGAATACGTCCTCGACGAGGCGATCTTTACCGCGCCCGCCCACCCCAACTGGGGCGGCACGGCTATGATCGGGCGCGCCGGCGACCTCCTCGGCATCGGCTCGCTGCAGCTGCAGCGCGCGCAAGCCGGCGATCAGGGCGAGCACATGAACCTGATCGTGCCGATCGATCTCCTGAAACCGATCCTCGACGATCTGTTGGCTCACGGCCGCACCAGCGCCCCGCCGCGGCCCTGGCTTGGCCTCTATGCCACCGAGATCGAGCACCGGCTCGTCATCGTCGGGCTGGCGAGCCGCGGGCCGGCGCAGCGCGCCGACCTGCGTCAGGGCGACATCGTGGTGGCGGTCGCCGGCAGCGAGGTGAAAGACCTCGCCAGTTTGTTCCGCAAGGTCTGGTCGCTCGGCAACGCCGGCGTCGAGGTGCCGCTCACGATCTACCGTGACGGCCGCACGTTGCCGGTGCGGGTCGCCTCCGCCGACCGCAACCGGTTTCTCAGGATGCCGAGCCTGCATTGAATGATGCAGGTCGCGTAGCCCGGATGAGCGCAGCAAAATCCGGGGAACGCTCGTGCAAGTCATTCCCGCATGTCGCTGCGCTCATGCGGGCTACATCCCGCGCGCTGAGGCACGCATGACCGATCTCGCCTTCATGCCGCTTGCCGAGGCATCGCGCCGCATCCGTGCGCGCGAGATGTCGCCGGTCGACCTGACGCAGGCGCTGCTGGCTCGGATCGAACGGCTCGACCCTGCGATCAATGCCTTCCTGCTGGTGACGGCGGAGAGCGCGCTTGCCGAGGCCAAGACCGCTGAGGCCGAGATCGCGCGCGGACACTGGCGCGGCGCGCTGCACGGCATCCCGTACGCCGCCAAGGATTTGATCGATGTCGCCGGGCTTGCCACCACCTGCCACTCGAAACTGCGGCGCGACCATCGCGCGGCCGCCGACGCGGCCGTGATCGCGCAATTGCGCGCCGCCGGCGCCGTGCTTATCGGCAAGCTCGCGCTGCACGAGTTCGCCTATGGCGGGCCGGCCTTCGACCTGCCGTGGCCGCCGGCACGCAACCCATGGGATCGTACGCGGCATCCCGGCGGCTCCTCGAGCGGCTCGGGTGCGGCGCTGGCGGCCGGCTTGGTGCCGGCAACGCTCGGCACCGATACCGGCGGCTCGATCCGCAACCCGGCGACCGCCTGCGGCATCGTCGGCATGAAGCCGACCTTCGGCCTGGTGAGCTGCGCCGGCGTGTTCCCGCTCGCCGCTTCCCTCGACCACGTCGGCCCGATGACCCGCACGGTCGAGGACAATGCGCTCATGTTGCAGGCGATCGCCGGCTACGATCCGGCCGATCCCTACAGCGTGCGCGCGCCGCAGCAGGATTTCTGCGCCGACCTGCGGCGCGGCGTGAGCGGGCTGCGGATCGGGGTGATCGAGCACTTCTACAATGAGGACCTGATCGGCGACGCCGAGCATGTCGAGGCGCTGGAGGCGGCGTTCGAGGTGCTCGGCCGGCTCGGCGCGCAGGTGAGCCGCCTGGGGCTCGCGCCGCTGGAAGCGTGGCGGCACTGCGGGCGCACGATCCAGAACGCGGAATCCTACGCGCTGCACGAGCGCGATCTCACCGAGCGGCCGACCGAGTTCGCCGCGATCACGCGGCAGAAACTGATGCGCGGCGCGGGCATTACGGTCGGCCAGTACATCGCGGCGACCCGCACGCGCGCCGCGCTGCGCAACGCGTTCGCTGAGGCGACGCGCGATCTCGACGCGGTCGTGACCATATCGAGCCACGACCTGCCGTGCCGGATCGACGACGCCGACGCGGTGGCGCGGACCTACGAGCGCCAGGCCCGCATCGTATTCAACGTGACCGGCACCCCGGCGCTGGCGGTGCCGACCGGATTTTCCGCCGCCGGCGTTCCGCTCGGCATGCAGATCGCCGGCAAGGCCTTCGACGAGGCCATGCTCTACCGCATCGCGCATGCCTATTGCGAGGCGACCGGCTGGTGCGAGCGGCATCCGTCGCTGACGGTGCATGAGCCCGCGGCTGCGGCGTCGTGAGCTGAAGGTGCCCGGGCACCGCTGATCGCGCGCCTACGCGACATCGGCTATAAGCGAATCATGCGCACGACCACGCGGCGGCTTGCGGCCCTGCTGCTGTTTGTCGGCCTGAGCGCCGGCACCGCCGGCGCTGTGCCCTGCGGCGGCGATTTCGACCAATGGCTCGAGGCCTTCAAGCGCGAGGCGGCCGATAAGGGAATCTCGCAACGCACCATCGGAGCGGCGTTGGCCGGCGTCACCCCCGATCCGAAGGTGCTGTCGCTCGACCGCAACCAGCGCCATTTCAATCTTTCGTTCGAGGAGTTCGTGCAGCGCCGCGTCGGTGGCCGCATTCCCAAGGGCCAGCGCATGCTGCTCCAGCACGCCTCCATGCTCGCGCGCATCGAGGCGCAGTATGGCGTGCCGCCGGCGGTGCTGGTCGCGATCTGGGGGCTGGAGAGCGACTACGGTGCCAACACCGGCAACATGTCGGTGATCCGATCGCTGGCGACGCTGGCGCATGACTGCCGCCGCACCGACCGCTTCCAGGCCGAGCTGTTGGACGCGCTGCGCATCGTCGAGCGCGGCGACCTTTCGCCCGCCGAGATGCGCGGCGCCTGGGCGGGCGAGCTTGGGCAGACGCAGTTCCTGCCGTCCTCGTACATCAAGTTTGCGGTCGATTTCGACGGCAGCGGCCGCCGCGACCTGATCCGCAGCGTGCCGGACGTGCTGGCCTCGACCGCCAACTACCTGCGCAGCTATGGCTGGCGCCGCGGCCAGCCGTGGGGCGAGGGCACGCACAACTTCTCGGTCCTGCGCGAGTGGAACAAGTCGGAGGTCTATGCCCGCACCGTCGGCTATTTTGCCGAGCGGCTGGCGGAGGAGCGCTGACGCTTTGATCCCGCGATCTACTTGATCGCGACGATCTCCGCCTCGGCCCCGCCCACGGCGACGGTATCGCCGACTTCCTTGCCCATCAGCGCGCGCGCGAGCGGCGCCACGTAGGACAGCGTGCCGTGCGCGGGATCGGCTTCGTCCTCGCCGACGATACGATAGGTCTGCCCCCGGCCGTCGTCGCGCGCGATCGTCACCGTCGAGCCGAAATGGACCTGCACCGTATCCGGTGGCGGCGGGAGCACCTGGGCGCTGGCGCGGCGTGCTGCCCAGTAGCGCAGGTCGCGCGCCGCGCGGGCGAGGCTTGGGCGGTCGTCGGACGCCACCGCGGCGGCATGCTCCGCATGCGCACGATCGTGCGCGGCCTCGATCAGCGCCAGGCCTTCGGGCGTGACGAAGTTCGGATGCGGCGAGATCGGCCGAACGTGCTCCTCGATCTCGCGGCCGTCCTGCTCCTTGACGAAAGCGCGGCTCATGACCGCAGCAAGCTCCAGCCAAAACCTTGCGCCGTGACCCTCGGCAGCCTCATGGCGCGTCCTCGATCATTCTCTTTACATGAGCCAGGAAAACGCCTGTCTTTGATATCACGCTGTCTCGCGGCAGCCGCTCTTCCGTGTCGTCATAAGCCTCTTATCGATACTGTACCGCGAAGATCGTGTAATCTTCCAGATCCGAGAATTGACTGAGATCTTCGCCAGCCTTCTCCAAAATGCGGACGAGCACGCTCACGTCATGGGACTTGGGAAAAGTCAGATGCCGCACCGCTATCCACGCTTTGAGCCCCTTTTCAATTACTTGCTGGGCATGAAATCCGAATATCTCCTCCGCGAAGCTTTCGGTATCTTGCATATGCGCCAGTGCTTGATGGTCTTTGCTGGCCATCGCCCAAAGCTGCACGGCGTGGTCTTTGTCAGACTTCGCCATAGATAACGCGGCCTTCCCTCAGTGCCGAGGCAGCCGTGTGATTGGTTGTGTCTTTCCACGACCGAAACTCGTCCCGCGTGTACAAAATAATGTCCTTTGGAACTCCGCATATTTTGGAAATTGAACGATACAATCGTCCCAGCTCCTTGCGTCGACTCTCCCCGCTACGGAATTCATCCTTTCGAATGACCATCAAATCGACATCCGAGAACTCGTGTACGTCTCCCCTGGCATGCGACCCGAATAGAATGATGGCGGCGGGCTGCGAAACCGCCAAGATAGCCCGCACGACGTCTTCGAAATCGAGATCCCCAACCGGCATGGGCAGCCTTCTGACTCAAGCCATGCGATCTTACTGCCAACGGCCATTGGCCTCCAGTGCGCGCATGCCAGCTCCGTGAGCGCGGTCGGCATCGCCCGCTCTTGTGCTTCCCATGGAGCTACACCCGCGCTGCGGCGCGCTGCCGGCTGACCAGGAGCGCAATGATCGAGAAGTTGAGGAGGTTGACGGCGATGCCGGCCGCGAACGCCGGCCCGTAATAGCCGAACTGATCGTACAGGAGCCCGGCCAGCCACCCGCCGGCGGCCATCCCGCTGGCGCTGCACAGCAGCATGGCAGGTATCCGCCAGGCAGCCTCGCGGGCGGGGAACAACTCGCGCGCCGCCAATACGGTCGCCGGGATCAGCCCGGAAAACCCCAGCCCGAACGCCGCCGAGACCGCGAACAGGCCGATCTCGTCCTGCGTGACCAGGAAGGCCGCCATGCCGAGCGCCTGCGCGGCCGAGCCGATCAATACGGTTCGCAGCCCGCCGATGCGGTCCGATATCAGCCCCCACACCTGGCGGCTGAGGAAGGCCGTGCCGAGCAGCACCGAGAGCATCAGGGCGCCGTGCGCCGCGTTGATGCCGAGATCGGTGCAGAACGCGACCAGGTGGCTGTGGGGCATCGACATCGGCACGCAGCACATGAAGATCGCCGCCATCAACAGCGCGAACACCGCGTTGGGCGGCCAGCCGAGCACCCGCGCGTCTTTGCGGCCGGAGGCATCCGCGAGCGCGGGCTCCGGCAGTTCGGGCGGACGTTTGAGAAACATCAGCGCCAGCGGCACGATGACGATGAGCTGCAGCAGTCCGTATGCCAGCATGGCCTGGCGCCAGCCCACCAGGGCGATCGCGCGCTCGAATACCGGCGGCCAGAACGCGCCGGCGACGTAGGTGCCGCTCGAGATCAGCGCCAGCGCCGAGCCGCGCCGACGGTCGAACCAGCGGCTGACATAGACGTAGAGCGGCGCGTTGATGCCGGAAAGGCCGAGCAGCCCTATCAGCAGGCCGTGGCCGACGTAGAGCGGCCAGGGCGCGCCGTAGGTCGACAGCAGCAGTCCGAGCGCGATCATGATTGCGCCGAACGTCACCGTCCAGCGGATGCCGATGCGCTCTGCGATCTGCCCCATCGCAATGCCGCCGAAGCCGGAGCCGAACCACAGCAGCGAGACCGCCAGCGACGGCACCGAGCGCAGCCCGTCGACCTCGGCCGCGATCTCCTTGAGCGCGACCGTGGTGATCCACGGTGCCCCGAACGAGAACGCCAGGATGCCGAGCGATACGCTCGCAATGATCCAGGACGATCTCGTTTCGACGGAATGCGGAGAGGATTGCAGCATCGGACCCGGCGGGCCGGAGTGTTGCGTACGCGGCGCGCGCCCGCAATGGGGGGCGGGGGCGTGGCCGGTCCCCGTTGCGCGCATGGTTGCCGGAACATCGCGCCGGAACGTCGTCACCCAGGGCCGGTTCGCCGAGACGCTCGGCAGCCTACGACTCGGGCGGCAGCACGACGCAGTAGAGAATGCCCTTGTGCGGGGGGCTCTGCTTGGGCGCACAGACATGGGCGCCGCCGTCAGGCGCGGCGACTTTCTGAATCTTGTCTGCGGGAACCCGCGTCCATTCGCCCTCTACGAGGACCTCGTAGTGCTCCCCGACGCTGCGGGCGATCGTCGGGCTGCAATCCGCCAGATTGCAGCAGGAGGTCCTGGTGTCGTTGCGCACCAGCTTGGAGTAAAAGCTCTCATGCCAAGCTTCGTGACCGACGCCATGTCGTCCCTGATGCTCCTGCGCAACTGCCGCAACAGGAAAGGGGCAGATAACGCACCACAACACAACGCGCGCGAGGGCGTTCATTGTCTCCTCCGGTATGGCGCATGAACCCCTCGCTGTTCACTTCATGCGGCGATACGCTGTTACCGCCCAGAGAACGCGCGACCTCGGCAAAAGTGCCAAGGTCAAGAGTCCGACAGTTGCAATCGGATCACGAATGAGTGAAGTCATGTGCGGCCGGATCGGCCTAAGCGTTGGTTCCCGATTCGATCGAATGCCGGCGCGCGAGCTGCGTATCGGCCGTTGAACGGAGTCAAGCTGGAGTCCGCCCGATGGCGAAGCGCGAGCTGATCGAACCGGGGCCTGACAAGCGATACGTCCGCCGCGGAACAGCCGGACGGTTCAAGGAAAGCGACGATGTCGGCAGGTCGCTTGCCGCCGACCGCCGCACTAGGGCCCGAACCGTGGCGAAGCGCGGCGAGGGCGACAAGGGTGATCGGCGCACACGGTCGCGATGATGGTCGGCAAGCGCGTCCAGTTCGACGATGAGACTTGGCACGCGGTCAATCTCTTGGCGCGCGACCAGATGAAGGATTTCCAGGAACTGGCCGACGAGGCGTTCCGCGACCTGCTCAAGAAGCATGGTCGTCCGACCGATCTGAAATCCGCGCTGCGGCAGAGCGCGCGTCGCGCGCCAGCCAACGATCCCGGTCCGGCGAGGCAGCCGAAAAAATGAGCAGCAAACAGCGAAGGCGCGGTTACGCACTACTCGCCATTCGCTATCACCATTCCAGGAACTGCTGACAACAGCGCGGCGTTGTGGCCACGAGCATGCGTGCGAGATCGATTGGAGCACCTGATGCCGATGTTGTTCTGGTTGCCGGCGATCTGTTGGCTCGGCACCTGCCAGGCCCTCGCCGATCAATGGCTCGGCCTTAAGTGAATCGCAAAACGCAGCCGGAGCGGCAGCTGCGCCCCAAGGCCGCGCGCGACGACCCCGATCAGCGCCCGAGCGAAGATGACCTGGCGCGCGCACATCTCGGCCCGCGCGGCGTTCCCGGCGCCCCGGATCCGGCCCGATGACTCCCGAGCGCCGCCAAGAAAACTCCGCACTTCCACGACATTCCACCCGAGCACCCGAAGTAGCGCCCGGGACCTTGCGCCGACTGCGCTGTCGCGGCCGTCGCCTACTGCGGACGAGCGGCGGCTTCGCCCTGCGGCCCGGGCGGACCCTGCGGCCCGGGTGGGCCAGCTAGGCCCGCCGGACCCGCCGGACCCGGCGGACCAGCATCCCCCTTCAGCCCGGCCGGTCCAGTCGATCCAGTCGCTCCGGGCGGCCCGGCATCCCCTTTGGGTCCGGCCGGCCCGGCGGCTCCGCGCGCGCCTGCTTCGCCCTTGGGGCCGGGTGGCCCGGCAGAGCCAGCCGGGCCGCGCTCGCCCGCCGCGCCTTGCTCGCCGCGCGGACCTTGCGCGCCGGCGAAGCCGGTATCGCCTTTCGGCCCCGGCGCCCCGGGTGCGCCCGGCGGGCCCGCCGGACCCGTCGCACCGCGGGCGCCGGCGGCGCCGGGCGCGCCGGCGGCGCCGGCTTCCCCTTTCGGCCCGGCCGGCCCGGTCGGGCCGCAGTTGGCGATCACCGCGCGCTGGGTTTCGTTGCCGACCTTGAGCGCGGCGATGCAGCTCGGCGGCAGATAGATGATGTTGAAGCGGAAACGGCCGCGGCCATCGGCGGTCACGCTGTAGCTGTCGTCGAGGACGACCAGGTTATTGGCGCGATCGGTCCAGCCGGCGATCACCAGGTTGCCGCCGGTCACCAGCGCGTCGGTGATCCTGATGTCGGCTGCTGCCGGGCTGGCCACGGCGAGCGCCGCTGCCGCTGCCAGCAGTACCGTCGACTTGTTCATCGGTTCCTCCCTTTGCACCATTGAAAACGCGCTACCATCCCGTCGATCAGCCTGATGGAGGACTCCATCTCGGTCAATGTATCCGGCCGGTGGCTGCTGCAGGCGGCCGGCAATGTAAAGCTGGCACGATCACCTCACCAGTGGGGTTCGGCCGCGCTCGAAGCAGGGGCAGTCGGCGCGTTGCGCACGCTCTGTCGGAGCCAACGCTCGGGCCGCCTCAGCGGCGACGCTTGGCCTTGTGGTGACGGTGCGGCCGCCCGGCGGCATGGGTGTCGACGATGGTGTGCTCGGCCTCGGAGTTGAAGCCGCTGCCTGAAGCCGAAGTGTAGTGCGTCATCTGTCCGCAGGCGTGCGTCGCCGAGTAGCGCGAGGCCTTGGTGATGACGCCGACCAAGACGTAGCCGTGGGCATCGCGGCGGACGACCGGGCCGCCGGAATCTCCCATGCACGCGGAGGCCCCGACCCCACCGCGCCGCGCCGGATCGACCAGCGTGCCGTAGCCGCCGCTCTCCGCCACCACCCGCGCCTCGCGCACTCCGGCGTCGCGCGGCTTGATGCCTTCAACCGGCGTGCCGTACCCGGCGATGATGAGGTCGCCGCCGCCCGCGCCGTCGCCGACCCGGATCGGGATAAACGACGACGGCAGCGGCTCGGCCAGTTGCGCCGTGACGGTGTCGTCGCCCGCATGCGCGCTCGAGACGATCGCAATGCGCCGCCCGCCTGCCGCCACGTGCGCGCCACGGACGGCGAGGCAGTGGGCGGCGGTCAGGATCGTCTGGCGGCCGACCACCGTGCCCGAGCACCAGCCGCCTGGGATCACCACGCGCACCACGTGGCGCGCGATCGAGCCGGCGGGCTTGCCGCGCACGATCGCGGAGGCGTCCTGCGCAGTGGCGATGACGGCAGCGGTTGCGACCGCGGCCGCGAACGAGAGGCGGGCGAGGTAGTTGGTTGCATCGGTCACGAGTGTCCCCCCGAACGGCGCGAGATGCGCTCACCCTTGCTCACAAAGGACGCAGGTTCAAGTCGGGAATGGCATGCGTGAGCAAGGCTGGCGAGGTGCCGCGGCCTTTCGCCTGACAACGAAACGCACGCGCGCTGGGTTGCTACGCTTCGCTCGCAATGACGGGATCGCCCCGTCGTTGCGACAAGCGCGGCGCACGGCCTAGGCGAACAGCTCGTGCGGGAACTGCGCGACCGAGGGGTGCACGTAGCCGTAGCGGGTGTGGCTCGGCTCCGCACCGTCCTTCTCGTACTCGGCCTTCCAGGCGGTGATGCGGTCCTGGCCAAGCTCGAGCCGCGTCCGCTTGACGTCGATGCCATAGAGCCTGGCGTTGTTGCCGCCGAAGATCGCGGTCTTCACCGGCCCGGTCGCCTCGCCGAGCGGCGCGAAGCCGTACTTCTTCTGCATGTCCTCGGGGATTTCGAGCCGGCGCAGGCCCTCGATCTGCCATTGCGGCGAGCCGGTCCAGACCGCGTCGGTGCCCCAGCAAACGTGGTCGGCGCCGAGCCCCTTGACCAGGATGCCCATCAGGGCGGCGTTGAGGCGCGGCTGCGACACCAGCGTGGTGGCGAACAGCTGCCCGACGTCGCCGTACACATTGGTGACGCCATACTGTTCCGGGATGTCGGCGAGGTCCGACGTCCAGTAGATGCGGCCGGTGCGCTCGAACTCGGCGAGCGCCACCTTCGGGTCGCCGCCCACGTGCCGATAGGCCGAGTGGTAGATCACGAAGTTGAGCTGCGGCCAATCCTTGGCGGCCTGCCCGACGTCGGCGACCCCGCAGAAGCCGGTCAGGTGCGGGAACTGCTTCTCCACCGACGGCGCGAACAGGCCCTTGTGCACGCACACGTTCTTGATGCCGTACTTCACCATCAGCTCGTAGCCCTTGTAGGCGACCTTCTCGTCGTCCATGCGCCAGGGATGCTTCGACAGGTTCTTGTGGGTGTTGTCGCCGATCGTGTAGCCCTTCGCCGACTCCGGCTTGAGCTTGAGGCCCTCCTCGAGCTGCTCGAGCCAGCCCGGACGGCCGGGCGTGAAGATGATGTGGGAGAACATCCGCCGCGAGCCGGCCTGGTCGTTCACCTTCTTGCGCGCGGCCGCCATCATCTCGTTGGTGAGGAACCAGTCGTGCTCGATCTCGGACGGTGCCGACGAGATCAGCGCGACCTTGGTGTCGCTGTCGAGGTAGACTTCCTTGAAGTAGTTGTCGAACTTGAGATCTTCGATCGTCTGCTCGCGCTCCGACAGCGCCTTGTTCCAGCCCGCCTTGCCGACGGCGTTGCGCATGTTGACGAAGTTCATGATGCGGGTGTCGTCACGCAGGAAATGCGTGTGCATGTCCATGATGAACTGGTCCTTGAGCGCGCCGGCGCGCTCCTGCGCCAGCGCCGGCGTCGCGGCTTCCGCCTTCGACACGTCGAAGATCGGGCCATAGACCTCGTTCATGGCGACGAACGAGGCAGCCATGCCGGCGGCGGTCTGAAAAAACCGCCGGCGATCGAGGCCCTGCTTCTGGCCGAGGTCGTCGGCCATCGCTAGCAGGCGCGCCTCGACCTCTTTCTGCTGCTCGCTCTGCGGATCGGGGTAGAACTCGTCCGAGGCGACGATCGCGGTCGGGATCGGTGTCGCATGAGTGACCAGCTCGGAAGGGGTGAGCGCGGCAATTTCCTCGTCAGACAGCATGCCACTCATGGAAGTCTCCTCGGGTTAGGGCGTCGTTGTCGCTCACAGCCATCGGACCGGGTTGGGGACGACGCCCCGCGGAGGCTAGCAAAAGAGGCCGGCTGGGCAAGGGCGCGCGTCCGATTGCGCCTTCGCGCTACAGAGGACTGCCGAGCTTGCGCGCGGCCTCAAGGATCCAGCCGCGGTAGAGCGCAAGCGGCGTGACCCCGGTCAGCCCGCCGCAGCCCGCCGACAGGTTCGGCCCGGTCGACCAGCTCACCACCCCCATGATCGCCAGCCGCTCCCCCTGCGCCTCGAACACCGGAGCGCCGGAATCGCCGGTGCAGGCTCCGAGCCCCGCGCCCGCGCCCTTGGTTGCGGGGTCGACCAGGCGGAGCTGCAGGTTGCCCGGCTGCCCGGTGGCGGCGAGCGTGGCGGTGCGCAGCGTGCCCCCGGTCTTGCCATCGCCGCGCACGGTGACGCCGAAGCCGGCCACCAGAAATGTCGCCCCGGCCTCGCGCGGCGCCGGCCGCGCGCTGATCGCCGCTGGCACGATCGGCGCCGGCAACGGCTCGACCAGCTTGATCAGCGCCACGTCGGCGGTCGCGCGGTGCGCCAGCAAGGCCTGCAGGGAGAACTGCGGATGGCGGGTGATCGCCTGCACGTCCTTGAGCGCCGGCCGGCGCGCGGCGTCGAACTCGACCAGCTTGTAGTCGGCTCCCGGCAGCACGCAGTGCGCGGCGGTCAGCACCAGATCGCGCGCGATCGCGGCGCCGGTGCAGGACGAGCCGCGCGAGCCGACGATCAAGACCGCATGCCGTTCCGGGCCCCCGGAAGCCACCGGCGCACCGCCGACCATGGCGGCGGCCGCGGCCGAGCCGGCGATCAGGCAGACGACGACCCGGACGAGCATGCGCGTCATTGGCGCGTTACGCCGAAGCCGCCGGAGAAAGTCAACGCCGGCGTCCGGCGATCGTTTTGTCCGGCGCCGGCGTCCGTGAACCGGTGCACGCCCGTTCGCTTGTGGCGCCACGCCGTTTCGTGTCACTGCTCGCGGCCAAGGAGGAGCGGGCATGGACGTGCGCGACGCGGTCGAGACGCGGTTTTCCTGCCGGGCGTTTCTCGATACACCGGTGCCGGAAGCGACCGTGCGCGAGATTCTCGAGCGCGCGGCCCGCGCGCCTTCGGGCGGCAACGTGCAGCCGTGGCGCGTCTACGCACTCGCGGGGGAGCCGCTCGCCGAGCTCAAGCGCAACCTCGCCGGCCGGCCGGACGAGCTGCCGTTCGGCGAGGGCGCCGAGTACGACATCTACCCGCGTCCGCTCAAGGAGCCGTACGAGAGCCGCCGCCGCGCGGTCGGCGAACTGCTCTACCACTCGATCGGCATTCCGCGCGCGGATCGGCCGGGCCGCATCCGGCAGTACGCCCGCAACTACCAGTTCTTCGACGCGCCGGTCGGGCTGTTCTTCGTCATCGATCGCGGCATGGGCCCGCCGCAATGGTCGGACCTCGGCATGTACATTCAGACCGTGGCGTTGCTGGCCCGCGGCTTTGGCCTGCATGCCTGTGCGCAGGAGGCTTGGACGTTCTGGCACAAGACGGTGGGCGCGTTGCTCGAGCTTCCTCCCGAGCACATGATCTTCTGCGGGATGGCGCTCGGGCGCGCCGATCTCGATGCGCCGATCAATCAGTGGCGCTCGCCACGCGAGCCGCTCGAGGCGTTCGCGAGCTTGCGCGGCTTCGAGCCGGCGACGGCGAGCGCCGGCGTTCGACCGGACTGATCGAACCGGAGCGCATTTTCCGGATTCTTTTCGTCGCATTTCTGCCGCGAACCGGCGCGCAGGTGGGCCGAATGCGGCCAGCCGTTCATGCTGGATTCAGGGGCCTCGTCCTATGAGCCTTGCATGCCATCTGCGCGCCTCCTAGTCCTGGCGGCGGTGCTCCTCGCCGCCGCGCGCCCGGCGAGCGGCGCCGAGCCGGAACAGTGCTTGTCCGCCGAGCAGCAGCGCGCCGCCATCGCCAGCCAGAAGGCGGTGCCGGTCGCCCGCGTGCTGCACGATGCGAGGAGCCGACAGGACGGCGACGTGCTGCGGGTCCAGCTTTGCGAGCGCGACGGCCTGCGCTACGTGCTGACAGTGCTGGCGCGGGATGGCAAAGTGCACCGCGTCACCGTCGATGCCGCGACCGGCCGCCCGCTCGGCGGTCGGTGACCCGGAGGACGCCTTGCGCCTGCTCGTGATCGAGGACGATCCCGACCTGAATCGACAGCTTGCGACTGCGCTGACCGATGCCGGCTATGTGGTCGACCGTGCCTTCGACGGCGAGGAGGGCCACTATCTCGGCGAGACCGAGCCCTACGACGCGGTGATCCTCGACATCGGCTTGCCGAAGATGGACGGCATCTCGGTGCTGGAGGCGTGGCGGCGGGCCGGGCGCGCGATGCCGGTGCTGATGCTCACCGCGCGCGACCGCTGGAGCGACAAGGTGCAGGGGTTCGATGCCGGCGCCGACGACTACGTGCCCAAGCCCTTCAACATGGAGGAGGTGCTGGCGCGCATCCGCGCGCTGCTGCGCCGCTCGGCCGGACACGCCAAGAGCGAGTTCACCTGCGGTGCGGTGCGGCTCGACACCCGCACCGGCCGCGTCAGCGTCGACGGCGCGCCGGTCAAGCTGACGTCGCACGAGTACCGCCTGCTCTCCTATCTGATGCATCACACCGGCCGCGTGGTTTCGCGCACGGAGCTGGTCGAGCATCTCTACGACCAGGACTTCGATCGCGATTCCAATACCATCGAGGTGTTCGTCGGACGCATCCGCAAGAAGCTCGGCGTCGACGTGATCCAGACCGTGCGCGGCCTCGGCTATCTGTTGACGCCACCCGATGCGCGCTAAGGCATCGCACCCCGGACAAGCCGCGCGCAGCGCAGCGCCGAACCGGGGGCCGGAAAAAACTCGCGAAGCACAATATTCTGCGCTCGCCGACGGCGAGCGCGATTCTCTCCTCGGTTCCGGAACACACCGCCATGCGCGCTAATTCGCTCGCGCTGCGGCTGTTCCTCACCGCGGCGCTGTGGATGGCGGCGATCCTCGTGATCACCGGCATCGTGCTGTCGACCATCTATCGTCAGACCGTCGAGCGCGCCTTCGATCGCAGGCTTGACGTCCATCTCAAGACGCTGGTCGCCGACGTCGCCGCCCCGGAAACCCCCGATGACAAGTTTCCGCAGTCGGTCGGCGAGCCGCTGTTCGAGCTGCCGCTTTCGGGGTGGTACTGGCAGGTCACCAGGCTCGACCCGCAGAAGCCGGAGACCCGCTCCTCCCGCTCTCTGTGGGACGCCGGACTGCCGCGCCTCGCCGACCCGGTCGCCGCGCCCCCGGGCGGCACCCGGCAAGGCTATGTGAAGGGGCCGGAGGACCAGCGCCTGCGGCTCGCCGAGCGCACGATCGACATGGGGGAGGACGGCCGCTACCTGGTGGCGGTCGCCGGCGACGCCAGCGAGATCGACGACGATATCCGCAATTTCGATTGGTGGCTGGTGGTCACGTTCGTGTCGCTCGCCGCCGTGCTCTTGCTCTCGACCCTGTTCCAGGTGCGCTTCGGGCTGGCGCCGCTCAAGCGCATTTCCGAAAGCCTCGCCGCCATCCGGTCCGGCTCGGCCGAGCGGCTGGCCGGGAATTTCCCCGACGAGATTGCGCCGCTTGCGCGCGAGACCAACGCGTTGCTCGAGGCCAATCGCGAGATCGTCGAGCGCGCGCGCACCCACGTCGGCAACCTTGCGCATGCCCTCAAGACGCCGATCTCCGTGATGGTGAACGAGGCAGCCGCCCGCGGCGACGATGCGCTGGCGGCCAAGGTGCGCGAGCAGACCGACATCATGCGCGACCAGGTGGCGCGACATCTCGAACGCGCACGCCTCGCCGCCCGCACGCCCGTGGTCGGCACCATCACCGCGGTCGTGCCGGTGCTCACCACGCTGGCGCGGACGATGGAGAAGATTCACCGCGAGCGCGCGGTCACCATCGACATCGAGGCATCGCAGGACGTCAAATTCCAGGGTGAGCGGCAGGATCTGGAGGAGATGCTCGGCAACCTGGTGGATAATGCCTGCAAGTGGGCGCAGTCGCGGGTGGCCGTGGAAGTGATGCATTCGGGTGCCGGCAGTGCCCGGGCGGGGCGCACCGTGCACATCACCGTCGATGACGATGGGCCGGGCCTGTCGCCTTCCGAGCGCGAGCAGGTGGCACGACGCGGCGAGCGGCTCGACCAGACCAAGCCGGGCTCGGGCCTCGGCCTTTCGATCGTGTTCGAGCTTGCGCGGCTCTACGGCGGCGATCTCACGCTCGGCACCGCGCCGATCGGCGGCCTGCGCGCGCAGCTGGTGCTGCCGGGAGGGTGATCAGGCATCGGCGAAGCGCGCTTCGCGCTTTGCCAGATTGGCCATCACCGCCTCGAGCTGGTTCGGCGATCCGATCAGCGCCTGCTGTTCGACCGATTCGGCCATCAACCCGGTCGCCGCATCGGAGGTTGATGCAAGGTTGAGCAAGCGTTTGGCGGCGCGGATCGCGTTCGGCGACTTCGCGGCCAGCTCGCGCGCCGTCGCAAGCGCAGCGGCCCGTGGATCGTCCGCGAGCCGGGTTACGAACCCGTAGGCAAGCGCCTCCTCGGCCGCGAACACCCGGCCCGTATAGGTGAGCTCGCGCACCACGTCGTCGCGCGCGAGGTGGTGCATCAGCTGGGTGCCCGCCATGTCAGGCACCAGGCCCCACTTGATTTCCATGACCGAGAACTTCGTAGCGGGCGCGGCATAACGCAGGTCGGCGCCGAGCATGATCTGAAAGCCGCCCCCGAAAGCTACGCCGTGGACGGCCGCGATCACCGGCACGGGAAGCTCGCGCCACTGCCATGCCACCTGCTGCACGCTGTTGGCCAGGCCATGGGTGCGCGCCTTCAGGGTCCGCAGTCCAAGCCTGTCCTCCGGCGGCGCTGCGCTTGGGCTCGCCATGCCGGCAAAGCTCGCCATGTCCAAGCCGGCGCAGAACGCGCGCCCCTCGCCCGACAGCACCACCGCGCGCAGCCCCGGCTCGGCCGTCAGTCGCTGACCCACCTCCAGCAGGGCCAGGAACATCGCCTCGTCGAGCGCATTCATCTTGTCCGCGCGCATGAGGCGGACGTCGGCCACGCCACCCGCAACATCGCAAGCGATCCGATCGTTCATGGATCCACCCTATTGCTTCTGCGCCGGGCGGCCGTCGCCGGACGGTGTCGGCGTCGGGCGCAGCTCACGCTGTGAGTACTATGGCGCAAACGCCGGCCAACAACCCGTGCGATTTTCCTTTGTTTGCCGTCGAACAGAGTTTTGCCCCAATCCTGCGTTCCAGGTTGGGCGAGCCAATCGTGCGGGCTCGCACCCTTTTTATGGTGCCGGGATGAAGCTCAAAGGTGCCGTCGTGCTCGCTGGCGCGCTCGTCGCGTCCTGCGCGGCCGACCCCTACGGCGGACCACGGCAGGATGCCGGCGCGGTGGCCGGGGCCGTTGCGGGCGGCCTGATCGGGTCGTCGGTGGCGGGCGGCGGCGTGGGCAACCGGCTCGCCGGCGCCGCGCTCGGGGCGGTGGCCGGCGGGATCCTCGGCGGCGCCATCGGGGCCGCGCTCGACGATGCCGATCGCCAACGTGCCTACGAGGCCGAGCGCCAGGCGCTCGGCTACGGGCAGCCCGGCGCGCCCGTCGCCTGGCGCAATCCTGATAGCGGCCGCTACGGCAACGTGGTCCCGGGGCCGATCTACCCGTCCGGTGGACGCAGCTGCCGCGAGTACAGCCACACGATCTACATCGACGGCCGGCCGCGCATGGCGCAGGGCATCGCCTGCCGCAACCCGGACGGCACCTGGACGCCGGTCGCCTGAGCGCTTCAGTCGCACTCGTGCGCGCCGCGGTGTCGCGCGTCGACGCCGCGCTGCAAAACCAAATCGACGCCGGGCGACCGCCAAGCTCCAGCGCCCGCGCCGGCGTTGCGGTCGGCAAGCCGCGGCGGTAAGCAGCCGCATGGGTCTTTGGTTCACCCTGGCGTTGATGACGGCGGCCGCCGTGTTCGCGGTGCTGTGGCCGCTCGGCCGCCGCGCGGCCGAACGCCGTTCCGGCAGTGACGTCGCCGTCTACCGGGACCAGCTCGACGAGCTTGAGCGCGATCGCACGCTCGGCCTGATCGGCGAGAGCGAGGCCGCAGCGGCGCGTACCGAGGTGGCACGCCGCCTGCTCCATGCAGCCGAAGCGAGCGAGGCGGGGTCGCCACCCGCTTCGCCGCGATGGCATCGCCGCGCCGCCATGCTGGCAGCGCTGGTGGTGCTGCCGATCGGCGCAGCCGCCTTGTATCTCGCGATCGGCTCACCCAATCTCCCAGGCGCGCCGCTCGCCGCGCGATCGGAGAGATCGGCGGAGAGCCGCTCGATCGACGGTCTGATCTCGCAGGTCGAGGCCCATCTGGAACGCAATCCTGAGGATGGTCGGGGCTGGGAGGTGATCGCGCCGGTCTACATGCGGCTCGGCCGCCATGAGGACGCGGTGAAGGCGCGGCGCAATGCGTTACGGCTCAACGGCCCGAGTGCGGCGCGCGAGTCGGACTACGGCGAGGCGCAGATCGCCGCCGCCAACGGCGTGGTGACGGCGGAGGCCAAGGCCGCGTTCGAGCGCGCTCTGCGGCACGACCCCGAAGATTTCAAGGCGCGGTATTTTCTCGGTCTCGCCGCCGAGCAGGACGGCCGCCGCGACCTTGCCGCCGGCATCTGGCGGCGGCTGCTCGCGAGCGCTCCCGCGCAGGCGCCGTGGATCGAGCTGGTTGAGCGATCGCTCGAGCGCGTAGACCCACGCGCAGCGGCGGGGCGTGGGCCGGATCCGAGCGCCGAGGACATGGCGGCCGCGGCCAATCTTTCGCCCGAGGAACGGGCCGCCATGGTGCGCGGAATGGTCGAGCGCCTCGCCGCGCGGCTGCAAGCCGACGGATCCGACCTCGACGGCTGGCTGCGGCTGTTGCGCGCCTACCGGGTGCTTGGTCAGGTCGATCGAGCGAAGGCGGCGGCGGCAGACGCTCGGCGCGCCCTTGCGGGCGACAGCGACAAGGTGCGTCGCATCGACGAAATGATGAAGGCGTTGGGCCTGGAAGGGTGACGGTCGCAATGAGCCGCAAACAACGCCGTCTGGTGTTGATCGGAGCTGCCCTCGGCGTGCTCGCGCTCGCGGCCGCGCTGGTGTTGAGCGCGCTCAGGGATTCCATCGTGTTCTTCAACTCGCCGACCGACGTGGTGGAGAAGCGAATCGCGCCCGGCACCCGCATCCGGCTTGGCGGCCTGGTCGCGCCGGGCAGCGTCTCCCGTCCGGACGGCTTGAGCGTCCGTTTCGACGTCACCGACGGCAACAAGGCCATTGCGGTCGCGTTCACGGGCATTCTCCCGGACCTGTTCAGAGAAGGGCAGGGTGTGGTTGCGGAAGGCGCCCTTGACAATGCCGGGATGTTCCGCGCCGATACGGTTCTGGCCAAGCACGATGAGACCTATATGCCCAAGGAAGTCGCCGACGCCCTCAAGAAGCAGGGGCACTGGAAGGACGGCGGGAAGGCCGGCGCGGGACCGCAGGGGCAAGGGCAGTGATGTTCGTCCTTTTGTCGGCCCGCCGAGTTCGCCTCGCTAGTACTCACCTCCGCGGAAAAGGGGGAGGCCGGCGCGCGAAGCCCGCCGGGAGGGGGTTGCAAGCCGCCTGCGATCCCTCCCCGGATCGCCTTCAGCGATCCGACTTTCCGTTTTCAAGGGAGGGTAGGGCCGGCTTCGCCGGCCAGCCTCGCCCGCGAGCCGGGAAGCGATCGGGGGCAGTCGCGCCATGATCGCTGAGCTCGGTCACTATGCACTGGTGCTGGCGTTCGCGCTGGCGCTGATCCAGGTCGCGGTGCTCGCTTGGGGCGCGCGCACCGGTGACTCGGTGCTGATGGACGTCGGCGGCACCACCGCGCCGGCGCAGCTGGCGTTCCTGGCGTTCTCCTTCGGCGCGCTCGCCTGGTGCTACGCCACCTCGGACTTCTCGGTGGCGAATGTCGTCCAGAATTCGCATTCGGCGCAGCCATTCGTCTACAAGCTGACCAGCGTGTGGGGGAACCACGAGGGCTCGATGCTGCTCTGGGTCCTCATCCTCGCGCTGTTCGGTGCTCTCGTCGCCGCGTTCGGCGGCAACCTGCCGCTGAGCCTGAAGGCGAACGTGCTTGCGGTTCAGGCGGCGATAGCGGCGGCGTTCGATCTGTTCATTCTCGTGACCTCCAACCCGTTCGCGCGCCTCGCGCCGGCGCCGTTCGAAGGCCGCGACCTCAACCCGGTGCTGCAGGATATCGGTCTCGCCATCCATCCGCCGCTGCTCTATCTCGGCTATGTCGGATTCTCGATCGCGTTCTCCTTTGCGATTGCGGCGCTGATCGATGGCCGCACCGATGCCGCCTGGGCGCGCTGGGTCCGCCCGTGGACCCTGATCGCCTGGATGTTCCTCACGCTCGGCATCGCGATGGGTTCCTACTGGGCTTACTACGAGCTCGGCTGGGGCGGATTCTGGTTCTGGGATCCGGTCGAGAACGCCTCCTTCATGCCCTGGCTCGCCGGCACCGCGCTGTTGCACTCCGCGGTCGTCATGGAAAAGCGCAACGCGCTCAAGATATGGACGATCCTGCTTGCGATCCTGACCTTCTCGCTGTCGTTGCTCGGCACGTTCCTGGTGCGCTCCGGCGTGCTCACCTCGGTGCATACCTTTGCGACCGACCCGACCCGCGGCATCTTCATCCTCGCCATCCTGGTGTCGTTCATCGGCGGCGCGCTCGCGCTCTACGCCTGGCGCGCGCCCGCGCTCAAGCAAGGTGGGCTGTTTGCGCCGGTCTCGCGCGAGGGCGCGCTGGTGCTCAACAACCTGTTGCTGACGGCCGCCTGCGCGACGGTGTTCGTCGGCACGCTCTACCCGTTGGTGCTGGAGGTGGTCACCGGCGAGAAAATCTCGGTCGGGGCGCCGTTCTTCAACGCCACGTTCGGCCCTCTGATGGTGCCGCTGCTGCTCGCGGTGCCGTTCGGACCGTTGTTGGCCTGGAAACGGGGCGATCTGCTGGGCGTTGCGCAGCGGCTGATGTTTGCGTTCGGCGTTGCGGTCGTCGGCCTCGCCGCGGCGTTCGCGGTCGAGCGCGGCGGTCCGATCCTGGCGCCGTTCGCGGTCGGCCTTGCGCTGTTCGTCATCGCCGGCGCGCTCACCGACCTGATCGAGCGTATCGGGCTGTTCCGGCTGCCGTGGGGGACGGCGCTTGCCCGCGCGCGCGGCCTGCCGCGCTCGAGCTGGGGTACCGCGTTGGCGCATTGCGGCGCCGCCCTCGTGCTGCTCGGCGTGGTCGGCGATACGCAATGGGGCAGCGAGCGCATCGCCGCGCTCAAGCCGGCAGAGGGGTTGGCGATCCGGGGCTACGAGTTCAAGTTCGAGGGCGTGGTGCCGCGCCAAGGTCCGAACTATCGCGAGCTCACCGCCAAATTCACCGTGCGCCGGAACGGCACCCTGCTCGGCGAAATGGAGCCGGCCAAGCGCATCTTCCCGACGCGCGGGACCACCACCACCGAGGCCGCCTTGATGACGCGGGGCTTGAGCCAGCTCTACCTTTCGCTCGGCGATTCGAATGCCGACGGCTCGACCGTCGTGCGCCTCTACCACAAGCCGCTGGTGCTGCTGATCTGGCTTGGGCCGGTGATCATGGTCGTGGGCGGTGCGCTGTCGCTCTCCGACCGGCGCCTGCGCGTCGGCGCGCCGAAGCCGGCGCGCGGCAAGGTGGCGATTGAGCCGGCGGAGTGATCGATGCAATGAGGCGTTTGCGCGCTGCCCTTCTGGTCTTGGCGCTCGCCGGCGCCGCACCGGCCGCGGCGGTGCAGCCCGACGAGGTGCTTTCCGATCCGGCCCTGGAGGCGCGGGCGCGGGTCCTCTCGCGCGAGCTGCGCTGTATGGTGTGCCAGAATCAGTCGATCGACGATTCCGACGCCCCGCTGGCGCGCGACCTGCGGCTGCTGGTGCGCGAGCGCCTGCAAGCCGGCGACAGCGACAAGGGCGTGCTCGATTTCCTGGTCGCCCGCTACGGCGAGTTCGTGCTGCTGAAGCCGCGCCTTGCCTGGCATACCGCCGCGCTATGGGCGGCGCCGCTCGCGGTGCTCCTGGCCGGGATCGGCGCCATCGTCCTCGCCTTGCGTCGCAGGCGATCCCTGACGATCGAAACCGCGCCGCTGACGCCGGACGAGACGGCCCGGCTCGATCGGATGACCGCAGAGCCGGTCGAAAAACCCTGACGGCACCACCGTTTGGCCCGCCACAGTGTCGCCACAGCTTACGAAAGTTTAATCCCGCGGTCAGGACATCGTAAGACGTCACGCCTCATCTTTAGGGGTGTCGACGCTTCGCGCCCTCACGAGCTTGCAGATTGAAGAGGAACGTCATGCCCGAGACCGCCGCTTCCCCCACCAAGCCGCGCAAGGTCCTTGCCGCGCGCCGCCTCGTTCTCCTCGCTTCGGCCGCCGCCGTCGGCGGGTCCCTGCTGGTCGCCGGGATACAGCTTCCCACGAGTGTCCACGTACCCTCGATTGCCGCTGCTCAGGCGCAGACCGCGATGCGCCCGGTAAGCTTTGCCGACATCGTCGAGAAGGTGAAGCCCGCGGTGTTCGCGGTCCGCGTCAAGACTGAGCGCGGCCCCGAGGCGATGGCGTTCGGCGACGACAACTCGCCGTTCCCGCCCGGCTCGCCGATGGAGCGCTTCTTCAAGCGGTTCGGCTTCGGCGACGCGCCGAACGGCATGCAGCAGCGCCGCGTCCCGCGCCAGTTCGCCATGTCGCAGGGCTCCGGCTTCTTCATCTCGGCCGACGGCTATGCGGTGACCAACAACCACGTGGTGGCGCGCGGCCAGACCGTCGAGATCAAGACCGACGACGGCAAGACCTATGACGCCAAGGTGATCGGCAGCGACTCGCGCACCGACGTTGCGCTGCTCAAGGTCGATGGCCGCAGCGATTTCCCCTTCGTGTCGTTCACCGACAAGCCGCCGCGCATCGGCGACTGGGTGTTGGCGGTCGGCAATCCGTTCGGCCTCGGCGGCACGGTGACGGCCGGCATCGTCTCGGCCAACGGCCGCGACATCGGCGCCGGCCCCTATGACGACTTCATCCAGATCGACGCGCCGGTGAACAAGGGCAATTCCGGCGGCCCGACCTTCGACGTCGACGGCCACGTCATCGGCGTCAACACGGCGATCTACTCGCCGTCCGGCGGCAATGTCGGGATCGCGTTCGCCATCCCCGCCGATACGGTGAAAACCGTGGTCGCCCAGCTCAAGGACAAGGGCAGCGTCACGCGCGGGTGGATCGGCGTGCAGATCCAGCCGGTCACCGCCGAGATCGCCGAAAGCCTCGGGCTCAAGACGCAGGCCGGCGCCTTGGTGGCCGACCCGCAGGCCGATGGCCCCGCCGCCAAGGCCGGGATCGAATCCGGCGATGTCATCACCTCGGTCAACGGGGTGACGGTGAAGGATGCGCGCGACCTCGCCAAGAAGATCGGGGCGCAGACCCCCGGCGAGAGCGTCAAGCTCGGCGTGGTCCGCAAGGGCGCGGAGCGGTCGGTGACCGTCACCCTCGGGACCATTCCGGATGACCAGGCGGCGCGCGCCGACCGCGGCCAACGCCAGCGCGGCGAGCGCGACACGCCCGACAGCGGCGTTCCGCAGCTCGGCCTGTCGCTGGCCCCGGCCGGCTCGGTCGCCGGCGCCGGAAGCCAGGGCGTCGTCGTCACCGATGTGGAGGAGAGCGGGCCGGCCGCGGAGCGCGGCTTCAAGACCGGGGACGTGATCCTCGAGGTTGCCGGCAAGCCGGTCGCCAATCCGGCCGATGTCCGCAAGGCGCTCGAAGCCGCAAAGGGCGAGGGCAAGCGCACCGTGCTGCTGCGCGTGAGGTCGGGCGAGGCGACGCGGTTCGTCGCCATCCCGGTGGCGCGCGCCTGACGACGCATCCCTCCCCGGATGGGGGAGGGATGCGATGAAATGGGGCAGTTCCGTCGGCATCCGTCGCCCCCGCCGGCGGGATACGTCCCGGGGACGGACCAACATCCGTCCCCACCCTAACCCGGCGCCGATCATCGCCCCCCTCCGGCGCCGGGGCCCCGCGAGGGGACGGTGGACGAACGTTCGCCGTCCCCTCGTCTTTTTTGGGCCGCCCGCCCGCCGACGAGCGGGAGGGCTTTCGCGCCCGCACTCGAGTTTGCGCTACAATCGCAACCGTTGAGGTCGAGGATGACGCGAGCCGACATGCGCCTTCTTGTCGTCGAAGACGATGGTGACGCCGCCGAGTATCTGGCGAAGGCATTCCGGGAAGTTGGTCACGTCGCCGATCTCGCGGCCGACGGCGAGGAAGGGCTGGCGCTGGCGCTCGACCGCAAATACGACGTGCTTGTGGTCGACCGCATGCTGCCGAAGCGCGATGGCCTTTCGGTGATCGGCACTCTGCGGTCCAAAGGCATCGACACGCCGGTGCTCATCCTGTCCGCGCTCGGTCAGGTCGACGACCGGGTCAAGGGTCTCCGTGCCGGTGGGGACGACTATCTGGCCAAACCCTATGCGTTTTCCGAGTTGCTGGCGCGCGTCGAAGTGCTGGCTCGCCGGCGCATTGGGCGCGGCGAGGAGACCGTCTACCGCGTCGGCGACCTGCAGCTCGACCGCTTGTCGCATCAGGTGCTCCGCGGCGCCACGGAGATCGTCCTGCAGCCGCGCGAATTCCGCCTGCTCGAATATCTGATGAAGCATGCCGGGCAGGTCGTGACCCGCACGATGCTATTGGAGAGCGTCTGGGACTACCATTTCGACCCCCAGACCAACGTGATCGACGTGCACATTTCCCGCCTGCGCTCGAAGATCGACAAGGGCTTTGCGCGTCCCCTGCTACATACCGTCCGCGGGGCCGGCTATATGATTCGTGATGCGCGATGAGTTGGAGCATGGGAGCCGGTGCCTGCGGCGCCGTCCGGCGGGCGGCGACGCGCCCACCGCCCGGGCCCGCAGCAGCGTGTGCTCGCCTAGGAAGCGCCGTCGCGTTGCCGAAGTGACGCCCGCGGCAAGCCGGAGTTGGTGGCAGGCCAGAGCCTCGACATGACCGCCCTCGGCAAGCTGCTGCGCACCACGGCGTTCAAACTGTCGCTTGCCTACCTCGCCGTCTTTGCGTTGTTCGCTGCCTTCCTGCTGGGCTACTTCGCCTGGAACACGCATCGGCTGATCACGGCGCAGATCATGCAGACCGTCGATGCCGAGATCACCGGCCTTGCCGAGCAATATCGGCAGGCCGGCTTGCGCCGGCTGGTGCTGATCGTTGACGACCGGTCGCGCCGTCCGGGCTCGAGCCTCTACCTCGTCACCCTGCCGACCGGCGAGGCGCTGGCCGGCAATATCGCCTCGTTGCAGCCGGGAACGCTCGACAAGGCCGGCTGGACCGAGACGTCCTATCGGCGCCTGGACGAAGCCGACGGCGCCGATCGCACCGCCTTGGTGCGGGTGTTCCAGCTGCCCGGCGGCCAACGTCTCCTGGTCGGGCGCGATCTCGAAGAACGGCAACGCGCGCACGACATTCTGGTGGCGGCCGGCCAATGGTCGATCGCCCTGATGGTGATGCTCGGGCTGGCGGGCGGGTTCTTCATCATTCGCCGGGTGCTCAAGCGGGTCGACGCGATGACCGGTACGGCGCAGACCATCATGGCGGGCGACCTCACCGGCCGCCTCCCGATCGCCGGCACCGGCGACGAGCTCGACCGCCTGGCCGACCATCTCAACGCCATGCTGGAGCGCATCGAAGCCCTGATGCGCGGCCTCAAGGAGGTTTCCGACAACATCGCTCATGATCTCAAGACGCCGCTGACACGGCTGCGCAATCGCGCCGAGGCGGCGCTGCGCACCGGCAAGGACGAGGCCGACTATCGCACCGCGCTGGAGGCGACGATCGAGGAATCCGACGGGCTGATCCGCACCTTCAACGCACTGCTGATGATCGCGCGGGCGGAATCCGGGCAGGGGCGGGACTCGATGGACACGTTCGACGCCGCCGAAATCGCGCGCGACGTCGGCGAGCTCTACGAGCCGCTCGCCGACGACAAGGGGCTGGAGCTCAAGGTCGAGGCCGCGCCGCCGGTGCCGGTGATGGGCAATCGCGAACTGGTCAGCCAGGCGCTCGCCAATCTGGTCGACAACGCTATCAAGTATGCGGCGCCCGAGAAGCCTGAAGCCGCCGGCATCCCGCAGATCGTGGTGGCGGCCCGGCCGCAGGGCGACCGCGTGCTGCTCACGGTGGCCGATCCTGGCCCGGGGATACCTGAATCGGATCGGCCGCGTGCGGTCGAGCGGTTCGTGCGGCTCGACTCCAGCCGGACGCAGCCCGGCTCCGGCCTGGGCCTGAGCCTCGCCTCTGCGGTCGCACGTTTGCACGGCGGTGAGCTGCGCCTCGAGGACAACGGACCGGGCCTGCGGGCCACGATCGCCCTGCCTCGCGCCGACCTGCGGCAGGCCGCGGAGTAGTGGCGCGGATGAACGCGAGCAGACGCGGCGCCGCCGCCAAGGCTTCCGGTGACACCCTCGCCCAGCGCATCGGCCGCGCGCCGCGGCTCCACCAGCCGAAGCTCGCACGCCGGAAAACCGAAGAGTGGCTGCAGGCGTGCGCGCACAGCGCGGGCGGGCCGGCGCTCGCATCGTTGCTGGGGGAACGGGCCGCGCTACGCACGCTGATCGAAGCGCTCGCCGAGAGCTCGCCGTTCCTCTGGGATCTGGCCAGCCATGACCCCGACCGGCTGCTCGCCATGCTCACCTCAGATCCGGACCGCCGGTTCGACGCGCTGCTGGCGGAGGCCGACGCTGCCATCGGTGGGCTCTCCGAGGAGGCGGAGGCGATGCGCCTGCTCCGTCGCGCCAAGGCGGAGGCGGCGTTGTTGATCGCGCTCGCCGACATCGGCGGGGTGTGGCCGCTTGCGCGGGTGACGCAGGCCCTGACGCAGCTCGCCGACCAGGCGGTTTCGATCGCGCTGCGCTTCCTGCTGCGCGCCGCCGAGGCGCAGGGAAAGTTCAAGGCGCGCGACCATGCCCGTCCCGACGTCGGCTGCGGTTACATCGTGCTGGCGATGGGCAAGATGGGCGCCTTCGAGCTCAACTATTCGAGCGACATCGACCTTATCTGCCTGTTCGAGCGCGAAGCAGCGGCGCTCGCGCCCGGTGTCGAGCCGGCGCCCTTCTACATCCGGCTCACCCGCAATCTCGCCCGCATGCTGCAGGAGCGCACCGTCGACGGCTATGTGTTCCGCGTCGACCTGCGCCTGCGTCCGGACCCGGGCCTTACCCAGATCGCGCTCTCGACCACGGCGGCGCTCGGTTACTACGAGAGCGTCGGACAGAACTGGGAACGCGCGGCGCTGATCAAGGCGCGGCCCTGCGCCGGCGACAAACCGGCCGGGGACAGCTTCCTCGACGGCGTGTCGCCGTTCATCTGGCGAAAATATCTCGACTACGCGGCGATCGCCGACGTCCAGGCGATGAAGCGGCAGATCCACAGCTACCGCGGCCACGACGAGATCGCCGTCGAAGGCCACAACATCAAGCTCGGCCGCGGCGGTATTCGCGAGATCGAATTCTTCGTGCAGACCCAGCAGCTCATCGCCGGCGGGCGTGATCCCGCGCTGCGCGGCCGCGAAACGCTGCCGATGCTGACGGCGCTCGCGCAGCGCGGCTGGATCGACAATGCGGCGCAGTGCGACCTTGCCGCGGCCTACGCCTTCCTGCGCAGCGTCGAGCACCGCTTGCAGATGGTGGCCGACGAGCAGACTCACACCCTGCCGGGCGAGTCGCAGGCGCTCGAGCGATTTGCTCGCTTCTGCGGCTTCGCCGGCCGCGATGCGTTCGCTGGTGAGCTCGCCGGGCACCTGGGTAATGTCCAGCGGCATTACGCCAGGCTGTTCGAGGATGGCCCGACGCCGCCGGGCACGCGCAAAGCGCTGGCATTCCCGCCCGACGGCGACGACCGCGATACCCTCGACCAATTGGTTGCCATGGGCTTCAAGCGGCCCTTAGAAACCTCCGCAACCGTACGCCGCTGGCTCGCCGGGACCTATGGCGCCCTCAAAGGGGGGCTCGCGCGCAGCCACCTGCAGGAGCTGGTGCCGGTCTTCATCGACCATCTGTCGCGCGCGGAGAATCCCGATGCCGCCTTCATCGCGCTCGACCGCTTCCTCGAAGGGCTGCAAGGGGGCGCGCGTCTGCTGTCGCTGTTGCGGCAGAACCGAGGCCTGGTCGCGCTGATCGCGCTCGTGCTCGGCAGCGCACCGCGGCTGGCCGATATCCTGGCCGCGCATCCGCAGGTCATGGACGCGCTGATCGATCCGGCGTTCTTCGGCGCTCTGCCCGACGAAGCGGCGCTGGCAGCCAACCTGCAGCGTTCCTTGCGCGAAGCCGCCAGCTACGAGGACCTGCTCGACCGCGCGCGGTTGTTCCGCCAGGAGCACCTGTTCCTGATCGGCACGCGCATCTTGGCCGGCACGGTATCCGCGCAGCAGGCGGGGGAAGCTTTCGCGCGCCTGGCCGACACCTTGATCCGGGCGTTGCACGCGGCCGTGGAGGAGCGGTTTGCCGAGGCGCACGGCCGGCTGCGGCGCCAGCAGTCGGCGGTGCTGGCCCTGGGCAAGCTCGGCGGCCGCGAAATGACCGCGGCCTCCGATCTCGATTTGATTCTGGTCTACGATTTCGACCTCGACCATCCGGCGTCGGACGGGGCGCAGCCACTCTACGGCTCGCAGTACTTCGCGCGCCTGACCCAGCGGTACATCGCGTCGCTGACCGCGCAGACGAACCAGGGCACGCTCTATCCGGTCGACATGCGGCTGCGGCCGTCGGGCCGATCCGGTCCGGTCGCGACTCAGATCCAGTCGTTCGACGAGTATCAGCACAAGGAGGCCTGGACCTGGGAGCATATGGCGCTCACCCGCGCGCGGGTGGTGTCGGGCTCGCCGGCGTTCGCGGCCCGCGTCGGCGCCGTGATCCGCGACGTCCTGTGCCAGCCGCGCGACGCCGAAGCGATCGCTGGCGACGTCGTTGAGATGCGCGCCGCCATTGCGCAGGAGAAGGGCGATTCCGACCGCTGGGACCTCAAATACGTCAAGGGCGGACTGATCGATCTGGAATTCATCGCGCAGTATCTGCTGCTCGTGCACGCCGCGACGGAACCGGACATCCTCGACACCGCCACCGCGCGCGTGCTCGAGAAGGCGCAACGGCTCGGCATTCTTGCCGCCGAGGAGGCCGAGGTGCTGCGGCCTGCGGCCCGGCTCTATCGCGACCTGACGCAGGTGCTTCGCCTCTGCCTTTCGGCGCCGTTCGATCCGCAGACGGCGGGGGCGGAACTGCGGCGCCTGCTGGCGCGCGCCGCCGACGTTCCGGATTTCGCCCAGCTCGACGCGCATCTGGCCGACAACCAGGCGCGCGTGCGCGCCGCATTCGTGCGCATCCTGGGCAAGGCGCCGTAAATTCGGATCTCGCCGATGTTGGCGCGGGCGCCGGGCGCCCTCGCGCGAAGCGCCGACATCGACTCGCCATCGAGCGGCGCGATCGACGGGACAACCGCCGTGACCAGTTCGTCTTGCGGACCAATGCGGATCGATGCGGCCTACCTAATCGCTGGGCCTGTGTCGACGCGGATGCAGTCATTTGACGGCTTCGATGACGAGCCACAACACGACCGCCAAGCCGAGGCCGATCGCCAGGATGCCGAGCGAGACCACAAGCCGATCGCTCATGCGGCACCCGTAGGCCGATTGGGTCATCCCAATCAATTGGCCCTAAGGGCACTCCCGCAGGCACCGGGCGGATGATCGTCGCGCGGGACTAATGATCTGGATCAGCGTTGCAGGCCAGATTTCGTGAATTTTTGGCGGCTCATCTTCCGCGTAGTGTCGGATGCGCAGATCAATGGGGTGGGTGCAAATCGTGGATGACTGGTCGACCACAAGAATATGGGCGACTGCGTTTGCGATTTCCGCCGCCCTTTTCGCCATCCTTTGCCTCATCGTCTGTTTGGCCTTGGGGTGCTCCCTAGACATGAATTAGGGGCGTGTGCCCACTTCGACGCAGCGAACTGAGACGTGTCATGATCGCCGGGCGGACCTGCGCAACGGCGCTGCTGGCCGCGCCGGCATGGCTCTTGCGCTCCGGATCGACGTCGGCGCAGCTCACGGAGATACCGCCGGTCGCGCAGTCTGAAGCCGAGCAGATCGCGGACCGACGCCCACTCCCGGATCCACGGAACGGTCACGTGACCTGCCGGGGCTACCCACGCGCCGACCTGAGAAACAGCGCCGCCGGGTTGGCGGCGGTCATCCGCCGGATGGCGTCGTCGTCGAAACCGGCGGACTGAACCATCACGATCAACTCACGGAAGGCCTCGATAGGCGGCGGCAACACATAGGACCCGGAATCGCTGGAGAGCACGCAAATCTCGGGCCCGACCGTCCTGATCTTCTCAACCACGCTTTCCAGCGTCACCGGCGGGAATCGATGCCGTTCGTCGTCGATCATGGTCTGCCCAATGGCGGTGGCGTGGCTGAGCACGAAGAACGAGAACTCGATGAAGGCGCCCGATGCCGCCACCGCCTTCGCCTCGTCAACCGAGAAATACGACGCCGGGCAGAGAATCTTCGCAACCCCGCGCGACCGCGCCTGCTCGACCAGGCGCACGGCCTCGGAGCCGCTGACGTGGCCGGTGTTGAAGACCGCCCCGGCGGCGGCCGCGAGATCGAGGATCTGCTTGAGCGAATCCGGGATCGCCGCGCCGGGCGCCAGGTGGAAGCAGGCCGCCACATAGTCCGCCGGCCGCCGCTCCGATAGCGCGACGAAGCGGGTGTGATGGCAGGGCAACGAGACGAAGCGCGCGCCGGTGCCCGGGCCGTAGCCCATGGCGAGGGCGTTGCGCACCACGCGGGGGTCGATGCCGCCGACATAGGGCTCGAGAATGATCCCGCCGAACACCTCCACCCCGAGGTCGCCGAGCTCGCGCATGGCAAGTGCCGCAAGGCCCGAGGTATTGGCGAACACGTCCACGATCCCGAGACCCGCGAGGCCGGCTGCCGCGGCGTCGCGCACCGCCTCGAACACCGTCGCCGTCCGCGGATTGATGTGCGGCGCGCAGTGAACGTGCGAATCGACCGCCCCGCGCAGCAAATGCGAGAAGGGGAGCGTGCGGGCTCGCTCGGACATGTCAGGTCGTCCCCTCGGTCAATTTGGCCGCCGGCGTCGACTCGCAATGGAAATGGATCTCCAGCTGCCGCTGAACCAGGCCCCACGCCGTCGTCATCAGCAGGTAGAGCACGGCCGCGCAGGCGAACACTTCCAGCACGTCGAACTTGTGCTGCATCAGCATCTGGCTGCGGCGCATCAGCTCCTCCATGGAAATCACCGAGGTGATCGAGGTCGCCTTGAGTAGGCCGTTCACCGAGTTACCGAGCGGCGGGATCATCAGGCGGAAGGCTTGCGGCAGGGTCACCTTCCAGATGATGACCCAGGGCGGCAGGCCGAGCGAGGCGGCGGCCTCGCGCTGGCCGGCCGGCACGCCCATGAACCCGCTGCGGATGATCTCGGACAGATATGCGGTTTCATTCAACGTCAGGGTCACGAGCGCGGAGGTGACGACCCCGAGCCTGATGCCGAATTGCGGCAACCCGGCATAGACGATCACCAATTGGATCAGCAAAGGGGTGCCGCGGAATATCCAGATGTAGAAGCGCGCGAAGCTTACGAGCCAGGGATTGCCCGACATGCGCATCAGCGCAACCAGCGTCCCCAGAACGAGACCGCCCGCGATCGGCAGCGCGGTCAACCAGAGCGTGATGAGGACACCCTCCCATAGGAACCCGTTGCCGAAGTAGCTCAGAAATCCTTGAAAATCGAAACCCTTCATCCGACGTCTCCTGCAAGACGAGACTTCGTGTATCAGAACGACGGCGTTTGCAGTCTAGCTTTGCGGTGCACCCGGTCAGGGCGCACGTTGCCGCACGCGGGCACCCAACCGGTGTCCCGCAGGGACGCGATTACCCGATCGTCGATCGCAGCCGAGAAGTATCGTCGGTGAGCGCCGCCGCGAAGCGCGGCTAGGCGGCACCCCACGGGCCCATGCTCAATCTGCCGGAAGCGGCGTCATGCCGGGAGCACGCCCGCGGAGGTCAGCTCGGTCCGGGTCCGCGGATCGCGAATTCCTGGTCGGGCAGCTTCGGCATGCCGACCCCATCCATCAGCCGGTCGTAGGTGCCGTCTGCCCGCATCTCATTGAGCGCCTTTGCCACGGCTTCTGCGACCGAGCGCTTGCGGAAGGCCATCGTCACCATGGTGTTGCCCATTTCCTTGATCGCGGTGGCGGCCTGGCCGCGCCGCACGATCTCGGTCGTGGTGTAGGTCGGCAGCGCCGCCGCATCGACCTGCCCGGCGCGCAACGCCGCCACCACTTCGGTCGGCGTGATGAACGCGCGGATGTCCATGGGCTTGAGCCCCTTGGCGACGTTCTCCTTGTCGAAATTGCGCAGCCACCGTTCCTGATAGGAGTCGGCGTCGACAGCGATCGGATGTCCGGCCAGCTCGATCGGCTGCGACGGCTTGAATTTCGAGTCGGTGCTCACGATGACGCCGATTGCCGACTGACCATAGGGAACCGTGAACATCCGCTTCGACCGCTCCTCGGTCCAGAACATCCCGGTGTTGATCCCGTCGAAGCGGCCGCTGTCCAGCCCCGGTATCTGCGCCGGGAAATCCATCCGCATGAATTCGAGCTGCAGGCAAACCCGCTTGGCGATCTCCTTGCCGATCTCGACGTTCAATCCCTGAAGCTCGCCCCGACTATCGACAGATTGCAGCGGCGGCAGGGTGGGATTGATGGACAGCTGCAGCTTCCCTGGAGACACCAGATCTGCCGCCGGGATCGTGGGCTTGCAGGTTTGCGCGCTAGCCGGCAGCGCGAGCGCAGACAGCAGCAAGACTGCGGCGGCACGTACTAGGGGCAAAGACATCGGTTCCCTCCCTTGGCCCTGCGGCGGCGGCAAAAGCCTAGCAAGGCTAGCACGCAAGTCCAAGAACGGCGGCAGAGCAAGGTCATCTCGGGAGCGTCGCAACATGCAGCTACAAGCGCTGCTCACGACATCCCAACCGCGAGCGCGGGCTTGCCGGCGGCAGACCGCGCCTGCATGAGACCTGCGTCGGCGAGGGCGCGCTCGAGCCGATCGAATTCTTCGCGCGGCAGGTCGCCGACCGGTGCGCGACAGGTGGCGTGCGCCAAACGTCGGAGCAACGCGAGACACGCCTTGATACGCGCCGTCGCCAGGCTGCCCGGGGGGGTCCCGTAGATCGCCTTGGCCAACGGGTAGATGCGTTCGTGGAGCGCGCGTGCGCCGGCCAGGTCTTCGCGTGCCACCGCACGGTCGAGCGCGACGATGAGCTCCGGCACGATGGCGGCGAGACTGACGAGGCTGCCCTCGCTGCCCAGCACGAAACACGGCAACAGGTGCTCGTCGCCGGAGGCCATGACCGCCACGTCCGGTCGCACCGACTTGGTCAGGCGTCGCACCGCCTCATAGGCCGAGGTTTCCCAGCTTCCTTCCTTGATGCCGACGACGCGCGGCAGGGCGAGAAGCGCACGCAGGACGTCGGGCGCGAACGCGGTGTGGCCGGCGCGCACGGAGCCCTGGAACAGGAACATGGGAAGCGACGTCGCCTGGTGCACGATCTCGTGGTGACTGACGATCACCCGCGGGGCGGCGCCGAGCGCCCACGAGAACGGCGCGAATACCATGACCGCGTCGGCGCCGGCGTCGGCGGCATCGCGCGCCAGCAGCGCGGCGGCTTCGCTGCTTTCGGAGTTGATGCCGGCGACGATGAGCCGGCCCTCGGCCGCCCGCCGCGCCAGCTCGATCACGCGCCGATGCTCCGCCCGCGACAACACGGCGTTTTCGCCCGCGTGTCCGTTCACGAGCAGGCCGCGCAAGCCGGTTCCATCCAGGACCGTGTTGAGATGGCGCTCGAGACCTGCCTCGTCGATCGCGCCGCCCGCGTCCATCGGGCAGACGGTCGAGGCGTAGATGCCGTGGAAATCGCTGGTTGTCGCCGTCCTGGTGCTCGCCATCGCTTGAAATCTCCCTGCCCGCAATCGTCACCTAATCAGGCCGCGGCCCGGACCTCCGCCGCCAGTCCCGAGCTGTCGATGACGGCCTCAACCTGGGCAGCGATGTCCGGCGAGACCGGCAGCAGCGGGGGGCGCGGCGTCGCGTTCGCGATCAGTCCCAGTTTTCTCAGGCCGACCTTGATGCGGGTGTGCATGTCGATGAGCGGCGGTGCGCCGTAGATCGTCCGCACGACCGGATAGAGCCGGTCGCTCGCGGCCCGCATCGCTGCGAGGTCGCGCGCCTCCGCGGCGCGCCACAGGTCGATCAGCCAATGCGGCGTGAGGCTGGCGAGACCGGACAGGATCCCGTCGCCGCCGACCGCGAGCTGCGCCAGAAACCAATGGAAGTTCGACGGCAGGATCGCAAGGTCGGGACGAGCCTCTTTGATCTTCCGCCAATTGTCCTCATAGGCCAGCATGGTGTCGCTGCCTTCCTTGATCGCGATCACCTGTGGCAAGCGCGCGATCTCGAGCAGCGTCTCGGTGGTGAAGCCGAGACCGGAAGCGAGCGGATACTGGAAGATGGAAGCGGGGACGGTGATCGATTCGGTTACCGCCTTGACGAAGGCGAGCGGCGCGCGGGGAGTGGCGGTCGCGCCCGCGCCAAGACCCGGCAGCGGGAACAGGACTACGCAATCGGCGCCGGCCGCCTGCGCTTCCCGGGCCTGCGCGATCGCCTCGGCGGTCGAATAGGCGATCACTCCGGCGAGCAGGGTCTTCGATCCGATGTGCGCACGGGTGCGAGCAATGACCTCGGTACGCTCGGCCGGGCTGAGCGTCGCCCCTTCGCCCGCATGCCCATTGACGAACACGGCCGTGATTCCATCCGGGCAGGCGCAGTAGTCGAGCACGCGCGCGTAGCCTGGCCAGTCGATGGCGCCGTCCCGGGCAAAGGGAAGTACCGTCGCCACCACCACGCCGCGGAGCTGGCGGTGCGCGCTAGGTTGCGTTCGGGGATCGGGCATGACTGTCGTCTTTCGGACGCGGAAATTTCAACGTCGCGCTCGCCTTGAGAACCTCGAGGCCCTGCTCGTTGCGAGCGCTGGCTTCCCAAACGAGCGTGCGGCTCTCCGGCAGTCGCTCGGCGATCCACACATCGATGGTGATGGTATCGCCGTAGAATACTGGGCCGGTGAACCAGAAGCGATCCTCGATCGAGACACCCAGTATTCCGACCAGCTCGCTGGTCAGCACGCTGGTACACAGCCCGGCAACCATCAGCCCGGGAGCGAGGCGGCGGCCGAAACGGCTCGCGGCGGCATAGCCGTCGTCCACGTGCACCGGGCCGAAATCGCCGGTCGACGCGATATAGAGCGCGCCGTCCGCCTCGGTGATGGTCTTCGATACGCACACCCGGTCGCCGACCTGCAGGCTCTCGAACGGTTTGACCTCGTACATGCCTCAGCCCGTGCCGGCGAACGCTGCAATCACCGCCTCACCCTCGACCACGATCCCGCCCTCGTCGAGGGTGCAGCGCAGCCGGCAGCGGATGCGGCCGTTTTCGATCGCGACCACCTCGGCGCTCGCCTCCACGGTGCCGCCGACCGGAACCGGTGCGGGAAATCGGAGATCGAGCGCACTTATGCGCCGGGCCGGACCGGCGAGACGCGACAGGCAGGTCGTCGCCAGGCTGGCGACCGCAAGCTCGAAGGCGACCGGTCCCGATGCGCCGGCGGCGCGGGCTTTGACGGCGTCGACATAGAGCGCGCCGAGATTGCCGCTGATGCCCGTGAACATCGCCTGTTCGGCGACCGTCATGGTCTTGCGAAACGACACCCGGGCGCCGAGTTTCGGATCGGGGACGATCTCCGCCATCAAATTCCGCCTTGCAGATCGAGGCCGTTCTTTAGCACGCTGCGGGCAATCAGCATGCGGTGAATCTCGGACGTCCCGTCGTAGATGCGCGTCACGCGTGCATCGCGATAGATGCGCTCGAGCGGCATCTCCTTCGAGTAGCCCATGCCGCCGAAAGCCTGAATGCCCCTGTCGGCGACCCGGCCGAGCATCTCGGAAGCATAGAGCTTGACCATGGACACCTTGTCCTGCGCATTGTGCCCCCGGTCGATCTCCGCCGCCGTCGCCAGCACCATGGTGCGGGCCGCGAAGATCTCCGTCGCCGAATCCGCGATCATCTGCTGAACCATCTGGAACTCGCCGATCGGCTTGCCGAATTGGCGTCTTTCGTTCGCGTGTTGGCACATGAGATCGAGGACCCGGCGCGCCATGCCGACACAGCGCGCCCCGATATGCGCCAACCGGACCGCCGAAACACTGTGCATGATCAGCTTGAAACCTTCTCCGACCTTGCCCAGCACGCGATCGGCGGGCACACGACAGTTCTCGAATACGAGCTCGGTGTGCCCGTAGCCGCGGTGCCCCATCATCGGCTGATGGCGGCCGACGGAGAAGCCGGGCGTATCCTTGTCGACCAAGAGCAGCGTGATCCCGCCGCGGGCGCGCTTCTCCTTGTCGGTGAGCGCCATCACGATCGTATAGTCCGCGATATCGCCATCGCTGATGAAGTGCTTGGTGCCATCGATCACCCAATGGCTGCCCTCCAACCGCGCCGTCGTGCTGATCGCCGCCGCGTCCGATCCCGCCCCGGGCTCGGTTATCGCCATGGCGCAGATGATGTCGCCCTTCACGGTCGGGAGCAGATAGCGCTCCCGCTGCGCACCCTGGCACGCCATCAGCATCGGATAGACCTGGCCGAAGATGCGGCGGATCAAGGCGTCGGACGTTTTGCCGAGCTCCTCCTCGACCAGGCAGGTGTCGACCATGCTCAGGCCGCCCCCGCCCGCCGCTGCCGGCATGTTCATGGCATAGAGGCCGAGCGCCTGCGCTCTTGCCTTGAGCGCGCGCAGCTTGTCCTCGGGAATGTAGCCGAGCTCGTCGACTTCACGTTCGAGCGGCTGGACCTCGGTCGCGACGAACTTGCGAACCGTGTCGACGAGGAGATTTTTGTGATCGGTCATCGTGGGTCGAGCATTCGACGCTTCCGATCTTTGAGCAGCCGTTGGCCCGTGACAAGGGCCGAGCCCCTACGCGGCGTCCGGCGCAGGCGCACCGACGACGCCCTGCTCGACGAGCCGGCGCCGCGCCTCGGCGTCATAGCCGAGCTCGGCCAAAACCTCGAGGCTGTCGGCGCCCGGCGCGAGCGGGACGCGACGGAAAGCCGGGACCTCGCGGTCGTAGCGCAACGGATGATTGATCACGGTGACCTTTTCGCCGCGCACATCCACTGCGCCGAAGACCTCGTTGTGGACCGCCTGCGGATCGCCGCGCAAGTCCTCGTAGTCCTGTACGCGTTCGTACCAAATGCCGTTCGCGTCGAAAGTGCGCGCGATGTCGGCAAAGCTTCGCATCCGCAGCACCTCGGCGACGGCGCGCGCATAGCGGTCGCGCTCGGCGTAACGATCGATGTCCTGCAGTTCCCGCAATTCATCGTTGTCGAGCGCCTCCGCGAGCTTTCTCGGATCGTTCATCGACAGGACGATGCGGCAGTCGCCGAGCTCGTAGAGGCCATAGGGCGCGTCGTGATACCAGCTTCCGACATGGCGGTCGCGCCGGCTGAGCTCCCGCCGATTGGGCGCCGCGAAATACATCGTCAGCGCCTCGCTTTGCAGATCGATGCCGGCGGAAAACAAATTGCCCTCCACGCGCGCCCCGGCGCCGGTCTGGAGCTTGTGCACGTACGCCCCGAGTACGCCCATGGCAATCAGCGCGCCGCCATGCTGATCGACGATCGCGGCGCCGACCACCACCGGCCCGCGCTCGCCGCCGCCCGTTGACGCGATCAATCCGGAGCGCGCCTGCATCAGCAGGTCCTGGCCCGGCCTGGCGGCGGCGGGGCCACTGGCGCCGAGGCCGCTCGCAGACGCATAGATGATATCCGGCTTGCGCGCCCGAATAGCCTCATAGCCGAAACCCAGGCGATCGAGCACACCGGGCCTGAAGTTCTCGACCACGACATCGGCGCCGTCGATCAGGCGCAGCACGATTTCACGACCGTCCGGGTGCTTGAGATCGACCGCCAGGCTGCGCTTGTTGCGATTTACCGCCAGGACGAACGCGCTGACGCCGCCGACATACGATTTCGCGCCGGACCAATGCCGTTCGAATGCGCCGCCAAGCGGCTCGATCTTGACGACATCGGCGCCCATGTCGGCCAGGTACTGGGTGCAGGCGGGGCCTTGCAGATAGTGGCAAAAACTGACGACGCGCATCCCGATGTGCATGAATTCGTGCTCTCGCGCTCAAGCGGCCTTGTCCGGGGCACCGCGCACCACCCCGCGTGCGATCAGGGCCTCGATCTCGGAAGGCGCATAGCCGAGCTCGGTCATGATCGCGCGCGTTTGGGCGCCCAGCGGTTGCGGCACCAGCCGGACCTTGGGTGTTTCGCCGTCGTAGCGTGCCGGATGGGCCAGGAGGGTGATCGGTATGCCCTCTGCGCTCTCGGCGGCCACGAATGCACCGAGATGGCATACCTGCGGATCAGCCAACAGGTCCTCGTAGTCCTGAACGACCGCGTGCCACACCTTGTGCCGCTCAAGGGCGGGAAGCCATGCCTGCGTCGGTCGCATGGCCAGCTGCCGACTGACAAGCCGCGTGATCTCCTCCCGCTTCCCGAAACTGTCCGCTTCGGAGAAGCGCGCGAGCTCGGGACACTCGAGTGCGTCGGCGAGGGAGCGCGGCGTCGCCATCGAGATCGCGAGATATCCGTCGGCGGTCGCGTGAATCCCATAAGGGCCGGGGCTGAACCACGATGCGATGCCGGCCGGCCCACGCGACCCGGCGGTGCGTGCACCGTTGAGCCAGGCGGTCAGCGACTCTCCTTGCAGGTCGAGCGCCGCCTGCATGAGGTTGACTTCGACCAGCTGGCCGACGCCGGTCCGCTCGCGCGCGAACAGTGCGGCCAGGATGCTCATCGCATAGAGAGCCGCGGCGTGATGATCGACGATCACCGCGCCGACCGCAGTCGGCGGTCCATCGGCCCGGCCTGTCCGCGCGACCAACCCTGACATTGCCTGCAGCAGCAAATCCTGCCCCGGCCGATCGCGGTACGGCCCGTCGGAGCCGAACCCGGTTGCCACCGCATAGATCAAGCGCGGGTTCGCGGCTTTGAGCTGATCATAGCCGAGCCCCAGGCGTGTCATTGTGCCGGGGCGAAAATTCTCCATCACCACGTCGGCGTCGCGCAGCAGCCGGTGCACCAGCAGCCGCCCCTCTTCGCTCTTCAAGTCGACCGCAAGGCTGCGCTTGTTGCGGGCGGTGGCGATCAGGTTGACGCTCTGGCTGCCGACGAAATGATTGGCGACGGCCCAGTTGCGCTGAAACGCGCCCTCGGTCGGCTCGACTGCAACGACGTCGGCGCCGAGGTCGCCGAGAATCTGCGCCGCGGTCGGCCCGGCAAGAAAATGATTGAAGCTGACGACGCGCACACCGGCGAGCAATTGCATGAAGCTACCGAGCGGTTCCCCGATGCCGGGAAGCATACTGCATCCATGGTCGACGCCCAACATTCGAGCGATCCGACCGATCCAGACGCCCGGCGCGGTTGAGCGCGACCACCCATCTTCAGTCGGCGCGAGCGGGAATCTTTCAGGCGGCGCGAGAACGCTGCGCGCTGCCGAGCGGGCGCGCGCCGCCGGGCAGATTGACCTGCACGGTCGTCCCCACGCCCAGCGCCGAGCGGATCACCATCGTGCCGCCGTGCAGCTCGGTCAGCGATTTTGCGATCGCCAGGCCCAGGCCGGAGCCCTGGTGGCTCTTGGTGAACTGGCTTTGCACCTGCTCGAACGGCCGCCCGAGATTCTTCATGGCGTTTTCGGGGATGCCGATGCCGGTGTCCTCGATGGCAACCGAGACCGACCCTGCGCGGCCTTCGGCCCGCACCGTGACGCGCCCGCCGGCGGGGGTGAACTTCACCGCGTTGGACAGAAGGTTGAGGACGATCTGCTTGAACCCGCGGCGGTCGGCGCTGATGACGATATCGTGGGCGATTTCGGTCGCAAGCGTGAGCTGCTTGTCCTGCGCGCGCGGGACCACGATCCGAACGGTTTCCGCCAGCACTGCTTCGAGCTCGAACTCCTCGGGATTGAGGTGCACGGCGCCGGCTTCGATCTTCGACATGTCGAGGATGTCGTTGATGACCTCGAGCAAGTAGCGGCCGCTCTCGCGGATGTCGTGGCAATATTCGTAGTACTTGTCGCCAAGCGGACCGAATACCCCGGACTCCATGATCTCGGAAAATCCGATGATCGCGTTGAGCGGCGTGCGCAGCTCGTGGCTCATGTTGGCGAGGAACTCGGACTTGGCGTGGTTCGCCTCCTCGGCGCGGGTCTTCTCCTCGCTGTATTTCTCCGCCAGCAGCGCGAGCTGCTCGGCCTGCCGCTCCAGCGTCTGCTGTGACGTGCGCAGGTCGACGACCATGGCGACCAGCTGCTTCTCGCTTTCGAGCAGCTTCTCCTCGTGGCGCTTCAGCACGGTGATGTCGGTGCCGACCGAGACGAAGCCGCCGTCCTTGGTGCGCCGCTCGCTGATCTGCAGCCAGCGCCCGTCGTCCAGTTGCGCCTCGAACGTCAGGCCGCCCTTGTCGTGACGTCCCTCGCCGGTGAGCTGCGTGCGGATCACCGGCTGGCTGCCGGCCGCGACGATGCTTTCATACGGCACGCCCGCGGCCACGGCTTCGTCAGGCAGGTTGTGCAGCGATTGGAATTTCGAGTTGCACAGCACCAGCCGGTTGTCGGCGTCCCAGACCACGAATGCCTCCGAGATCGTCTCGATGGCATCGCGCAGCCGGATGTCGGCGGCAACCGTGCGCTCGGCGAGGTTCTTCTGTTCGGTGATGTCGACCGCGATGCCGATGACGTGCATTCCCGGTTCGCCGGCCTGTTCCACCAGCTCGCAGCGGGCCCGCAGCCACACCCAGTCGCCGCGGGCGTGACGCATGCGGAAGGCATGATCGATGGAGCTGGCCTTGGCGTCGGCCAGCTCTGCCGCGAGTTCGTAGAGCTGCAGATCGTGCGGATGAACGAGGGCGCTGACCTCGCCGAAGGTCAACAGCTCTTCCCGTGGCGCCAGGCCGAGGATCTCGAACATCGATTGCGACCAGAAAATGCGCCCGCGCGCGAGGTCCCAGTCCCACAGGCCGCACCGGCCGCTGTTGAGGGCGGTGTCGATGCGCGAGCGCACGGTGTCGTAGATCACGTCGGCCTCGCGCGCCCGCGTCGCCTGCCAATGGAACGCAAATCCGAGGATGAGGAGCACGAAACCGGTGGTCGCGAACAGCGTGAAGGTAAGTGCGGTGTCGGATCGCCACGCGCGCAACGCATTGAATCGTGATTGGACGATCGCAAGCTGGCCGAGTGGCCGATTGAGCGGACGCACGGTCGCGAAGGCGGCAGTGCCGTCCGGGAGCACGATCTCCATGACGCCGGCGCGCTTCCCGAACGTGATCAGGGCTTGGCCGCGCCCGAGGATATCGATCAGGTGCTTGCCGCGATCGGTGGACTCCGGGGGATGGGCCGCGATCACCGAACCGTCCCTGTCGGTCAGCAAGATCCGCTGGCCCGCTCTGGCTGCGCGCGGCGGCACGGCGCGCTCGAGCACTGCCTGATCGACCTTGACGGTGTCGCGGCCGGCTTGCTCGCGGTCCACGCGGTCGCCGACGATGTCCGCAATCGTCTCGATGTCGGTGATCGCTTCGGCAAGCGCCAGCCGCCGGTGGTCGAGCACCTGAACGATGGCGCCCACGCCGATGGTGATGAGAAAGGCGACGATCAGGACCGGGACGGCTCTTCGAAGGGTCGGCTCTGCTATCAGAAGGCGGCGGTACGCCGGGTTGGCGACCGATTGAGCAAGGCCCCTGATGGAATCAGGACGTATGCATGCGCCCGCAGCGTCTGCGCGCGCCATCGCCGGCCTCCGTCGGAAGTCCCCTCACGCCTGCCCGGAAGGATGTGCCGCATCTCTCCGAATCACGTTCATTGGAATCGAAGAAACCCGATTTGTCGAGAGTCGTTAAAGCTCAAATCTCACAAAATACCGCCGCATCCGAGCCGAGACCCGGATTTGGGTGCTGCCGGAGCGATTGCCGGGCTGGCCGGCCACCCGGGAGCGCCGCGCGGCACTTTAGGAATCGACCTGCTCGGCGGCCAGCGCACGGCGCGTCATGTCGGTCGCGTCCCGCGACAGCGAGGGCGCGGCTGCGACCTGCCGCAGCGCGGCTTCGGCGTGCGCGCGGCGCACCGCTTCGAGCGCCCGCCAGCTCTTGAATGCGCCGATGAGCCGCGCCGCAACCTGCGGGTTGCGGCCATCGAGGGCGATGACGGTATCGGCAAGAAAGCGGTAGCCGCCCCCGTCGGCGCGATTGAACTGGGTCTGGTTGCTGTGCGCGAAGGCGCCGATGAGGGCCCGCACCCGGTTGGGATTGGACGGCGCGAAAGCCGGATGGCGGGTGAGTGATTGTATGCGATCGAGCGTGGCGGCCTCCGGAATCATCGCCTGCAGCGCAAACCACTTGTCGATCACCAGCGGGTCTTTTTCGAATTGGCGGTAGAAGCCGTCGAGCGCCGCGCTTCGTTCCGGCACATCATGCAGGGCGAGCGTCGCCAGCGCCGCCATGCGGGTCGTCATGTTGTCGGCGCCGGCGAACTGCCGGGCGGCGAGCCCGATCGAAGCGGGCTCGCCGGTTGCGGCGAGCAGGTCGAGGCAGGCGTTGCGCAGCGCGCGCCGCCCGGCGCCGGCCGCGTCGGGACGGTAGGGGCCGCGCTCGGTCAAGCGCTCATAAGTCGCACGCAACCTGGCGCCGAGCGCGCGGCCAAGCGCCGTGCGCAGCGCGGATCGGGCCTTGAAGATCGCATCGGGATCGACGTCGCGGCCGACCTCGCGCGCGATATCGGCTTCCGACGGCAGCACGATCGCCTGCGCCGCAAAGGCCGGCTCGAGCCCGTGGTCGTCGAGGATGGCCGCCAGCGCGTCGACCAGGCCCTGGTCGTGCCGAAGCGGCGCGCCGGCCCGTGCGGCCGCGGTATTGTCGACCAAGAGCGCCGTTGCCAGGGTCTGCAGCGCCTGCCAGCGGTTGAACGGGTCGCTATCGTGTGCCGCCTGGAAGCGCAAGCTGTCAGCCGACAGATCGGACGTGAGCTTGACCGGCGCCGAAAAGCCGCGCGCGAGCGAGACCACGGGGGAGGCAGGGACATCCGCGAAGGTGACGCTCAGCGAGGGCTCGGTCAATTCCACCAGGCTACGCTCGACCGCGCCGCCGTCGGCGCGCTTGAGCGGAAGATCGCGGCCGTCGGGACCGATCAGGCCGATGACCAGCGGGATCGCCAACGGCTCCTTATGCGGCTGCCCGGGCGACGGCGGCGTGGCCTGCGCCAGATCGAGCCGATAGGTCCGGCTGGCCGCGTCCCACTGGCCGCTCGCCGCCACCTGCGGCGTGCCCGCCTGCTCGTACCACCGCATGAACTGCGCCAGGTCGCGCCCGCTGGCGTCGGCGAAGCACTGCAGAAAATCCTCGACCGTCGCGGCCCGGCCGTCGTGGCGCGCGAAATAGAGGTCCATGCCGCGGCGGAAGCCATCGGCTCCGAGCAGCACGCTCAGCATGCGCACGATCTCGGCGCCCTTCTCGTAGACGGTCGCCGTGTAGAAGTTGTTGATCTCGTGATACCGGCGCGGCCGCACCGGATGTGCGAGCGGTCCGGCGTCCTCCACGAACTGCTGCGCCCGCAATGCGCGCACGTCGGCGATGCGCTTGACCGGTCGCGAGCGCTCGTCGGAGGTGAACTCCTGGTCGCGAAAGACGGTGAGCCCCTCTTTGAGGCAGAGCTGGAACCAGTCGCGGCAGGTGATGCGGTCGCCGGTCCAGTTGTGGAAATATTCGTGGGCGATGACGGTCTCGATACCGGCGAAGTCGGCGTCGGTGGCGGTCGCCGGTGACGCGAGCACGTATTTGTCGTTGAAGATGTTGAGGCCCTTATTCTCCATCGCGCCCATGTTGAAATCGGACACCGCCACGATCATGAACACGTCGAGATCGTATTCGCGCCCGAACCTCTGCTCGTCCCAGCGCATCGCACGTTTGAGCGAATCCATGGCGTAGTCGCAGCGGTCCTGCTTGCCGTGCTCGACATAGATGCGCAGCGTGACCGTGCGCCCCGACATGGTGACGAAGCGGTCCTCGACGCAGGCAAGATCGCCGCCCACCAGGGCGAACAGGTAGGACGGCTTCGGGAACGGGTCATGCCAGACCGCGAAGTGGCGGCTGGTGCCCGCCACATCGCCCGCCGTCACCAGGTTGCCGTTGGCGAGCAGCACCGGCGCATCGGTCCGCTCCGCCTCGATGCGCGTCGTATAGACCGCCAGCACGTCCGGCCGGTCGAGGAAATACGTGATGCGGCGGAACCCCTCCGCCTCGCACTGCGTGCAGTAGGTGCCGCCGGAGCGGTAGAGGCCCATCAGCTGGCTGTTGCCGACCGGATCGAGCTCGGTCTCGATCTCGATCTCGAGCGCGCGGTTGGGCGGCTGCGCGATGGTCAGCTGATCCGGTGTCGCGACGTAGTGCCCGGGTGCGATGGCGACGCCGTCGAGCTTGAGCGACTTGAGCGCCAGGCCGTCGCCGTCGAGCACGAGCGGAGCGGGGGCCGCTGCCTCCGGATTGGGCCTTAGACCGAGCACCGCGCGCACCTGGGTGGCGGTCGCGTGCAAGGCGACGTCGAGCTTGACGGTGTCGACCAGCCAATCCGGCGGTCGGTAGTCTTCCAGACGAATCGGGCGGGCTTCTTCGGTGCGCATTTTCTGGTCTATCGTTTGGTTGGATGTCGCAGGCGCTCAGCTTGGGCGCGCGCCCACGTTCACGAGACCGACGACGACCTGAACGGCCGTCGCCACTCTGGTTGTGGTCGGCGTGATCTAGTGGGTTCGTGGGACAATTGAAAGTGCGCAATTCAGCCCGCGTGGCCTCACCCACGCGGGCTACGGCGCCCAAAAGTCACGGCCGGGCGGTTGCACAGCCGCCGCGGTGCCTGTGCAACGCAGTGAAGCGAACGAGCGCGCCTAGCTCGCGCGCTCGGTGGTCGGATCGATCAGCTTGGTCACCTCGGTGACGATGGTCGCCGGAAAGCCGCTGATCTCCGCATGCCGCCGGATGATGGCCTCGTCCTTGGCGAGATAGACGCAGAAGGTCTTGTCCGCGCCGACGAAGCTCTCGACCCACTGGATGTCCGGGCCCAACTGGCGCAGCGCCTGGTTCGAGGTCGCGGCCGCGCCGCGCAGCTCCTCGCGTTGCAATGTGCCGACCTTGGGAATGTCGCGTTCGACAATGAATCTGCGCAGCGCCATGTCGTCCTCCTGCACGCCTTGCGAGAGCGGTATCGCGCACAGACGTCGGCCACTATCCGGAAACGGCAAGAAAGCGCCGCCCGGCCCCGGCCGCGCTCCCGGCCAAGCGAAAGCGATGTTATGCTTGCAGATCATGCGCGGCACGCCGCCCGGCCGTCGAGCATTCCTCGACCAGCATCGCATCTTCCACAGCCGCGATGTGGAGGAGACGCGCGCCTACCTTGGAAACAAGGATTTCAGCCTCGATATCAAGCACCGGCATGCGCCGGATCTCGACGTCCGCGTCAACGGTTTTTTCCTGCCCGGCCTCTATGTCGGCTACATCCGCTACGGCTCGCCGGTGACGATCTCGGCGCCGTCCGCGCACGACGACTATTGGATTCAGCTGCCGCTGCGCGGCCAGCTTGAAGTCTCGCTCGGCGCGGACAGTCTCGAGTGCAGTGCGAGCCGCGGCGCGATCGCCTCGCCGATGCTGGACGATTGCCGCCTGCGATCGGATCAGGGCGGCACCCGCATTCAGCTCGCGCTGCGAAAACCCGCGCTGATGGCGCACCTTTCTGCGCTGCTCGGCCGCCCGCCGGCGGAGCCGCTGATCTTCGCGCCGGCCATCGACCTGACGTCCGGATACGGCCGCAGCCTGGCGCGCTACGTGCTGGCGGCGCTGGAGGATGCCGATCACGGCGCGTCGGTGCTGTCGAATCCGACTACGGCGGCGGCGTTCGAGCAGTTCATCTTCACCGGGCTGTTGCTGTCGCATCCGCACAGTCACAGCGAAGCGCTGCAACGGCTCGAGCGGCCGATCGTTCCGCGCGACGTAAGACGGGCGCTCGACTTCATGGAGGCGCGCCTCGATGCCCCGGTCGTGTTCGCGCAAATCGTCGAGGCCGCCGGCGTCCCCGGACGGACGCTGCTCAAGCACTTCCAGGATTGGCGCGGCACCTCGCCGATGCGCTACCTGCGCGACGCCCGGTTGGAAAAGGTCCGCGACGCGCTGCTGCGCGCCGAACCGGAGCAAAGCGTCACCGCGATCGCGATGAATTGGGGCTTTGCCCATATGGGGCGGTTCGCGCTCGAATATCGCCGCCGTTTCGGCGAAAGCCCGTCGCGCACGCTGCGACGGCGCCCGCTCAACTGAACCGATCCGTCGCGCAGCGGGAAGGCTGTTTTCAATATCGAGGCAACCGTGGGCACGGCGCCGATGGCCGGGTCAGATCGCGTTCTGGACGCCGGACAGAGCTGACGCTCGGTTGCGAGGGGTTACGGGAAACGGTCGACGTCAGTGCGACATTTCCACAACCCGCGACCCGGGCCGCCGCTCGGCCTGGGCGGCGCGCACGGTCTCCGCCATCGGGCTCCACGCGAACCAATGCGGGAATTCGCGAATGAGACCCGGCGAACCGTCCAGCCGCACCTGACCTTTCAGTACCGCTTGGGACCAGGTCGAACGGCCAAGCCAGACCCGGTAGAACGCCTGGATGTCCGCCGTCAAAATCACATCAATGTCGAAGCCCGGATTCTTCAGGCAGACCGAGACGTCGTTAGCCTCGATCAGCAGCCAGTAGCGTTGTTTGGGGCCGCCACGGAAGTCGAACTCGATCACCAGGCGGCGGCGAGCGGGAATGCGGTCGAAACACACACGCCGTCGCATCCACCACAGCAAGATGATCGGGTCGAGCTCGCTCGGCCGCGGATCGCCGAACGCCCAGCGGGCTCCCCATTCGCCGAAGTCGTCGATGATCCGCTGCAGTTCGCGCCCGGCGGGGGTGAGGCGATACTGGGTCGGCTTGCCGCGTGTCCCCGCGCGTCGCTCCACCACGCCCGTCCGCTCAAGCCGCCGCAGCCGTTCCGCCAGCAGCGTGCGCGACATGTGCGGAAGACCGCGCTCGAGCTCATTGAAGTGGTTAACGTCGGCCAGCAACTCCCGGATGATGAGCAGCGTCCAGCGATCCGCAAAGATCTCGGCCGCGCGCGCCACCGGGCAATATTGGCCGTAGAGATGCATAAGGTAGCGTACCAAAAGCTGAGCGCCAAACTAGTCCAATCTTTGGACTAGTCGCATTCGCCGCAAGCGTCAGACTACCCCGGCAACGGCCGACCGCCGTCGGCTTTCTTGCAACGGGAGAGGCTCATGCCGAACGATGAACCCATCCGGCGCGATGTTCTGCAAGCCCTTGCGGCCGTCCCATTGCTGGCGATGGTTGCGACCGGTGGCACCAGGGCGCAAACAGCTGGCAGCCCGGTGAAAGTCGATACCAAGGGCCTTGTCGCGAAGATCAAGTTCGAGGCCCCGCTTGCGGGCTTTCTTAGCGAGATCAATGGCAAATACAAGCTGCGGGTGACCGAACTGACGCTCGCCCCCGGCGGGCATGTCGGCGAGCACAACCACGTCGGCCCCGGCATTCGTCAGGTGACGTCCGGCCACATGACCTACGTGTTGCCGGACAAGACGATCGTCTACGGACCAGGCGAGTTCTTCTTCGAGTCCGGCGACGTCAATCACACGGTGTTCAACAAGACCGACGCGCCGATGGTGCATGTGCTGTTCGAGATCCTCCCGACGGATCTGAGCGGACCGTCGCTCATTCCCGTGAGGCACCATTGAGGCAGCCGTGCTGCGCGCGGCGAGCCGGGTCCCGACCTTAATCTGGGGTGGAGCCAGTAACCTGGGCGCGTCCAGCGTGGACCGGGCGCCGCCACCGTTGCCTTACGAAGCGCTTCGATCGACTGGGTCAGCGCAGCGTCTTCCCCGGCTTCGACCGATAGGGCCACGAGACCTGGGCCTGAAGCACGCTTCCCCCCAAAGCGGACTAGCCTCATGCTCATTTCGAGTTTTGTCGGTCATGACCCAACGCGGTTACTTTCGCGACCTGCCTTTGTCCGTGATGCGCTCTGCTGAGGGCTCCGGCCGCAGCGCAGCCCATTCGAGCAACTGGTCGAGAGCCGGGCACATCGCCTGTCCCCACTTGGTCAAGGCGTATTCGACCTTGGGCGGCACCTGCGGGTGCACGGTCCGGGTGACGATGCCGTCGCGCTCAAGCTCCCGCAGCTGCTGGATCAGCATCTTCTGCGACACACCCGGAATGGCCTTTTCCAGTTCCGAGAAGCGCAAGACCTTACGCGCGAACAGATGAAAGATGATCACCATCTTCCAGCGCCCCTCCAGCATGCGGAATGCTTCCTCGATGCCGCGTGCCGCCATGTCCGGCGTGACATCCCCAAGCTTACCCGTGGGTGAGTACCCTACTTTTTTGTGTGTTCTTGCCATGAGGGGAGTATAGCACCAGATTGGGCGTATTCCAGACGGTCCTTCGGAGGACGCCCATGAGACCTGTTTTGCCAGACGTTCTTGATCGCTACTTCGCGGCCCAAAACGCGCATGACATCGAGGCGATGGTGGCCTGCTTCGCGCCGGATGCCGGGGTGCGCGACGAAGGTGAGGACATCGTCGGGACGCAGGCGATCCGAGCCTGGAAGATCGAGACCGGCGCCAAATACCGCATCACGGTTGAGCCGCTCGCAAGCCGTCTCGAAGCCGGCAGGGCAATCGTCGTCGTTAAGGTTTCCGGCACGTTTCCGGGCAGCCCAGCGAACCTGACCTACCGCTTCGGCTTTTCCGCCGACGGCCGGGTCAATGCCCTGGAGGTCCGGTGATGAGTAACGCTCTCGAACTTGCCGGACTGCGTGCGCTTGTCACGGGCGGCACGAAGGGCATCGGAGAGGCTGTCGTCGCGCGCTTGCGCGAACTCGGCGCGAGGGTCCTTGCCACCGCGCGCACGCGACCGGACCGTCTTGCGCCCGGCGACCTGTTTGTCGCTGCGGATGTTGCCACGGCCGCGGGCTGTGCAGCGGTCGTCGACGCCGTGTCAGAGCAACTCGGCGGCATCGATATCGTGGTTCATGTGGTCGGCGGCTCTTCTGCTCCCGGCGGCGGCTTCGTGGTGCTCAACGACCGCGAATGGCAGCGCGCGCTCGACCGAAATCTCTTTCCGGCGATCAGATTGGACCGGGCCTTGTTGCCGAAGATGCTCGGCCAAGGCTCAGGGACGATCGTCCACATCACCTCGATCCAGCGACAGTTGCCGCTGCCGGAGTCCACCCTTGCCTATGCGGCAGCCAAGGCCGCGCTCTCCAACTATAGCAAGGGCCTGTCCAAGGAGGTCGGCCCGAAGGGCATCCGTGTGGTCAGAGTGTCGCCGGGCTGGGTCGAGACTGAAGCTGCGGTGCGGATGGTCGAGCGATTGGCCAAGGCCGATGGCACGGACTACAGTGCCGCGCAAAAAGGCTTGATGAATTCGCTCGGCGGCATCCCCATCGGCCGGCCGGCGAAGCCCGGAGAAGTGGCAGACCTTGTCAGCTTCCTCGTCTCACCGCGCGCGGGAGCAATCACCGGCACGGAATACGTCATTGATGGCGGAACGGTCCCTACCGTTTGAAACCCGCACGGTGGTCCGCGATTGACCCCCATAGGCGAAGTGGTTGAGTGTCCGCTCTTGCGCCGCTGTTGGGGGACAATGGGACATTGGACGCGCTCCATCCGGGCGCCGTGATTAGTGAGCACACGGCCACAATCTGATCGAGATCAAAGCCGCGGACTCTCGCCCAGTAGATTTTTCGACCCGAGCATGCGCTCCCTGGAGATCGGGAAGATGGTCTGCCGGCACGCGCCGGCGCACATCACCACGATTGGCGCTCTGCCGCGGAGAGTTGGTCTGATCGGGATCGGAATCAGCCAACGGTCATCGGCTAAGCGTCCACCACTGTCCGCCGAAATGCCTGGCCACCAGGCGCGGCGGCCGTACCAGAGGATGAACTTGTGGAACTCCAGCTGTTATCCCGCGCCGAACTCGACACATGCTCCTGCTGGACCAGTCAGTTTGCGAGGCTGCGAAAGGATCATCGCTACTACGAGATCGTCGAAGACACCCTGCAACAGGATTTCGAGTTCAATTACCTGCTGCTGCGCCCCTCCAATGAAGCCGATTGTGCTGTTCAGCCTTGCTTTGTGATAAACCAGAACGTCTTCGACGGCCTGCAGCCCGGCATTCGCCGTTTCATCGAACATGTGCAGCGGCGCTGGCCCGTGTTCATGCGGATACGCACCTTGATGATTGGTTGCGCCGCGGGAGAGGGACATTTGGCGTCCCCCACTCCGGATATTCAAGCTCAAATCGTACGCACATTCGCCAATTCAATCATGAACTGCGCGCGCGGTCTTGGCGCTGATCTGATCACTTTCAAGGAATTTCCCGCCAGCTACCGGCCCGCACTTCGACCCCTTCTGGACGCCGGCTTTTCCCGCATTGCCAGCTTCCCGAATGTCTCGATGCGGCTCGAGTTCCGCGATTTCGAGCATTATTGCCAGCAGCGGCTCTCGAGGAACGAGCGTTCGCAAATTCGTCGTAAGCTGCGAAAGGCTGCCGAGTGCCGTATTCGTATGCAGGTCGTCTCCGACATCTCCGATCGCGCACCGGAGATCGCCGCGCTTTATTACCAGGTGCATGAACGGTCTTCGTTCAAGTTCGAGCGCCTTACAGAGGATTTTTTCGCACAGATCTGCGCCCGGATGCCGGATAAGGCCCGCTTCTTCCTTTGGACGCAGGACGAACGCATTGTTGGTTTCAATATGTGCATGATCGAGGGATCGACGATCTATTCTGAGTGCATCGGGCTCGACTATTCGATAGCCTTGGATGCCCATCTATACTTCGTCATTTTCAGGGATGTTATGAACTGGGCTATTCAAAACGGCTTCACACAGTACGGCAGCACCGGGTTGAGTTACGAGCCGAAGTATCGATTTCGCTTCTCGCTCGAGCCGCTGGACCTGTACGTGCGACATGTTTCCCCAGTCGCAAACGTGCTGCTGAAGGTCCTGCTGCCGTGGCTCAGCCCTGCCCAGCATGATCCCGTGCTGAAGCAGTTTGCGAACTTCCGCGACCTCCACCGAGAATGTTGAGGTGGTGCCAGGACGCGGGCGGCGCGTGCGAGGCACTTCGGGGATAGTGGCAACCGCTGCACGCTTCACCGAGCCCCGACGCCGACGGCCAAACGGCTGCGGCTACCCTGTGCTATTGGCCTATCGCGACGGGATGGCGGTGTCCGCTCCAACGTCGACGCTTGGGGTAGACCGGAATAGATATGCTCGACTTGCCGATTTTGACCCGACTCCCACATGGCGCTTGCCTTTCGCAAGTGATAGCAACGCGAACACTCCCAACGTTCGGCTCCGTCGGTGTGGGTGCCGGTCCGGAGCGCCGGTAGGGGAGGGGGCAATATGAGAACCCTGTCGATTGCCTCATGGCTCGGCCTTGGGCTTATCTTGTCGCCGATGGCGCAGGCTGCCGACATTCAGGTCTTGGCGGGGGGCGCCATGACGGCGCCATTACGCGAACTCGCCACGCAATTTGAGCGCACGGCCGGCCACAAGCTCATCCTTCGCTTCGGCACCACACCCGAGCTGATCAAGTTGGCAACCAGTGGCGGGCACTTCGACGTTGCGGTGGTTCCGCGGGAGGTGTTCAACGATGCTGACGCCAAGGCTCGGTTCGTGACCGGGCCGACAACCGACATCGCTCGCGTCGGGCTCGGCGTGGCGGTGCGCTCAGGTACCCCGAAGCCCGCCATCGATACGCCCCAAGCGCTTAAAGCAACGCTGCTCAATGCCCGATCCATCGCCACCGTACCGGCGAGTGCGGCCGGCGCCCAGGTCTTGCGGACTTTGGAGCGTCTCGGCATCGGCGAGGAGATCAAAGCCAAGCTCAAGGCGCAGGCCGCGCCCGCGCAGATCGTTCAGGCCGTTGCCGGCGGCGAGGCCGAACTCGGCGTGTTTCTTCTCAACGTGTTGACGGCTCCCGGTCTGGACGTGGTCGGCCCCTTCCCGGCTGAGCTGCAGCAGGAGGTGATCTTCACCGCGGCGGTCGCTGCGGCCACCAACCAGGGCGAGGCAGTCAAGGCGTTCATCGATTACCTAAAGACCCCCGAGGCGGCCGCGGTATTGAGGGCCAAGGGCATGACGCCAGGCTAGGGTCCCGGCAAATTTCTTACGCTTACCGCCACTCGGTTTGTCACCCCACGGTGCCGCCTTCGGAGGGCGGCCTCGCAAACTCTCGTCGTGCCGCCCGCGGCGGCGCGAAGGTCAATTCGGGCGTTCGACGATGAATTGACGCACAGTCTTGAACGCTTTGGCGCGGTCGGCATCGAGCGCGGAGCGCTCCTGCGACTTGAGGTAGGCTTGCGCTTGATCGGCGCTCGGCCATTCGGACGCGGTAATGCGCTTCGGCGCTTCGCCGACAACGGCGATGATCCTTCCGGTGGCGATGAGTCCCGGGGCTCCGCCGGCTGCCTTGGCCGCGGCCTGGGCCTTCGGCGTGTAGGCGGCGAGCGCCGCCTGGTCGAGAACCTCGCTTTCGGTGACGATATAGGCTTTCGGCTTCGCTTGCGCATTGAGCCCCTGCACCGCGGCACCGCCGAGCGCGGCGCCGACAAGCATGGCAAGTGCGATCTGGTGCTTTGACTTCATGATGGTTCTCCGCCCACTGGTTGGACTTAAGAGCATCAACCCGCGCTTTTCCGATGCAGCGCGGCGCGAAGATTTACAGTGCTGAAAATGAGGGATCGGCAAAAGCGTGCCGATCTGAAAGTAAACGGCCCGCCGATGGCATCGGTGCCGCCCGTTCGCCCGAACGGAGATTTCGGCACACTCCGTTCCGAGGCAGCTGGTTGGACTGTAGTCGATCAGGGATCAGATGTCAGTAACCAGGTATCGGGGGTCGGGTGTCAGGGATCAATGGCCACGTATCAAAAGCTACTCTCATGTCAGCTGCCGGGGGTTGACCGGAATAGATATGCTCAGTTCGAGACTTGTCGCTCCTGACCCCAATTCGGACCCTGGGTGTTGGACCCGGAGTCGTGTAGCGTAGCTATGATGGCCAACGCTTTGTTGGGGCCGTGCAGCGGTAGAATACGTGCCGGAGAACCGGTTGGCCGCCGGAAAAAAATCGATCGGATACGGGAGAAATAGATGAGCATCATGCTTCGACGGCGCGGCGCGCTCCTGCTCGGCAGCGGGCTGCTGGCAGGGCTGGCGATCATCTCTGGTGCGGATGCGCAGACGGCCAGATACAAGGAGCCGACTGCACTCGTCGAGCAAGTGCGGACCGGCAAGCTGCCGGCCGTGGACCTGCGACTGCCGGAACAGCCGCTCCTCGTTCCGGTCGAAACCGTCGGTCAATATGGCGGCGTGTGGCGCCGCGCCTTCCTCGGTCCGGCCGACGCCAACAACTACGTCCGCGTGGTCTTCGACTCGCTGTTCCGCTTCTCGCCGGACGGCGACAAGATCGAACCCAAGATCGCGGCTGGAGCCGAGTCCTCGGCCGACTTCAAGACCTGGACAATCACGCTGCGCAAAGGTGCCAAATGGTCCGATGGCGCGCCTTTCACGGCCGATGACATCCTGTTCTGGTACAAGGATGTTCTGCTGAACAAGGATCTGACGCCAACGCTGCCCGGCTGGATGCGGAATGCCGACGGCACTCCGGCAATGGTCGAAAAGGCCGGTGATTTTGCGGTCAAATTCTCGTTCAAGGAACCCGCAACGTTGTTCCTGACGGCCCTGGTCGCGGCCGATGGCGGCGATCGTACCTATGCGGCGTTCCTGCCGGCGCACTACCTGAAGAAATTTCATGCCGCCTATGCGAGTAAGGACGATCTCGACAAGGCAATCCAAGCCGCAGGCTTCAAGACCTGGACCGAGCTTTTCGCCAACAAGAATGCGCCCCCGGAGAATGTCGAACGGCCGAGCATGGCCGCCTGGGTCCCGGCCAGCCGGGTCAGCGACCCGGTCTTCACGCTTCGCCGCAACCCCTACTTCATCGGCGTCGACAAGGACGGCAACCAGCTCCCCTACATCGACGAAGTCCGGTTCACTTATTTTGCCGACGTTCAGGCACTGAACCTCGCGGCGATCGCCGGTGATTTCGACATCCAGGAACGTCACATTCAGATGAGCAACTACCCGGTGTTCAAGGATCAGGAGAAGGCCGGAAAGTACAAGGTCATCACGTGGCCCACATTCGGTGGCGCCGACGCGGTCGTGATGTTCAACCAGACCTACAAGGCCGATCCCGACATGGGTCGCCTGATGGCCACGAAGGATTTTCGCATTGCGCTCTCGCACGCCGTCGATCGCGATCAGATCAGGGAGTCGGCGTTCCTTGGCCTCGGCGAGGCGCGCCAAGGTGTTCCGGCGCCGTGGCATCCGTATTTCCCCGGCGACGAATACGCCAAGAAATACACCGCCTATGACTTCGCAAAAGCCAACAAGATGCTGGATGAGCTTGGACTCACCAAGCGTGATGCCCAAGGCATCCGCCTGCTGCCGAACGGCAAGCCTGCCACGCTCGAGATCAGCGTCGTGCCCGCCTTCGGATCCTGGCCGGACGTGGCGCAACTGGTGGCCAAGGATTGGGAAAAGGTCGGCATCAAGACCATCGTGCAGATCCGTGAACGCGCGTTGCATTTCAAGATGCGCGATTCAAACGATCTCATGACGGAAATCTGGAATGACGACACGACGGCTTTCCCGTTCACGGGCAATGCCAAGGTGGACGTGCGCAATTCGGTGATCCTGACGCTCGGGCCGCTGTTCACCCAATGGTACAACAGCAAGGGGAAGGAAGGCGTCGAGCCTACCGCAGAGGTCAAGAAGATCATCGAGCTGGTCGACACCGCCCGCACCGTTGGAACGGAAGGCCAGATCAAGGCAGCCCAGGAGTTGTTCAAGATCTGGGCGGACCAGGTTTACGAGATCGGGATCGTCGGCCTCACCCCCATGATTCAGGGTGTGGTGGTCGTCAACAACCGGATGAGGAACGTTCCGGCGCGGCTGGGAAATGACTGGCCGCTGCGGACGCCGGGCAATGCGCGCCCGGAGCAGTTTTTCTTCCAGCGCTGATCCGCGAGCTTCACGCACGCACCTTAGGTGCGTGCGTGATCTCTGATCAAATCACTGCCGAGTGATCAAATGGCGCGTTTCATCGCCCATCGCCTGATGTTGCTGCCGCTGCTTCTGGTCATTTTCTCGGTGATGGTTTTCGCGATCGTCCAAGCCCCGCCCGGCGACTTCCTGACCTCATATGCGGCCACACTGGCGTCATCGGGCTCCTCGGTAAATCTCGAGCAGTTGGAGGCCCTGCGCAGTCAGTACGGCCTCGATCAGCCCGTCGCCGTCCAGTACTTCCGGTGGATGGCCAACCTGCTGCATGGCGACCTCGGCCTGTCGCTCGAATACCAGCGGCCCAACATCGACCTGATTCGCGAGCAGCTCGGACTGACGCTGGCGCTGGCTGCATTCAGCTTCGTGCTGACCTGGGCGATTGCAATCCCGGCCGGCATCTATTCGGCGACCCATCAACGGTCGTGGCTCGACTACGTACTGACGGTCTTCAATTATGTCGGCGTCGCCACGCCCAATTTCCTGCTGGCACTGGTCTTGATGTGGCTTGCATTCTCCTACTTCGATATCGGCATTACGGGATTGTTCTCGTCGGAAATGGCGAGCCAACCATGGAGCATCGCCAAGGTCGTCGACCTCTTGAAGCATATCTGGCTTCCCTCGTTGGTGCTCGCGATTGCCGGCACCGCGCGCCTGACACGCGTGATGCGCGCCAACCTGCTCGACGAGCTCAACAAGCCTTACGTGATGACCGCGCGCGCCAAGGGACTGCCGGAATGGCGCGTCGTGATGCGCTATCCGGTGCGGCTGGCATTCAACCCGCTGATCAGCACGATCGGCTGGTACCTGCCGCAACTATTCTCGGGCAGCCTGATCGTTGCGACCGTGATGAACCTGCCCAATATCGGCCCGCTGTTGCTTCGCGCACTGGTCAATCAGGACATGTATCTCGCCGGCGCGATCCTGTTGATCTATTGCTTCCTGACGATCGTGGGGACGCTGCTTTCGGACATTCTGCTCGCCGTTATGGATCCGCGGATCCGGATGGAGAAATAGAATGGCACTGTCGATCGCAGTGGAGCAGGCGGCGGAAGCGCGCATTTCGGTCGCCTCCAACTGGACGCTGGTGTGGTGGCGTTTCCGCAAGCATCGCCTTGCGATGATCAGCAGCGTCGTCCTGCTGATTCTGTATGCGGTCGTGCTGTGTCCGGATTTCTTCAGTACGCAGGATCCGGAGCTCACCGAGGCGAGGCAGGCGTTCGTTCCGGTGCAAGGAATCCATCTGTTCGATGGTGGACGGATCGATCCCTGGGTCCCGGCGATCGTCGGGCGGCGCAATACGGAGACATTGCGCATGGAATGGCGCACCGATCCTTCGAAGAAGGTTCGCATCGGCTTTCTCGTGCCGGGCAAGGCATACAAGCTTTTCGGGCTGATCCCCGCCAATCGGCATCTGGTCGGCGCGCTTGATCAAAACCAGCGAATCTTCCTGTTGGGCTCCGACCGGCTCGGGCGCGATCAGTGGTCGCGCATCATGCACGGCACGCAAACATCCATGACGATCGGATTGGTTGCGGTGACGCTCAGCGTGATCCTGGGCATCGTTCTTGGCGGCATTTCGGGTTATCTCGGGGGCTGGGTCGATCAATTCATCCAGCGGCTGATCGAGCTGCTGCAATCGGTGCCGACGATCCCGGTATGGCTTGCGCTCTCGGCTGCGTTGCCGCGGGACTGGAGCCCGGTGCAGGTCTTCTTCGCGATCACGGTGATCCTGTCGCTGATCGGATGGACGACTTTGGCACGCGAGGTTCGCGGCCACTTCCTCGCCGTGCGCGAGGAGGACTTCGTCATGGCTGCCGAATTGGCCGGATGCAGCCGCGCACGGGTCATCGTGCGACACATGGTGCCGACCTTCCTGAGCCACATCATCGCCACGTCGTCGCTCGCGATCCCGGCGATGATCATCAACGAAACGTCGCTTTCCTTCCTCGGATTGGGCATCAGGCCGCCCGCCATCAGCTGGGGCGTGCTGCTGCAGGAGGCTCAGAACATCCAGACCCTGGCGCTTGCGCCGTGGCTGCTGATTCCCGGACTGCTCGTCATCGTCACCGTTCTGGCCTTCAATCTGGTCGGCGACGGCCTGCGCGACGCCTCCGATCCCTATGGCAAGTAACGGCCCATCGGCATCGCCACTGCTCAGCGTGCGCGATCTGCACGTGAGCTTCGCCCTCGATGAAGGGCTCGTCCGCGCCGTCGACGGCGTGAGCTTCGACGTCATGCCCGGCCGCGTCACCGGAATCGTCGGCGAAAGCGGCTGCGGCAAGAGCGTGACGATGCGGGCCATCCTGCAGCTGATCGACGAGCCCGGCCGCATCGAGAGCGGCGAAATACTATTCGAATGCCGCACCGGTGCTGCCGACGGCGGGAGCTTCGAAACCATCGACTTGAGCAAACTGCCGCGCCATGGCGCGCGGTTGCGCGCCATCCGCGGCGCCGAGATCGCCCTGATCCCGCAGGAGCCGATGGCCGCCTTCAGTCCGGTTCACACCGTCGGCGATCAGATCATCGAGGCCATCCTGCTGCATCATCGCCAGTGGCGGACGGGCGGCGGCAAATTGAGCTATCGGGACGCGCGGGAGATCGTGGTCGACCTGTTCCGCGACGTCGGCATTTCCATGCCGGAGCAGCGGGTCGATGCCTATTCCTGGCAGTTGTCGGGCGGCCTGCGGCAACGGGCAATGATTGCCATGGCGCTCAGTTGCAAGCCGCGCCTGCTGGTCGCCGATGAGCCCACGACGGCTATCGACGTGACGACGCAGGCGCAAGTCCTGGCGCTCCTGCGGGAGCTGCAGCGCAGGCACGGCACCGCGATCATCTTCATCACCCATGATCTCGGCGTTATCGCGCAGATGGCGAACGATGTCGTTGTGATGTACCTCGGTCGGGTGGTGGAAAGAGGGCCGGTGGATGCCATCTTTCATGCGCCGAAACATCCCTACACGCGCGCGCTGCTGCGCTCGATACCGAGCATCGTCGGCGAGACGCACGTCGATTTGCCGACCATCGCGGGAAATCTGCCGCATCCCTTCGATCGGCCGCCTGGATGCCCGTTTCACCCACGCTGCCAGGAGATCATAGGGCCGGTCTGCTCAGCGAGCGTGCCGCAACTGAAATCGCTCGCCGGCGGACAGGGGGTGAGCTGTTTTCTGCATCAAGACCTGGCGGACACACGATGACGTTGCCTGTTGCACAGGCTGCGGCCAGGCCACTTCTGCAGGTCAGGAATCTGCGCAAGTTTTTCCCCGTCACCGCCGGTTTCTTTCACCGGGCGGTCGGGCAGGTCCGCGCTGTCGACGACGTCAATTTCGACGTTTACGACGGGGAAACGCTCGGCCTGGTCGGAGAGAGTGGTTGCGGAAAGACGACGACGTCGCGCTGCATCATGCGCGCCATCGCGCCGACGTCGGGCCAGATTCTGTTTCGCCGAAAGAACGAGAAGATTGTCGATCTCGCTCCCATGACGCGCGCCGAGCTGCGGCCATTGCGCGCGGAAATCCAGATGATCTTTCAAGACCCGTTCGGCTCGCTCAATCCGCGCATGACCCTGTTGGACAATGTCGGCGAGCCGCTGTTGGTCAATGGCATGAAGAACAGGGCGGAGCGGACGGATCGCGTCGCCGAACTGCTGCGGCTCGTCGGATTGCGCACGGAGTTCATGCACCGCTTTCCCCATGCGTTCAGCGGTGGACAGCGACAGCGCATCGGGATCGCCCGCGCGCTTTCGACCAATCCGCGCCTGATTGTCGCCGACGAACCGGTGTCGGCGCTGGACGTGTCGGTGCAGGCGCAAGTTCTGAATCTGTTGCTCGAACTGAGATCGCGCCTGGGATTGACATTTTTGTTCGTGGCGCACGATCTGTCGGTCGTACGCCACATCTCGGACCGAGTGGCGGTCATGTATGTCGGCCAGCTGGTCGAATTGGCTCCGGCCAAGGCTTTGTTCCGCAATCCCCGCCATCCTTATACTGCCGCGTTGATGCGCGCGGTACCGGTTGCCGATCCGCGCGTTCTTGTCGCCGAGGCCGGCTTGAAGGGGGAAGTTCCGAGCCCCGCGAATCCGCCCGGCGGATGCTATTTCCATCCACGATGCAAATTCGCCGAAGCCCGCTGCCGGCAAGAAGCCCCCGCATTGCGCGAGGTGGCGCCGGGGCGTTTCGTCCGCTGTCACTTGGCCGAAAAGCTCGATCTTCCGACGTCGTCGGGGTGATCGGCTCGCGGCCGTTTGTTGCGGATCGTGGCCGTCGACTTCGCACGTGCTCGGCTTCGGCATCGACGAGCGCCGCCGCCCGGCTTCCGCGCGCGGCGGCCTCCAATCGAAGTCGATACCCATCAAATGGGTGTCGGCCTTGGCCGGCATGCGGACATGGCGCTCGCCGCGCGCCAAGATCGGCACCAGCCGTGTTCGTCGCCCTAATCAACGGGCGGACGGCGTTGATGCCAATCGGTCGCCTGTTGGAAAGCGTGGCCGGCGCGCAGAAGCAGCGCCTCCTCCATGTGCCGGCCAACGATTTGGAACCCGACAGGTAGCCCGCTCGCAGTTTTGCTGCCTGGCAATGTGAGTGTTGGATGGCCACTCATATTGAATGGCGCTGTGAGGCGGATGCGCGCCTGCACCCCTTCCGGCGTTCGCCGAGCCGGTGCCATCTCTTCCAAAGTCGGCGCCGCGGCGTGCATAGCCGGCATGATCAGCAAATCGATTTTGCGGAAGAGCGCGTTGAGCTGGCCACGAAACGCCTCTCGGCAGAGCAAGATCTTAGCCATTGTAAGGCCGTCGAGGGCGCGCCCGGATTCCAACAACCCTGCGAGTACCGGCCCGTATTCAGGGGCGCGCGACGGAAAAGTCGCCTCATGCGCAACTGCCGTCTCTACGGCGCAAAGCGGAAGCGCGGCGCGCGCGACCTCATCGGGCGAGGGAAAGTTGACCTCCCGCAGCAAGGCACCAGCCTGCGTCAGCACCGCTGCCGCCTCCTCGGCTGCACGCACCATGTCGACATCGGCGCCGGCGGCGATCAGGGCACGATCGATTCCGACCCGCAGTCCTCGCACCCCTTCACCAATGCCACCCAGGTAGTCAGGCACAGGGTCTTGCGTTGCGGTCGGATCATCCGCGTCGGCGCCCGCGATGACGCCCAGCAGGGCGGCCGCATCGGCCGCGCTACGTGTCATTGGACCGATATGGTCCATGGACTCGGCAAGAGCGAACACGCCCGCGCGGCTGACCCTTCCCCAGGTCGGCTTCAACCCGGTGATGCCGTTCATCGTCGAGGGAAAGCGGATCGACCCCAGCGTGTCAGTCCCCAGAGCTCCGAAGCAAAGTCCCGCCGCGGTCGCGACACCGGAGCCACTCGACGAGGCGCCCGTCCAGTGTGCCGCGCTCCAGGGATTGACCGGCGCAGCCATCGAAGGGTGGTGCTGCGCGAACGCCCCCTCGGTCATTTGCAGCTTGCCCAGAAGCACGGCCCCGGCTTCGCGCAGCCGGGCGACGACGGTGGCGTCCCGCTCGGGTCGGTAGTCCTTATGGATCGGCATGCCGGCCGCAGTCGGAATCCCTTTCGTGTGGCACAGATCCTTCACCGCAATCGGAACCCCGTGCAGGGGACTGCGGATGGTGCCACGACCGATTTCGGCGTCAGCTTGTTTGGCCTGAGCCAACGCCAGATCAGCGGTGAGCGTTGCGTAGCTTTTCAGGCGGCCGTCGAGCCGCGCGATACGGTCGAGTACTGCTTGCGTGACCTCAACCGAAGATAGCCGTCTCGCCTGAACCCGCTGCCCAACCTCTACGAGATCGGCATAGCACAGATCCTCGACAGTCATTGCTGTTCCTATCGCATTGGGCGCTGGTAAGGAGAATAGCACGCTGCCCGGCGGACGCGATCTGCTGGCGAACCATCAACGAGCTGGACGATGCGAGACCTTGTCGAGTTCAAATGTCAGCTCCGCTTGACTGTTCAGTTGTTCCGTAGTCACCCGGCCTGCCGTAAAGCCGCCCGCCTGTCGAAGCAGTAGTGGCGCGGAAATCTCATTTTTGATCGTTGGACCGACGCGGTCCTCTGAGCAGCTGCCGACCGAGACGCATCGCCAGCCACAGGAACAGGATTATCACTGCCAGCGCGGCAAGCGGCGCCGCTAGGGCCAGGAGCGAAATGAGGGCCGCACCACCGAGTTCCGCGGTTGCGATGACCGGGTTGCCAAGGCCGCCGGTGAAGACGGTGGATTTTGCCCGAAGCAGCGCGGTGGTCGCTTGCGTCAAGCCAGCCACGCCACCCCCCGCAATGACGGCCGCCGTCCATTTCACCATCGGCTCCAGGTCGGTCACGACCGCTGCCGACGCGACGGTTCCTGCGACAAATGCGCCAGGTGTCGCCACCGTATCGAGCAGGTTGTCCACGCCCGGCACGTAATAAGCAACGATCTCTGCCAGGGCCGCTGTTCCAAGCATTGTCAGCGCAGCTGGCGTCCCCAGCCACGCGAAGCTCTCGTCCAACGAGAGATGGCCGGTATGAGCGGCCACGCTCAGAATGAGCAGGGGCAAGAAAATCCGAAAGCCAGTCGCAGCCGCCAGCCCGATTCCCAGCACAATCGGTAGTGCGAGATCCAAACTCGACACCCGACGACCCCGCGTCCTGCTGAACGAGGTAACTCGGCAAAATCACATGTTGCGACCGGTGTCTCAAAACCAAGCTACGCTCACCGCCGCGCCGGCCATACTAAGCCACCTCGCTCAAAAAAAACCCGCTCAATCCACTTGCGTGGGTGCGTTGATGCCCCCATCTGCGGGCCGCGAAAGAGATAGCGATGGCGCGCAACTACAACAGCAGCACCTACGGCACGTGGAACTTCTCCCCGCGGAGGACGCTGTCGCGGCGTGCTCGCATCGAGCGACTCGACCGACTGTCGCGGCTGCTCGACACCGCGTTTCTCATTCCCGGTACTAACATCCGCTTCGGTGCTGATGCGGTCATCGGGCTTGTGCCCGGTATTGGCGACGCCATCACCACGGCGCTGTCCATCTGGATTGTCTACGAGGCGCGCCAGCTGGGCGTCCCTCGCCACTTGATCCTGCGCATGGTCGCCAATGTCGCGATCGACGGCATGGTAGGCGCGGTGCCGGTCGCCGGAGATGCGCTCGATGTGCTTTTTCGCGCCAACCGACGCAACGTGCGGCTGTTGCGCGAGCACCTGGAGAGGGAAGGCTCGATCTAGCGCCACCGGATGCCGTCGAGCGGCAGTTGGGGCATCAGGAACAAGTGCGACTCCACACCGCCCCCTTTGTCATCTGATGGCCCCTGTCCCGAATTAAGGGAGCGATCGCGGCCGAACCTAAGCAGCGAAAGAGCTCGTGCCTGTCCGCCGAACGGCAGCGGCGCCACCGCTTGCGCGTCCGACCCGCGCCCGCCTGAAGGTGTCCTCGTGCCTCCCTCGTCAGCGCTGGTGCCGAGTTCGCCTGCGCCGACGTGTCCTTGGAATTGATTCAGATCAGTGCGCCGTGGGCCTAAGGTTTGCACCTTGGTTCAATCGACGCAGCTGCCGTCTGCTTGGAAATCGCGGATGGCACAGAGCGTGCCAGCGCGCGCACCCTGCGTTCCCGAAGCGGCGAGCCGGCGGACCCTGGCCGAACGCCATCCGTATCCGGCTTTGGCACCCTAACGCCTTGAAGCACGCAGCTTGAGGAGAATCCGTCATGGCCACGAACCTCGTCTCTCTCGTTATGCAATTCCTGACCCCGGACATGATCGCCAAGATCGCGTCGGCGCTCGGCCTGAACGAGACGGTCGTCAAAAAGGCGATCGGAGGCGCGGTGCCGTCGCTACTTTCAGGATTGGCCGAGGTCGCCTCCGCGCCGGGCGGGGTCCGGCAGCTGTCGAACGTGCTGGCGCAGCAGCAGCCGGCCGCGCTCGACGGCTTCAAGAGCCTGATCGCAGGCTCTGGACAGCAGGCGTTTGCACAATCCGGATCGAGCATGCTGTCCGGGCTGCTTGGCGGCGGCGTTGCGGACACGCTTGCGCAGACGGTCGGCAAGTTCGCGGGCCTCGACGCGGGCGCCAGCAAGTCGTTGCTCGGCATGCTTGGTCCCGTGGTGGTCGGCGTGCTGGGCCAGCAGCAGCGCACTTCGGGCCTCGACGCCAGCGGCATTGCGTCGCTGCTCACCTCACAGAAGGATCAGTTCGCCGCCGCCATTCCGTCCGGCTTGGCCGATCAGCTGAGTGCCGCCGGCTTAGTGGACAGGCTGGGAGGGGGCCTGCGCGCGGGCACCGCCGCGGCCTCGGCGGCCGCCGGCCGAATCGGTACAGCGGCCGATCGGACGGTTGCCGAAGCGGGCCGGGCGGCGCAGGCGGCCGCGGCCCCGGCGCGCGGCAGCGCCTCATCGCAGTGGGCATACTTGGCCATCGGCCTGATCGCGCTCGGCGCGCTTGCCTGGTACGTCCTGGGGGGCACGGGCCGCGACAAGGTCGCGGAAGCACCGCGGCCGCCCGCAACCCAACCGGCCGGCCAGGCGACCACCGCGCCGGTCCGCCCGCCCGCTGACACCGTGGGCTTGGCCGTCCCGAGCCTGACCGTGGGCGGGGTCGACCTCGCGCATCAGGTCAACGCTTCGATCGGCGCTCTGCGGACGACGCTGACGGGCATCACCGACACCGCCTCGGCGCAGGCCGCGCTGCCCAAGATCCGCGAAGCCACGACCCAGCTTGACGAGGTCGGCACGCTGTCGGCGAAGCTTCCGGCCGAGGGCAAGAGCGCGCTCGCCAAGCTGATCGCGGCCGTCATGCCTTCGATCAACCAGGCGTGCGACAAGCTCTTGGCGACTCCGGGTGTCGGTGACGTTGCAAAGCCCGCAATCGACGAGCTGCGCAGCAGGCTCGATGCGCTCGCGAGGGCCTAATATCGGGTGTGACACCCCGCGCAGCGCGGCCGACCGCCGCGCTCTGCTGACCACGTGTGGCCCGGATCGTGGCATCGAGGAAACCGCGAGCCTTTGCGCCACCTACCACGCACGCGCTCTGCGGCATTGCGGGCCCTGGCGCGCTTCATGGCAGTGTGCGGTTTAGGCGCTCATGCATTTCCTTGCCGGTCTTGAAGAACGGGACGCGCTTGTGCTGAACGGAAACTTGCGCGCCGGAGCGCGGATTGCGCCCGGTGCGCGCTCGGGCAGCAGCCGACGATGCCGGTGATCGGGTCCGTCTGGACCGCCAGTCGGAACTTCGCCGACGATCGGTACGCGAGTCGTGGGGGATGATTAAAGGAGCGCGGTGATCGTCAGCAAGCAGCAAGCGCGGACGGCTCACTTGCTTCCTCCTTCAAAGGCACCCACGCCCGGACCGTGGTGCCGTGGCCAGGGTTGGTCTCGATGTCGACTCTGCCGCCCAGCAGAGAGGCTCTCTGCCGCATGCTGGCATGGCCGAGGCTCGTTCTGCTGCGATCATGCTCGCGATCGAAGCCGGCGCCGTCGTCGCTCACAACGAGCTGCAGCCCGCCGTCCACGCGCCGCAGGCCGACCTCCGCCCGGTTCGCGCCGGCGTGGCGTGCGATATTGCGCAATCCCTCCTGTGCGATGCGAAACAGGCAGAGCGCCACCTCGTGCGGCAACCGTTCGGAAATTTCCCCGGCGTTGGCCTCGAGCCGGACCGAGAAGTTGCTTGAAAAGCGCTCGCACTCGGCTTTCAAGGCCTCGATCAAGCCGAGGTCCTCGAGGATCGAGGGATGAAGTCGATACGACAAGGCATGCACGTCCTCGCTCAATCGAACCAAGCCTTCTCGCATCTCCCGCATTACTGTGTCTGCGGCGGAGCCCGACAGAACGCGCTCCTTGCGGCCGGCATCGATTGCCAGCATTGCGAGGCGCTGCGTCACGTCGTCGTGCAGCTCGCGTGCAAGGCGCGCGCGCTCCTCTTCGTGCGCGTTGATCAGCCGCCCGCTCAGGTCGTGGGCCGCAGCTTCCGAGCGACGGCGTCGTCGATGCTCGTAGAGCAGCCAACCGATCAACGCCGACTGTCCCAAAACAATGGCAACCGTGCCCAGGATCTGTACCCTGTATTGCTCCCACGCAGTCGGATCGCGAAAGAAAATCTCACTTCCGGCCGGCAGGCGAGTCTCGCTGATGCCCCAGCGTTGCATTTCCCTCCAGTTGAACTGCGGCGTCGCAAATCCGATGGCAGGTATCTTGATGTCGGCTGCTTTTTCGCCCCCAAGGATACGAATAGCGACGGCGACTGTCTGCCGGCTGCCCTCGATCACCGAGTGCATCGGGCCGCCAACAACCTCTCGGCCGAAGAAGCCGCCCAGGTAAGAGAAAATTGGCGCCTTGGCGACCGAGTGAAGTCTTGTCAGGGCGGTGTCACCCACGTGTACGACCCCCGCCGTATCAACCGACATCGACTCCCAGAAGATCGCTGACCGAGGTGGAAGCGCAGCGGCATCGTTGAGAATGTCTTCAAAGGACAATTCGCTGTACCATTTAAATGCAATTCGGTTTTCGAAAGGCTTTGCTTCTCTGCGTAGCTCGCCTTCCCAAAACTGTTCAGCGGAAGATTTTCCATTCACCACGGCTACAGTTCTGGTATCCGGCAATACGCGTAGAATATTCTCGAAGACGGCTGCAAAGTCGTGCACCAGCGGCACAACGACATCATGCTCGGTAAGATCGGAATACCGAACGCGACGCTGTTCCACCGCCGTGAACAGCATCGGGGTGATGGGAAAGAGCTCCTTGCGGTGCCGCTGGACAAAGCCGGCTGCGGGAGCGCCGATACTGATGATCAAGTCAAGCGGGCGCTTGGCAAAGAGGGCGCGAAGGTACTCGGCGAACGCAAGCTCCGCGTTTTCATCGCTGAAGCGGGCCGATATAAGCGAAAGGTCGACAAGGTTCAGCGGCCATGGCGATTGGCGACTGAGTTCGTTGCGGATCGTTTTGGCATATTCGCTCCATGGCCTGAATTCCTGGCCGAATGAATGAAGCAACATCACCCGCTTGGGCTCAGCCCCCGAGGCATCCTGATTTGCAAAGGACAGGGTTAGGAGAAAAACGATCCCTGCAATTGAGTAGATCCGCTGACAATAGCTCATGTGCCCCCACACAAAAAGAACTACGCCAGGGGCACTATTGTCGATCTCAACTCGAGTGAGCGCAAGGCTAAATTCTCGTTCGCTACCGGCCCCAATAGCCTTATTCGGGTATCACTGGGAGGATGCCGTTTGTGACCGCGGCACTATCGCGTTTGCTGCGAGCGATGTCCGGGTTGGCCCATCGCGACGAAATGGGGGTGTCCGTTCCTACGTCAGCTCGTGGGGGTAGACCGGAAGAGAGATGCCCAGTCTGCGACTTGTCAATTTTGACCCTAACTCGACTTTAGTGCGCAGGATCAAATTCTTGCGCCTACTTACAGGCGGGCCAATCTAGGCGATGAATTCGATGAACCGCAGCTCGCTCGCGATCGTTCAAAAAATCATGTCTTGAGGAAAAGATCACTCCGGCTTGATGTTGGTTACCCGGATCACCTTCTCCCATTTCTCGGTTTCGGCGGCGATCGGCTTGCTAAAGTTGGCGACCGACAACGAAAGCGGCGTGTCGGCCAGCTCGGCGATCCGCTGCTTCATCTTGGGATCGGCGAGCGCGAGATTGAGGGCTTGATTCAGTTTATCGACGATGTCGGCGGGCGCATTGCGCGGCGCGACAATGCCGACATAGATACTCGCCTCATAGTTCGGCAGGCATTCGGCCATCGACGGGACGTTAGCCAACGCTGGCGCGCGCGTCGAGGTGGTCACCGCTAGCGCACGCAGATTCCCGGTTCTGACATACCCGATCGTTGAAGCCCGAGGTGCCGAAATAGACCTGCACCTGGCCGCCGAGCAGGTCCGTGAGTGCCGGCCCGCCGCCACGATAGGGCACGTGCAGCATGTTGACGCCGGTCACACTCCGGAACAGCTCCCAATACAACACGCTGGCAAGTCCTTCGTGGAGGCACGGTCGCTCGCCGCTATTCGCCAGCGGCGGCGCGGCGCATTGCCCGCCGATGATATCGCAGGCAAGCCTTCAACCACGTGACCCAAGCACCACGACCTTTGCCCCAAGGGGTGTCCGTTCGTAGAGGTCGATCACGTCCTGATTGAGCATGCGGATGCAACCGGAAGAAACGCTCCGGCCGATGGTCCAAGGCTCAATCGTGCCATGAATTCGGTAAAGCGTATCCTTGTTCCCCTGCCAAAGATACAGAGCGCGAGCGCCCAGTGGGTTGCGTGGACCTCCGGCCATGCCGATGCCGCCGCGCAAATTCTGCATTTGTCGCATGATTTCGGGTTGGCGCTGCAGCATCTCCTTCGGAGGATACCAATCCGGCCATTGCTGCTTGTCACGGATTGTGGCCACGCCGGACCATTGGAATCCTTGCCGTCCCACTCCGATCCCGTAACGTATTGCTCGTCCGCCGCCGGCTACGAAATAGAGAAAGCGGTGGTGCGGGTCGACGATGATCGTGCCCGGCCTTTCATTCGATGGGTAGTATACGGTCTGGCGCAGATAATTCGGATTGACCTGGGAGGATTGCACCGCCGCAACCGGGAAGCGCTCCCCCCCAACCGCTCCGTAGTTTGCTCCTTGCTCCGACCCGGGATGGACCGGCTGCCTTTGATATTCCACCTGCGGTGGGGCGCTTGGGGCGGGAAGAAATCGCGGCTCAGCCGGTCTTTGGCATGCCCAGAAGAAGGGTCCACAATCTTGAGCCGACAACCGCTCGGCCGTCGTCCCGCAGATTGCGACGATCAAGATCGTGAATGCGAAGCGCTTCAACATGCGTTCTGAACTCCCCGCTGGAGGTTGGGGCCACCGCCGCGTGCCGCAGCCACTCTACATTTGCGCGTAGAGCCCGCCAAGTGAGTGCCCGACTGGAATGTAAGGCGGGCGGATGTCGGCAGCGGCCAGCAACGCACGGAGATTGGTCGCCGCCTCGTCGGCTATTACTGCAGAGTCCTTCTGCATCACCGGGAGGCTCTGCCCAGTCCGGGACGGTCAAGAGCACCGCTTGAGCGAATGTAGCGATCGCGCCAGCGACAAGTTTCCACGCCGTGGAATCGGTGCCATGCGGACTACCTTGCTCATGCAGGATCTGCTTCGCGCTAAGTGCGGAATGCTCTAACGAACTACCGGGCGATATTAAAAGCACCGCTTCACCCGCAATGCGGCCCGCGAAGACGACCTATCGCGCCGCCCGCGCCTTTGGCGCGGCGGCCTGCGCCGGCGGCCGTTGTCCGGCGCGCGGTAAAGTGGCGCGCGCTGCCGTTGGGGGGACCGGGCGAGGAGATTGAGCGGTCGCGATCGGTTCGGCCGGCTCGATCTGGTCGGTGACGGTGCCATCGGTGCGCGGCCAGGCAAAATTGTCAGCTCGGCCGGTGGGCGCCTCGACCGGCTCGCCCTTCACCAGCACGCGCACCGCAACCGAATCGGCCGTGACGTTGCCCTGCCCCGCGCTCCCGAGCAGCGCCGCTCCCGCCGCGGGCGTTTGCCCGGTCAACGGCACCACCGGACCGGCCACCGGCCGTGGCGTAGGGCCGCTCGGCTGCGGCACGGCCGAGGGTTTCTGCGGCTCGTCAGGAATCGGCAGCGCGACCGGGGTTGCGTGGTTGAGCAACCGGCGAATTTCGCGCTCGACATAGTGCGCGAGCTTGCGCGCGCCAGCCTTCGTGAAGTGCACGCCGTCGCCGGCGCGCAGGCGGCGGTTCTGCCCGAGGATGTCCGGCCCGAAGTTCGAGAACTCGCCGGATTCATCCATGAAGCCGTCCCAGACATCGACGTAGACGATCCCGGCTTTCTCTGCTCGCGCCTTGTACATTTCGTTCAGGAACGACACCTCGGCGCGCGCCCGGGTGCCGCGAATGGGCGGCAGGCCGACCCAAATGACCGGCACCCGCTTGGTCTTCAGCGCGGCGATCGTCTCGTCGACGCGCATCGAATAGAACTCGACCCATTTGTCGGACCGGAACTCATACGACACCAGGGTGCCGGGTCGCCCGGACTCCGGGGGCGCGGTCGCGGGCTGCTCGGGGGCGGGCACCTCGGCTTCCTGAGATTCGCTCGTTCTGGCCGATTCGGCCGGCTTCGCAGCTTCGGCAGGCTTGGCCGGATCGGTGGCCTTGGGGGCTTCCGCCGGCTTGGGCGGCTCACCCGGTTTCTGCCCGGCAGGTTGGTTCGCGCGCGCCGCTTGGCGTTCGCGGATCGGGTGACGATCGCCGACACCGATCATCATCACGACCAGATCCGCCTTGTCGCGGGCCAGCGAATCCTTGGCCCCGTGCACCCAGTCGTAGGCGTCGCGACCTTCGCTGCGCAGCAGGCCGGACCCGGTGCGGTGGCGGCGCGTCACACCAAGCTCGGGCGTGTCGGAGAACGCGTCTTCGAGACCGTAGGCGAGCCAATCGGCCATCGAGTCTCCCAGCACCAAGACGCTGATGGCGGGCTCAGCTTCTTTGCGCGGCGGCGGGGGCGCCTTGCTGAAATCCTCCTGCGGCCGCTCGACCTGCGGCCGCTCGACCCGCGGCGGCCGCTCGACCCGCCGCCGCGGCGGCGGCGCCCAAGGATCGTAATGCTGGTAGTTCCAATTGCCGCCGCCGAAAAACGAGAAACCGAACCCGCGCTGCTGCTGCGGCCGATAGCGCTGCTGATACCCACCCGGAAACGAGCCGGGCGGACGCGAGAAGAAATCGAAGTATTGCGCCTGCGCCGGGACCGGGGCGAAGCTCACACCGACCAGGGCGGCGGCAGCCGCGACCGCAAGCCAAGCCGCCGCAAGCCATGCCGCCGGCAACCCTGCGCGGCGCATCGGATCGAAGTTGGCTTTGCGACCCATGCCTAATGCCCGTCTGATTACGCCGAATGGTGCCCCGGCAGGTGCGGACCAATAGCCGACGAAAGCGTCAACCCGAGGTTATAGCCTTCAGGCGAGCCTGTCTTTGATCTCGATCAGTTCGGCTTCGACCATACCGCCGCAAGATGGCACAGCGGAGGGCGCGCCAACGGGGCAGAATGGATATTCAGATGAGCAGCCTTACGGATGACTTGAAGGCGATGATCCGGCGCAACAAGCTGCTCGGCATGTGGGCGGCCGAGAAATTGGGTCTGACGGGCGAAAGCGCCGAAGTCTATTCGAACGACCTCGCTGTCGCCACGCTGGACCCCGAACGCATTGACGTGCTTGGCAAAATTCGCAAGGACTTCGAAGTCGCCGGTGTGGCCCAGTCGGATGAAGAGATTCTACGCATCACGAATGAGTTCTGGCTCCAAGCCTCGAGGCAAGGACAGACAACGCGGGGAGATGCGGTTGACGCAGCCGTGATACAGCTTGCGCGCAATCTCTCGTCGTGATGACAGCGTCGGCGCAGCCCTTTCAACGTGCCGTCGAGCGGCGGCTACCGAGCTGGAGCGCGTCGCACGTCGGCCAGAGCCTGCTCGCAGCCGCTCTGGGATGACGCGCCTGCGATTGCGTTCCTGCACGATCGGTGAAGTGCGCGGCAAGCAGGCGCCCTCCGGCGTGACGGCCGCTCATCTACTTCTCGCTGGTCGGTTCGACCTTCGACTTCATTTGCGCCAGCTCGTTGTTCAACTTCTCCATTGCTGACTTAAGCGCAACAATTTCGGCTTGGGCTGAGGCGAGGGCGCGGCCCGAGGCGGCGATCTTGGCCTCCGTCTCGCGCGCCAGCTTCGACAGCGCCTGCTGCAGATATTGGTCATTGCTTTGCAGGCATCCGGTACGACGTTCCATCTGCTTTTCGGCAGTGCAGACTTCGAGGCCGGGAATATCCTGTGCAGTCGCACGCGCCGACATCAGTGCCAAGAGCACCATCATCCCACAGCGTAAAAGTCGTCGCATGGTATCTCCCATCAGGGTGGCAAGCGCTGGTGACATCATATAAGCAACAATTCGCGCTTATTCCTGGACTCGGGCGCTACATGTGCTCTCTATGAGCCTTTCGCATTTAGACCCACACCAGACCCACACGGCGATTGGTCGCCTCTACGCCAACACCTCGTCCAGCCAGTCATAAATTACCGCATTGGACAAAGGCAGGTTACCGAGTTGGCAATGGCTATCGGCCCCCTCAGCCGTCGTAAAGATGCGCGGGGCATGGCGACGAAATAAAGATGTCCGTCCCGACATCGGCTCGTGGGGTAGACCATACTCAGTCACCTCTGCTCTTGCAGCAGCAGCGTCACGCGGGGCGGATCCGCGCCGAGGTGATAGGAGCGCGCCCGAACCACGGCCTCGCTGTCGGCCTGATTGAAGCGCTCGATCCCTCGCCGCAGCTCATGCCAATCACGGGTGCGGAATGTCTCCACCCAGTGCGTCGGGTCACTGACATCACGCGACAACGCCCAGCCCACCGCACCGTCCCGATATCGAGACAGCCGGACTTCCGCCATGGCGGCGCGGAATGCCACGGCGTCGGCCGGATCGATGTGGTAGCTGATCGCGAGCACCAGCCGATGCTGGGCGCTGTGCAGAAGCGGCGCCATCTCCTCCGCGATCGATAGGGCGCGGGGAGCCGATATGGCTGGAGCCGATGGATCGCCGATCTCAGCCGGAAGCTGTACCGCTCGCGTCAGGAGCGCAATAACGCAGCCTCCAAGGCCCGCGGCGAGGATGGTTCCCGTCAGACCCGCGTACTCGCCGAGCCAGCCCCAAAAAATCGCGCCCAGGCCCATGCTGCCATTGAACACCGCTTGATACAGCGCCAAGACACGAGCGCGCACCCACGGTGCCGTCGCCAACTGCACCGTCGCCTGCAGGCTCGAAGCGCCGACGATCCAGCCGATGCCGAACACCAGCAGGGCGGCATACGCCGTCGTGGCACTGGGAATGACAGCGAGGGGAACCAATGCAAGGCCACACGACGCGCCGGCCAGCATGATCAGGTTGTTGCGCGAGAACAATTTGGGCAGTAGGGGCATGATGAACCCGCCCAACACCGCACTAGCGCCGATGACCCCCATCATCAGGCCGAAAGACGCGGATGAAAGCCCCAGGACCTGACGAACGTACAATGGTAGCAGCGCCCAGATCGCACTTGCGCAGCCGAAGAATGCTGCTGAGCGGACGAGGGTGCTGCGCACGACCGGCTCAGCCAGCGCATAGGCGAGACCGATGCGCATCGCCGACAGGAATCGCTCGGGCGGCACATCGATTGTCGTCTGGGTACGGGGGAAGGTCAGCAAAATGCCGACGACCACCGCGACGAAGGCGAAGGTAGCTGCGTTGGCGGCGAAGGCGGCGGTTGCACCAGCAACCGTTAGGATCAGTCCGCCCACCGCAGGACCGATGGCTCGGGCAATGTTGAATCCAACCGAGTTGAGGACCAGCGCCTGCGCCAGCGACTGACGTGGCACCGTCAGCGGCACGGAAGCTGCCCATGCCGGATTGTTCAACGCAGCGCCCACCGCCAGCAGGGCAGTCAACGACAGCAGGATCGTGGCATCAACGCGTCCCAGCGCCGCAACGATCGCGAGCGTAGCGGACGCCGCTAACATCAGCATGTTCGTCAGAATCAGGTGGCGCTTGCGGTCCATTAGGTCGGCCAGGGCTCCGGCCGGAAGGGCAAGGAGAAGCACCGGCAGTTGCGCGGCCGCCTGGACTAGGCTGACCATGATCGGGCTTGGCGCGAGGTCCGTCATGATCCACGCGCTGGCGGTGTTCTGAATCCAGGTCCCGAGGGCAGACACAGTATTGGCCAACCACACCCAGAAAAACGCGCTGCTTGCAAACGGTGCCCAGGCGGAAGGCGTCGCCGCGAGGTCGGGGCGCTCTGTGGCCTGCCCTTCGTGCTGAGAAGACATCTTGCGGTGCTACCAAGGTGGTTCAGGATGGTCGTCCAATGCCCACCGCCGGGTTTGGGACACGCGGAACACCGAGTTAAGGGCTCACTCCACGACGGACCTATGTTGGCTGAGCCTGGGGCGGTTCGCCAGAGCAAGCCCGCTTTCTCTTCTCCGACGTAGTGTCTCGTTCCACCGTCAATCGGAATGGTCACTCGTCAAAGCTTCTCCGGCGAGGGGTTTGCTTCCGGCCCATCGCGACGAAACGGCGATCACAGCAGTCCTTGGCGTCGCGTGCGAATTGCGGTGCAGTTGCGTACCTTCACTCTCACCGGCATCAGAATGTGCCGTGGAGAGATGAGAGGCGAAGAGATGTCCACCAGCATGGCCCGAATTGGCATACTCAGTCCGGTGACCGAGGAAGGCATGAAAGACTGGTGGAAAAAGCTCAAGGAGGGGCTCGAGGAGCTCGGCTACGTCGAAGGTCGCAACATCGAGTTCGTTTGGCGTTTCGGCGATGGGAAGTTCGAGCGCCTTCCCGATCTTGCAAACGAGCTAGCCAAACTCGGGGTCGATGTCATTATGCCCGCAACACCGCCTGCGATTTATGCTGCGAAATCGGCATCGAGCTCCATCCCGATAGTGTTCCCGCTCGGCTCGGACCCGGTCGAGACCGGCCTTGTCTCCAACTTGGAGCGCCCCGGTGGGAACGTCACCGGGATGGCAACCATGTCGCGGCTGCAAAGCCGGCCGCGATTGGCCCTCGTGCGTGAATGCATGCCGAACACGAAACGGATCGCCTTGATGCGACACTCGGCGAACGCGGCTCTCAATCTTCAAGTCGAGGCGTCCAAGAAGTCCGCTCCTGACCTGGCGCTAGAGGTTGTAGTTCTGGATTTCGCGGTCGCGGACGAAATCGAAAAGGCATTCGAAGCCGCGACCGAGCAAAAAGTGGATGCCATTTTGCCTCTGTCTGATCCGATGGCGCGGGGCAACGCAGCGAGGATCGGCGCCCTTTCTCTGAGATACAAGATTCCCCTGGTGTCGCCATTCCGCGAGATTACCGACGCTGGAGGTTTGCTGAGCTATGGGCCTGATTTATCGATGCTGTTTCGTAGCAGCGCTTCTCTGGTCGACCAAATTCTGAAGGGAGCCAAGCCTGGCGATCTCCCGATAGGCGAGCCAAGTGACTTCGAGTTGGGTGCAAACCTTCAGGCGGCAAAGTCACTCAATGTGACGATACCTGCTTCGATATTGAGTCGCGCTACATACGTTCGCCGATAGCCTCGGCGGGGGGGCTGGTATTGGCCCATCGCGACGCAATGGCCTGTCGCTTCTACGTCAGCTCATGGGGGTAACCGGACGAGATATGCTCAGTCTGAGACTTGTCGATTTTGACCCAACGCGGACATCAGCCGGAGTTCACCCCAAGAGTGGCCTCCGCCTCGACACCTTGAGCGGCTATCCATAAACTGCCCGTGGCAAAGAAGCGCCAGTGCGACTGCTGTGACTAGCCGGAGAGTAGAGCGACGGCTGGCGACCATCCTTGCGGCCGATGTCGCGGGGCTATGACCGATAGCTCTCCCAGGGGGGATCATGCTGCTACGTGCTGTAGGTGTCCTGCTTGCGGTGCTTGCCTCGCCGGCGAGCGCCCAGCCCAGCTTGATTGCAATTGCCAACTTCGGCGAGCACCCGGCACTGCGCGCCGCGGTCAACGGCTTCAAGGCCGAGGTCGTGCGCCAGGGGTTCGTCGAGGGCAGGGACGTCGCATTCGACGACCAGCACATCAATTTCGACCGCACGCTGATCCCGCAGCTGCTCACCAACGCCGCCGGGAAGAAGCCGGCGATGATCGTCGCGGTCACCACGCCGGTGGCGCAGTCCTCGATCCGCATCGTCACCGACAAGTCGATCCCGATCGTGTTCATGTCGGTCGTCGATCCGGTGGTCGCCAAGATCGTGCCTTCGTGGCAGGCCGGGTCGGACACGCACACGGGCGCGACGCTGTATCCGGATTTCAACGCCTCCCTTGCCTTCGTGCGTCAGCTCCTGCCCGGCGCCAAACGGCTCGGCGTGCCGTTCAATCCCGGGGAGGACAACGACACCACCAACATGAATGAAATCCGGGCCGCGGCACCGCGCCACGGCTTCGAGCTTGTCGAGGTCGGCATCGACAGCCCGAACGACATCGCCCAGCGGCTGCAGTCGCTGCAGGGCAAGGTGGACGCGGTATTCGTCATCCAGTCGAATATCCTGCAAACCAGCCTGCCGGTCATCGCCGCGACCACGCAGCGCATCGGGGTGCCGGCCATCAATACGCTCGACACGCCTGTCAGGCAGCACCAGTTCCTCGCCGCGCACGCGCTGTCCTACGAGCGCATGGGCGCCAATGCCGGACGCATCGCGGCACGCATCCTGAAGGGGGAGAAGCCTGCCTCGATCGCGCCGCACCGCCCGGAGCCCGATGACTTCTCGATCGTCATCAGCCGCAAGCAGCTTGCGCAGTGGAGGATCGACGTGCCTCCTGCCCTCGCAAAGGCCGTGATCGATTGAGACATGGTCCGCCTCGCCGGGGTCCGCAAGGCGTTTCATCGCGGTACGCCCGATGAGCGCGCCGCGCTCGACGGCATCGACCTCGAGGTGGCGCCCGGCAGCTTCGTCGTCATCATAGGCTCCAACGGCGCGGGGAAGAGCAGCCTGCTGAACGCCATCGCCGGTGTCATCGCCACCGACGCAGGCAGCATCCATATCGGCGGCAGCGACGTCAGCGGCTGGCCGGAGCACCGGCGCGCGCGGCTGGTCGCCCGCGTGCTGCAGGATCCGATGCAGGGGACCCTCACGGCGCTCACCATCGAGGAGAACCTGGCGCTCGCCGAGCTGCGTGCCGCGGGCCGGGGGCTCGGCCGGGCGCTCACCGCGGCGCGACGCGAGCGCTACGCCGGTTTACTCGGCGCCTACGGCCTGAGGCTGGAAACGCGCCTCGGGGCGCGCGCCGGCCAGCTCTCCGGCGGCCAGCGCCAGGTCCTGACGTTGGCGATGGCGGTGATGAATACGCCCTCAGTGCTGCTGCTCGACGAGCATGCGGCGGCGCTCGATCCGAGCACCGCCGAGCGCGTCATGCAGGCGACGCTGCGCGCCGTCGCCGACGCGCGACTGAGCACCCTCATGGTGACGCACAACATGCAGCACGCCGTCCGCTACGGCGACCGCCTCCTGATGATGGATGCGGGGCGCATTCGCCTGGACGTCTCCGGCGAGGCCAAGGCGCGCTTGAGCGTGGAGACGCTGGTCGAGCGTTTCCGCATCGCCGACGACAGGATGCTGCTCGCCTGATGGAGATCCTCGCCAGCTTCTGGAACCTGGTGCCGGTCACGGTCGTGCAGGGGCTGCTGTTCGGCCTGGTGGCGCTGGGGGTGATGATCCCGTTCCGGCTGCTCGCCTTCCCCGATCTCACGAGCGAAGGCAGCTTTCCGCTGGGCGGCTGCCTGTGCGCGGTGCTGATCGTCGCCGGCATGCATCCGCTGCCCGCGACCCTGGCGGCGCTGGCCGCCGGCATGCTCGCCGGACTCGCGACCGCCTTCATTCACCTGCGCCTGCGCATCAACACGCTGCTTGCCGGCATCCTGGTCATGACGATTCTCTACAGCGTGAACCTGCGCATACTGGGCAAGGCCAACGTCGCCCTGCTCGACACCGAATCGCTGCTTTCCTGGATCGCTCCCGCCGCGGTGGTCAACGTGAACGCGCAGATCGCGCTGTTCGCCGTGCTCGTGCTGGCGGTGCTGGCGGCCTTGCGCTGGCTGCTCGGTACCGAAGTCGGCCTGTCACTGCGCGCAGTGGGCGCGAACGCCTCGCTTGCCCCCGCCCTCGCGATCAACCCATGGACCTATGTTCTCGCCGGGGTCGCCCTGGCAAACGGCCTTTCGGCGCTCGCCGGTGCGGTGGCGGTGCAGCTGCAGGGGTTTGCCGATGTCCACATGGGCTTCGGCGTCCTGATCAACGGCCTTGCGGCGCTGATCATCGGCGAGACTCTCATCGGCCGGCATAGCGTCACGCGGCAGCTCGCCGCCCCCGTTCTGGGCTCGGTCGTTTACTACCAGATCGTCTCCGTCGGCTTATCGCTCGGATTGAAGCCGGCCGACCTCAAGCTGGCTACCGGGCTTTTCGTCCTGGTGACGCTGGCGCTGCCGGCGCTCCGGCGCGCAGCCGAGCCCGAGCGGCTGCGCGAATAGGCAAGAAAGGAACCGCATGCGCCAACATCTCCGCGGCATCGACCACGTCGTGATTCTCGTGGGCGACCTCGACCAAGCCGCGCGCGCCTACGCAGCGATGGGATTCACGCTGACGCCGCGCGGCCATCACACGTTAGGCTCGCAGAACCACTGCATCATGTTCGGCACCGACTATGTCGAGCTGCTGGCGGTTCCGAGGCCGCACCCGGCGATGCAGTATTTCACGGACTTTCTGGCGCGCGGCGAAGGGCTGGGCGCGATCGCGTTCGCGAGTGACGACGCCGCGGCGGCACAGCGCGAGTTCGCCGCGGCCGGCATCGCGGCGGACGCGCCGCTCGATTTCTCACGCCCGGTGCGACTAGGCGCCGAATCGCGCGACGCGCGATTTCGCATCGTGCAACTGCCTGTACAACACACGCCCGGTTGCCGCACCTTCGTGTGCCAGCATTTCACCCGAGAAGTCGTGTGGCGCCCCGAGTTCCAGGCCCACGAGGTCGGCGCGACCGGTCTCGCCGGCATTGCGGTGGTTGCCGAGGAACCCGCGGCCGCGGCGCAGGGCTACGCTCAGTTGCTTGGCGAGCGCGCGCAGCCGATCGCCGATGGCCTGCGCGTCGATACCGGCAGCGCACCGGTAACCGTAGGCGGCCGCCAGCGCTTCGCCGACAGGCTGCGCGGGGCGGCGCTGCCGCCGCGGCCGGCGCCGCTGGTCGCGGCGCTTTTCATCAGCGTTTCAGACCGCGCGCGCGCGGCCGCGGCGCTGCGCCGCGGAGGCCTCGCGCCGGTGCAGCTCGCCGACGGCTCCTGCGCCGTGGGGGCCGACCGCGCCCACGGCGTGGCCTTGGTGTTCGGTTAAGGTTTTTTCACGCGCGCATCGCAGACCAACCGGCCCCCCGCCGATAAGGCCGCGCTTCGAAGTCAAGCGGGGATGCCGGCTTGAACTGGCTCCGGCAAAGTTTAACTCCTTGCCCGCCCTGGCGGAGCGCCAAGGCCTTTCGCCATTTCCCGCGCGCAGCCGATGAAAAGCTTGGCCAGAGGGCTGATCGTTCGATTCTTGAGTGTCATGATCGCGATCGAGCGAGGAATGCCGGAAAACTGAACGTCCACAATCCGCAGCGGCAGATGTCTGGCAAGGCGCGCCATTTCGACGGGCTGCATCGACAGGAACCGCCCTGACGCCAACAGATGATGCGCAAGCGGCATCGAAAATGACTGCACTTGCGCGGTCGGCAGCGGCACGCCGCTCGCGCGGAACGCTTCCGCGACGTGAAAGCCTGCGATGCTGTCGGGCGGCGGGAGCACCCAATGTTCGTGGACGAGATCGGCCAGCGCAAGCTTGCGCGCGCGCACCCATTTGCTTTTTGCCCCGGCCATGACGACCTGACGTTCATCGAACAAGACTTCGATTTCGATTTCGGCGCCGACGGTGGGTCCCGGCGTTGCGCCGATTGCCAGGTCTATGCTGCGATCCGGGAGCTCGCGTCCGGCTAGCGTCGCCGGATCGGCTGTGACGACGCGAAAAATTACGCGAGGATACTTCCGAGAAAGCCGGTCGATCACCGTGGGAACAAAGCCGGTTGCGCCGGCTTCGGTGCAGCCGATGCGCAGCTCGCCTGCAGATGGGTCAGAAAGGAACTCGAGCTCCCGCACACCCTGCCGAAGATCGTCGAATACCGCGATCCCGCACTTGAGCAGCGCCCGGCCGTAGGCTGTCGGCTCGACGCCGGACGGACTTCGGTCGACCAGGGGAAGGCCGACCGCGTATTCCAGGTCGGCGATCGCCTTGGAAATGACGGGTTGCGAGACAGCCAGAGCCGCCGCGGCCTTGCCCATGGTGCCCGACTTGGAAACCGCCAGCAGGATGTGCAGGTCGCGCAGCTTGATCCGGCGTCCGATCCGATCGACCCAATTCATCGCCGGGGCCCCCTTCAATAAACAGCTATGGCCTCATCGCAAAATAGCATTATACGGCTATCCCCTGGCTGGGCTAGCCTCGGATCGCGCTTAGAACCTCGGAGCGAGAAGCCATGCGACTGCGAACAGCTTTTCCGACGCTATTGGCCGCGGCACTTCTTGCCTCGACGCAGCTCGCTCCCGCGGTCGCGACCGATTATCCGGCTAAGCCGGTGCGAATCATTACTCAGGGTGCCGCGGGCAGCGGGCCCGATGTCATCACCCGGATCGTCGCCGAACATCTCGGAAGACGATGGGGTCAACAGGTGCTGATTCTCAATCACGCGGGTGGGGGTGGGGTCGTAGCCGGCCGCGCGGCTTCAACGGCTGAGGCAGACGGCTACACCCTTTATGTACCGACCATCACCACCTTCGTGATCATGCCGGAGGTTCAACGAACGCTTCCATTCGATCTTGAGCGCGATTTTGCGAAGGTCGGATTCGTCGCCGAGACCCCGATGATGATCGCGGTTTCACCGTCGCTCGGCGTGAGATCGCTGCCGGGCCTGATCGCGCTCGCGAACAGCCGGCCTGGAGAGCTGTTTTACGCGGCGAACAACCGCGGCTCGCTGCCGCACCTGACGGCCGAAATGTTGCGAGCCCGCACGGGCGCGGACCTCACGTTCGTGCCTTATCAAGGAGCCGCCGCCGGTCTGCAGGATCTCATCGGCGGTCGAATCGCGATGATCGTGGAGAGTGTTGGGGCACTTTCCGGACCGGCGGAGGCGGGATCGATCACGCCGCTCGCGGTCGCCTCGGCGGGGCGGCTGCCGAACCTCCCCGGTTTGCCGACCGTTGCGGAGTCCGTCCCTGGCTTCGTGGCGATGGGATGGTTCGTCTTGCTGGCACCGAGCAAGACCCCCGAGCCCATTGTCCGAAAGCTCAATGATGACCTCAACGCGGTCCTTGCCGAGCCCGCGCTGCGCCAGAAGCTGCAGGATCTCGGTGCGTTCGTGCGGATGATGTCGCCGTCGGAGACCGCCGAGTTCATTCGCAACGAACAACGGGCATGGAAGCCGGTCGTGATGCAGGTTGGCCTGACACCGTAGCGGCGCGTTGTCTCCGGCGGCTGACCTGCGGCTTTTGTTTGCGCCCTGGCCGTCATGAAAACGGATCTCGCATCGCCTGACCGTCTTCTGCAAATCGCATTTGCATTTCGCAGCTCCAAGGCGTTGCTCAGTGCGGTCGAGCTGGGGGTGTTCGCGGCTCTCAAGGGCGGGCCGCTCGGATTGGAGGCGCTGGCCCGTAGGATCGGCATCCACTGCCGCGGAGCTCGCGACTTCTTCGATGCGCTGGTGTCTCTCGGCGTACTGGATCGTGATGCAGGTGGCCGCTACCACAATGCTCCCGATTGCGCCTGCTACCTCGATCCGAGCGGGCCCGCCTGCGTCGGCGATCTGTTGGAGTATCTCAATGCGCGCGTCTACGGGAGTTGGGGACTGCTGACGGCCGCGCTGCGAAGCGGTAAGCCGCAAGCCGGCCCGTCGGCGGTCGGCGGCTACGCGGCATTCTACAAGGACCAGGCGAAGCTCGACTCCTTTCTGCGCGGAATGACCGCCGGGAGCTTGCTGCCGGCGAGGGCGCTGGCGGCTGCGTTCCCATGGACGGATTACCGGACCATCGTCGACATTGGCACGGCACAGGGGTGCGTGCCGGTCGAGATTGCACGCGCCCATCCGCACTTGACCGGCGGTGGTTTTGATCTGCCGGCGCTGGCCTCCTCGTTCAAAAGTTACGTCGGCAAGCATGGGTTGGGAAAGCGCCTGAAATTCTATGGCGGGGATTTCTTCCATGACCCGTTGCCCAGCGCCGACGTGCTGGTGATGGGACGAATCCTGCACAACTGGGATGTCAAGACCAGGAAGCTCCTGTTGAGAAAGGCCCATGCGGCGCTGCCGCCCGGCGGCGTGCTGATCGTCTGTGAAACTTTGATCGATGATGCTCGCCGCGGTCGCGCGCACGGTCTGCTGGCGAGCCTGAACATGCTGATCCAGACCGAAGGCGGATCCGAGTTCACGGGCGACGAATGCAGGCGGTGGATGCACGCGGCCGGTTTTGGCTCCGTTCGTATCCAGCCGCTGGGGATGTTCTACTCGGCGGCAATTGCGGCGAAGGACGGCGTCGCGGGTCCGCCTGCCACCGAATGACCCCAAGTTCAACGCAAGCCTCCGAGCGCGCCTCGTTAGCTCTTTAGACCCCGATCGGGGTCGTACTGATAGTCTTGGCGCGCGCCGGCAGCCGTCACCGCACCGGACCGTAGATCGGCTTGAACGGCAGCAGGATCCCGCAGTGCTGGATCGCCGTAGCCGCCACCGCCGGCTTCTGTAGTTTCGACGATGTCGCCCGGGGCCAGCACGTACCGGCCCTTGGGATGCACCACCTTGCCGTTGATACGGATCTCACGAGACCTGCCGGGCTTTCCGCCCAGTATGCCCAGCGGGGGAAACTCGGTGCGGCCCGCCAGGCATGAAACCGTGAGCGGGTGACCGCTGTCATTCCGGAGCGTGATGGTCTGCCCGAGACCTCCACGAAAGCGCCCGGCGCCACCGGAATCCGGCAGCAAAGCCTTTCGCTCGACCGTCATGCCGGTCAAGCCTTCCCACACCTCGATCGGGGTACCGGTCATGTTCGATGGACCGGGCGTCGCGGCCGCGCCATCAAGGCCGGCAAGTGCCCCGAAACCGCCCGAGGCAAAGAAGATTGACGAAACTCCGCGTCCCTCGCGCGTCCGACCCTGAACGTTGATCAGGTTGAGCATGCCGGCATCGCCCTGCACGCGATCAGGCAGCACCTCGGCCAGCGCGCCGAAGATCAACGGGACCACGATGTGCCCGACCACGTGCCGGCCACCGGTCGGATAGGGCGGCAGCGGGTTGAGAATGCAGTTCTCCGGCGCGGCGAGCCGGATCGGGGCAACCGAACCCTGGTTGTTCGGGATCTTGGGCGTCGTCAGCACCTTGATGGCGTAACATGTCATTGCGCGCGTGTAGCAGAGCGGCACGTTGATCGCGGCGTGGACGGCTGCGCTCGACCCGGTGAAGTCGACCAGTGCCTCTCCGTCGTTGATATGCACCGCGCAGGCGAGCGTGAGCGCCCGGTCGTGTCCCTCGAATTGGATCTCGTTGCGGTGGATGCCGGCCGTCACTTTCGCGAGCTCGTCGCGAATGGCGCGCTCGGAGAAGCTCAGGATGGCATCGGCAAGGTACGTGAGATCATCGAGCCGGTACTCGTCCATGAATTCCGTCAGCATGCGCGCACCGACCGTGGTGCAGCTCACGTTGGCCATGAGATCGCCGATCGTCTCCTCGGCGACCCGCACGTTGCTGCGGATCAATTCGAGAATGAACGCGTCGACCTCGCCACCGCGCACCAGCTTGCAGACCGGCAGCCGTAGGCCCTCTTCGTAGACCTCCCGCGCGGTCGCCGAGAAGCCTGCACCGCCGATGTCTGGCAGATGCGTGATGGACATGATGTAGCCGCTGAGCTCGCCTCCGCGGAACACCGGCTGCATGACGTTGATGTCGAACAGATGCCCGGTTCCGCCCCAGGGATCGTTGGTGACCACGACGTCCCCGGGCGCGAGCGTTTCGGGCGCGAACCGCTGCAGCATGTAGGCAAGCGTCGCCCCGGCCGTGCCGGTGAAGCTCGGCACGCTGTAGGTGCCCTGGGCGATGGAGCGGCCGCGGCGGTCGAACACGACGCAGGAGAGATCATAGCTTTCGCGCACGTTGGTGGAGAACGACGTGCGCACGAGCGCGTTCACGATCTCATCGGCGATCGAGATCAACCGGTCCCACTGGATGCCGAGCGCGATTGGGTCATACTGGCTCATACGGCGCTTCCAAGCTGCACGACGACGTTGCCGAACCGGTCGATCTCACCGACGTCATCTGCGTTGAGAACACAGGTCGATTCACGCTCCTCGATCACGGCTGGCCCAGCGATGCGGGCGCCGGGCTTGAGGGCGTAGCGGTCGTAGACCGGGCACTCGCCGAAGGCGTCGCGCTCCGGCGCATAGATCGGCCGGCGCGCCTTGACGGCGGCGCCAGCGTCCGTCTCTCCTGCAAGCGCATAGAGCGTGTCGTCCCCCGTAATCGGGCCCTGCGCATCGACCTTCCAGGCGACGATCTCGGTCGCCGCGCGCGCAAAGCTCTGGCCGAACACCTTCTCGTATTCGGCATCAAACAGCGCCGGCAGCCGCGCGAGCACGTCTCCCGAAAGCACATCCGGCAGCGGCACTTCGATCTCGTAGCCCTGGCCGACATATCGCATGTCCAGACGGTAGAGCATCCGCACCCCCTCGGCCGGAACTCCGGCCGCCGTGAGATAACCGGCGGCTTGCGCCGCCAGTCGGCCGAGCTGGTCGCAGAACGCCGTCGGCGTCAGCTCGTCGACGGCGACACGGCGCGACTGCACGAGCTCGAATCCCAGCGGACTGGTCAGCAGCCCGAAGGCCGACATGACGCCCGCGCCCCACGGGCAGATCAGGCGCGGAATGCGGAGCTTGCGCGCGACGCGCGCGGCGTGGAGCGGCCCCGAACCTCCAAAGGCGACGATCGAGCAACGCCGGTAGTCGACGCCGCGCTCGGATGCATGGACGCGAAACGCGCGCGCCACGTCCTCGTTGATGACCTCGTGAATGCCGAACGCGGCGCGCTCGATACTGACCCCGAGCGGTTGCGCCACATGGCGGTCGATCGCCTCGCGCGCCGCCGCGGGATCAAGCGCCATCTGGCCGCCGAGAAAGGAGCGCGCATCGAGATAGCCGAGAATCAGGTTCGCATCCGTCAAGGTCGGCCGCGATCCGCCGCGGCCGTAGCAGGCCGGCCCCGGCCGCGCGCCGGCGCTCTTCGGACCGACGCGTAACGTTCCGCGCTCGTCGACCTCGGCCAAGCTGCCGCCGCCGGCGCCGATCTCGATCATGTCGAGCACCGGGATCTTGACCGGCAGGCCACTCCCCTTCTTGAACTCGTGCACGCGCGCCACCTCCATCTCGTAGCGCTTGAGCGGCACGCCCTCCTGGATGATGCAGCCTTTGGCCGTCGTGCCGCCCATGTCGAAGGAGAGGAGCTGGGGCAGATCGAGCATGCGCCCGTGCCGGGCGGACATCAGCGCGCCCGCGGCCGGTCCCGATTCAAGCATGCGAATCGGAAACCGCCTGGCGGTCTCCGGCGTCAACGTTCCCCCCGACGAGCTCATCACCACGAACCGCCCGGCAAAACCCAGGCCGGCGAGACCCTGCTCGAGGCGCGCGATGTAACGGTCGACGACCGGCTGCACGTAGGCATTGAGGCACGCGGTCGTCCACCGCTGGTACTCGCGCATGAACGGGAACACATCCGCCGAGGACGAAACGGCGAGTCCCGTGAAGCGCCGTCGCACCCACTCCGCCATCGCGCGCTCGTGACGCGGATTGGCATAGGAGTGAAGGAAGCAGATGGCGACGGCTTCGATCGAATGGCTGCGCACGGCCTCGGCAAGCGCCGCCTCCGTATCCTCGGCCTGGAGCGGTGCCATCACGCGGCCGTCATAGCCGATGCGCTCGTCGACCTCGATCCGCAGCGCCCTCGGCACCACGGGGTCGGGAAAGCGAATGCGCAGATCGAACAGGTCGTAGCGGCGCTCGAGCGCGATGTCGAGCACGTCGGCAAAGCCGCGCGTCACCAGCATGGCAGTCGGTACGCCGCGACGTTCTATTACCGCATTGGTGACCAGGGTGGTGCCGTGCGCCACCACGCCGACCTCACGCGGCTCGATCGATGTCGCGCGGCAGAGCGCGGCGATGCCCTCGATCACGGCTTCGGCCGGATCGTCGGGCGTGGTGAGCTGCTTGTGGATGCGCACCCCGCCGCTCTCGTCGTCGAACAGCGCAAAATCCGTGAAAGTGCCGCCGATATCGATGCCGATCCGGTAGCGCATCCGGTCAGCTCCGGTCACAACAGGCAACGACGATGTCTGCGGCGCGATCGATCGCTTCGTCGTCAATGTCGCGGTAGATCACGAAGCGGATGCGGCCTGGCCCGAACGGCAGCGCCAGCACGCCGCCCTCGGCCAGCATGACACAGAACGCTTCCGGCGTCGGACCTTCGGACGGAATGCCGGCGACGACGATGTTGGTGGCGATCGCGGCCGGGTCAATGCGCAGGCCCAGCGCGCCGGCCAGCCGCTCGGCCAAACGATGAGCCCGCCGATGATCCTCGGCAAGGTGCGACCAGTCCTCGAGCGCGACCCGTGCGGCGGCCGAGACAATGTTGGTCGGGCGAATGCCTCCGCCCAGGCGCTGGCGCACGATGAGCGCGCGCTCGATCAGGGCGCGCGAGCCCGCGAGAACCGCACCGAGTGGTGCACTGAGCCCTTTGTTGAGGCTGACTGCGACCGTATCGCAGGCGTCGGCGAGGTCCGACGGCCGGCATGACTGGGCGACGGCGGCGTTGAAGAGCCGCGCGCCGTCGATGTGGACCCCGATGCCGTGCCGGTGCGCGATGCCACAGACCTCACGGGTATAGGCAGCGGAGAGCATCGCGCCACCGCCGCGATTGTGCGTGTTCTCGAGCACGAACGCGCCGACGCGCGACCGGAGCTCGTCGCCGTTGCGGCGCGCCATCGTCTCCCATTCGGCGATCGGCGGGGCGATCGGGGCGCCGGGAACCGGCACCACCGATACGCCGGCGAGAGCGGCCGGAGCGCCGGCCTCCGAGGTGATGATATGCGCGTCAGCCTGCGCCGCGACGATCTCACCGGGCCGCGTGAGCGCCATCAGGGCGGCCTCGTTCGCCATGGTGCAGGTCGGAAAGAGCAGGGCGTCCTCCTTGCCGAGGACCGCCGCGGCCCGCCGCTCGAGCGCGGCCTGATGCGGATCCTCACGCAAGCCGAACTGCGCCGGTTCGAGCGCCGCCGCCTCCATGGCGCGACGCATGGCAGGCGTCGGCCTCGTCAGGAAATCGCTACGCAAGTCGATGACCTGCACGGGCTCAACCCTTCATCGTCGCGACGAGCCAGAGCGCGAGCTCCGGATAGAAGTAGAGCAGGAACGAGAGCGCGCCGAGCATCACCGCATAGGGGAGCGAGGCCCACGAGATCGTGGACAATTCGACGTCGCGCGCGATCGACTGCACTGCGAAGAGGTTGAGCCCGATCGGCGGCGACAGCTGCGCGAGCTCCGCCTGGATCACGAGGATGACGCCGAACCACACATCGTTGAAACCCATCGTCCGTAGCGCCGGGTAGAGGATCGGCACGGTGAGCAGCATCATCGAGATGCCGTCAAGAAATGTCCCCAGCAGCAGGTAGAAGAAGAACAGCACCGTGAAGAACAGGAACGGAGACAGTCCAAGCTCGGCAATGGCGCGCGCGGTGGCGCGGCCGATGCCCGCCTGCGTCACCGCGAAGCCGAGGATCTGGCCATTGATGATGATGAACATCACCACGCAGCTCACCGCCACGCTTGCCATCAGCGCGGCCTCGAACTTGCGCCACGTCAGCTCGCGATAGAAGGCGCCGAGGATCAGCGCGACCACACAGCCGAAGCCGGCGGCCTCGGTCGGCGTGACCACGCCGAAATACATCCCGCCGATGATCGCGAAGATCAGCGCCGTCACCGGAATGCATTGCCACGCCGCGATCATCACCTGCCGCCAGCTGTGGCGCGGTGCGCGCGGCGGCACCAGGCTCGGATCGGACAGCGCGCGCCAGGCTACGTAAGCCATGAACATGGCAACGGCGATTAGCCCGGGAATGATGGTCGCGACGAACAGGTCGATGACCGACTGCTGCACGACCGCAGCGTAGACCAGCAGAAAAATGCTCGGCGGGATGAGATTGCCGAGCGCCCCGCCGCCGGTGAGCGTGCCGAGCGTGATGGCATCGCTGTATCCGCGCCGCCGCATCTCCGGCAGCGCGACAGTGCCGATCGTCAGCGCGGTCGCGGTGGAGGAGCCGGAGATCGCCGAGAACAGCGCGCAGCCCATGATGTTCGATTGCGCGAGCCCGCCCGGCACGCGATTGAGCAGCACGGCGACGCCCTGGTAGAAGCGGCTGGAGGCGCCGCTGCGCAGGATAATCTCGCCCATCAGCACGAACAGCGGCACCGCCGTGAGGGTGAAGGAATTCACCGTGTTCCAAACGATGTCGCCGAGGCTCGGCCACAGCAGCAGGCCGTGGAGAATCGTGATGCCGACGACGCCGACCAGTCCCATGGCGGCGACCACCGGTACTCCCGCGACAATCGCCACGCCCAGCAAGGCGCAATAGAGCGCCAGCATGAGCTGCCAGGTCACGTGATGCCCCCCGAGACGTCTTCGGTCCGCCGCGGCGCAAAGCCGACCAAGCGGCGGAGGATCTCCTCCACATAGGCAGCACTCAGCAGCGCGTAGCCGAACGGCAGCACAAGCTGCGGCCACATCAGCGGTGTGGCGGAAGGCTGGATCGAGGTCGTCCCGAAGCGCCAGCTCGAGAGCACCAACACCGCGGTGGCATAGAACAGCGCCGCGCTCACGGCGAGACCGATCACCGCCGCCGCAATGCCCACCCGGTTTTGATTGCGCGACGACAGGCGATCGACCAGCCAGGTCATGGTCAGGTGCCGGTCCGCGCGCAGCAGGTGGATCGCGCCAAGCATCGTGATCCACGCCATCAGGTAGCCGCCGTACTCGTCGGCGATCAATGTCGAACGTGCGAAGAAGTAGCGCGCCACCACCTCGACATTGACCAGCACGAGCATCGCGACGAGGAGAAGCCCGGACAGACGACCCAGGCGACGCTCAAGTCCCGATAGCGCGCGACCGAGCGCTAAAAGCATCTGTCACCGGAGATTTCGGGACGCAGATCGCAGGTCCGTTGTGTTGGGCGCTGGCGCGGTTCTCAGCTCGAGCCGCACGCCTTCATCGCGCTATCGAGCAACGTCTTGCCGGTCGCTCCGTGCTTTTGCGCCCAGGCGTCCCAGCTCGGGCGCATCAGCTCCTGGGCCTTGCGCCGATCATCGGCGCTCGGCTCGACCAGCGAGACCTTGTTGGCCCGCAGATTATCGCGCGCGGCCGTGTCGCCCTCGGCCGACATCTGCCGGTATTTCGGCGACCATTCGGCGGCCTTGGCGAGGAATGTCTGGCGTACATCTTCAGGCAACTTTGCGAGTTCTGCGGCGTTCACCATCATCACCTGGTGCCCCATGGTGAGGTTGAGCATGTAGCCCGTCTTCACGATCTCGAAGGCGCGCCAGTCGCTCGCCGAAAGCGCGGAGGTGATGGCGCCGTCGATCACGCGGCGCTCGAGCGCCGGGATGACTTCAGCCGACGTGATCGTGACGGCGGAACCGCCGAGCGCGCGCATCATGTCGACCTGCTCGGGATTCCAGGCGCGTACCTTCAGGCCCTTGATATCGCCGATCGCACTCACCGGCTTGCTCAGCCACATGTTCTGCGGGGGCATTGTCCAGTGGATCGCGACGGTCACGCCGAACTTCTTCTGCAGCACCTCGTCGGCTGTCGGTTTGACGGCCGGCAGGACGCGGTCGAATTGCTCGTAAGAGGTGCACAGGAACGGCAGCGACAGGACGTTGAGCTCGGGCACGTCGCCGGCCGCGAAGCCGACCGCCACATCGCCGATCTGGACCTGATTGGTGGCGACCGCCTTGACCACGTCGGGCGCCTTGTAGGGAAGCTCGCCCGCCGCAAAGACCGTGATCTTGAGCTTGCCGCCCGTCGCACGCGTGACATCTTCGGCGAAGGCGCGGTTGAGGTGCGCCGGCTTGTCGTTCGGAGGGAAATAAGTGAAAAAGCGCCATTCCGTCGTGCCCTGCGCCGCGACTGGGGTCGCCCCCGCCCACGGTGACAAGCCCAGGAATGCCAGCGCAATTGCAGCTTTTCTCATCATAGTTTCCCCCGATGGCTGGTGGCGGTCATTAGCAAGGCTACGAAACGCCAACCGCCAGATCAATGAGTCAGACAAGATGCTGGTGACGGACAGACATTCGGCAAACTTGCAATTCGGAACCTCCCACGCCGGCTGGCCGCGTCTGGATTGGAGCTACCCGCTTCCGCGGTTGACTTTTGGCGCGTCACCTCACAGCAGGCTGGAGCGGCCCCATGGTCAGGCTGCCTGATCGCTGCCGGCGGTCACTGCCGGACATGGATGCGGGAAAAAGCGGTATCGAGTTCGATCGGCGTCGATTGATCCAGCCCCGCTACGAATGCACGCGCCGCGGCTGCAATTGGCCACTTCATCAAAATACCGTCACACTTGTTACTCCCGCCGTCCCGGTGCCAAGACTATCTCACGACCAACAACGAGCGATGAGCAAGCGAATCGGAAACGCGCTTCGGCCACGAGGCGCGGCCAACTCGCCCAAATTAGGAGGTGTCACGCCATGACTGCAGCAGCCGAGAACGGACGGAAAGGCGGACAGCCTGCCATGCGCACACCACCGGTCGTGTCATCGCAGGCGTGGGAGGCGGCCCGCCAGCAGATGCTTGTGAAGGAAAAGGCCCTGACCCGCGCCCGTGACGCCTTGGCCGCCGAGCGCCGGCGAATGCCATGGATGGCGGTGGAGACGGCGTATGCATTCGAGGGGCCAGCGGGCAAGGCCAGCCTGCTCGACCTGTTCGACGGTCGGCGTCAGCTCATCGTCTACCGCGCCTTCTTCGAGCCGGGAGTGTTCGGCTGGCCCGACCACGCCTGCCGCGGCTGCTCCATGGTGGCCGATCAGGTCGCCCACGTTGCCCACCTGAACGCCCGGGACACCACCCTCGTTTTCGTCTCGCGTGCGCCGCAGGCGGAGATCGCGCGGCTGAAGGCGCGGATGGGCTGGGAGATGCCGTGGTTCACCCTCACGGACAGCTTCGACGCCGACTTCGGCGTCGGCGAGTGGCACGGCACGAACGTGTTCTACCGCGACGGCGACCGCGTGTTTCGCACCTACTTCATCAACAGCCGCGGCGACGAGCAGATGGGGAGCACCTGGAACTACCTCGATATCACGCCGCTGGGCCGGCAGGAGGCCTGGGAGGACTCGCCCGCGGGCTATCCTCAGACCCCGACCTACAAGTGGTGGAACTGGCACGACAGCTACTTCCCGGACGCAGCGCCCGACCAGAAGTGGGTCGAGGTCTCGGACGCCGGAGAGGCGGAGTTCCGGAACCGGCAGGCGAGCACGAAGGTATGAGCCAGGCCTGTTGCGGCGGATCCGGCGGGCAGGCGACCCGCCGGAGCGCCGCCGCGCACAGGGCGGCGGATGGGCTGGCCCTCGCGGCGTCGCCGACTTTCGCCATCATGGCGCTGCTGACTGGTGTCTCGGGCGGTGGCCCTGCGGACATGCTCTGCTCGGCCGCGCACCTATCGCCGCTGAGCGGAATGGCCACGATGTACCTGCTGATGAGCGCCCTCCACGCGGCCCCATGGCTGAAGCTGATCCGCGCGAGCGCCCGCCGGTCGGTATGAGGGGCCGCGATCGGTCGTAGCGCGAAGCTTCGCCATGGAAGGGCGATCACGAATGTGCGGAACCGGCACTTAGCTCGCCAGCACCGAGCACGTTTGAATGACCGCTGCTGATGTGGGCGTTGGTGCGTCGCGTCGGCACCTCCGAGTCTGGACCAAACCGGACATTTTTGCGCGCGCACTTGATGCGACACATCGAGTTACCCCTCGGTAATCGTCGAAGCAGTGCTACAAGCAGGCGATCTTTGATCATGCGCGCCGGCAAGCAGGACGCGCTCTACATCAGCCCCGGCTAGCACGGACTTGCCCGTCGAAGGTTGCCATCCATGCCCCAAGCCTCTCCAGGACGATCGGCGCCGGCGAGCGAGCGCTCTGTCGGAGCACCTGACGAGCGAGACCGGCCGCTGCTTGTCGCCGGCCTCAAGGGCACGCCCGAAGAGATCGAGCGACAGTGGTACGAGCAGGTCTATCGCGGCCGCGGGGACAGTATGGCGCAACTTACCTGGCGCGCGGTACTGATCGGGTCATGCCTGGGAGGCGTGCTGTCGCTGACCAACCTCTACATCGGCCTCAAGGCCGGCTGGGGCTTCGGTGTCGCCATCACGGCCAGCATCTTGTCCTATGCGATCTGGACGAGCTTGCTCAAGATCGGCCTCGCGCGCACGCCGATGACCATCCTTGAGAACAACTGCATGCAATCGACGGCCAGCTCCGCTGGCTACTCCACCGGCGGCACCCTCGTCTCTGCCTTCGCGGCCTACATCGTGATCAATCAACAGTCGATGTCGGTGCCGCTCATGCTGGCCTGGGTGTTTCTCATTGCCGTGCTCGGGGTCACGATGGCCATCCCCATGAAGCGGCAGATGATCAATATCGAGCAGCTGCGCTTCCCTTCCGGCATTGCGGCGGCGGAAACCTTGCGCGCCCTGCATGCTAGAAACTCGCAAGGGCTGCGCGCGGCCAAGGCCCTGGGTCTCGCCGGGCTCATTGCCGCGATTGACAAGGTCTGGGCGGAGGGGCTGTCGACGAGCAAGAGTCTCGAACGCTTTTCGAGCGGGGCCCTCCTGACGGGCCTGCAGAAGTGGCTCCTCGGCAGTCACTACGAAGTCTGGTCGGGCCGCACCGTGGTCTTTTCCTGGGATTTCATATTTCTCGCCGCCGGCGCCATCATTGGTATGCGGGTCTGCGCGACCATGTTGGTCTCGGGCACGGTGTGTTGGGCCGTGGTCGTGCCGGTTCTCCAGACGAATGGCGCCATCGAGGCTGTGGGCTACGCCGCGATCGTGCAGTGGACGCTCTGGTTCGGCGCGTCCTGCATGGTGGCCGCAGGACTGTTGAGTTTTGCCCTGAGCTGGCGCACGGCATTGCGCGCGTTCCGTGATCTCGGACGAATGCTCTCCTTCCGCTCGGCGGCTGCGAGCGAATCCGACCGCATCGAGGCGCCGATGAGCTGGTTTGCCGTCGGCCAGATCGTGTCGCTTGTTGCGCTTGCCTGGCTCGGGCACGCGAGCTTCGGCATGCCGGTCTGGCAAAGTGTTATCGCGGTGGCGCTGTCCTTCTTGCTGGCGCTC